>OGZK01001825.1_pt1 | contig 19531 bp, 10 predicted proteins | sample 1576791 | NCBI WGS metagenome assembly OGZK01 (sample SAMEA3541556, study PRJEB24748) | human gut metagenome | biome: human gut; feature: human-associated habitat; material: faeces | place: China | collected 2012
GAAAGCGCTTTCTCTGGAAGAACGTATGGAACAGTTCGGCATGAAACCCGACCGCGCGGATGTAATCATTCCGGCTGGTGAAATTTTCCTGACCATCGCCAATATTATCGGAGCCTCTTATATCCATGTTCCGGTTATCGGCTTGTCGGACGGAATCATCGACGAACTTTACTTGCAAAACAAAAACAATCAACCTGCCTGAAGCAGACAGACATAAAAAAATGCGGTGTAATCCACCGCATTTTTTTATTGACCATAGTCTGATATCATTTCTTATCTATTTCCTTCAGCAATTCGTCTACCGCAGCTTTCAGCTGTGTATCTTCTCCCTTGACAATTGTTTCAGGGGCATTCAGTACGTAGATATCAGGATCGAGTTCTGCATTCTCCAGGTAGCTTCCATCCGGCAAACGGTAACCTACTACAGGAATACCGAACACCAGTGTCGGATCTTGCATTCTCACCCAGTTTACACTGGTCATTGTTCCCGGAACAGGTGCTCCGACCAACTTGCCTAAACCGCGATGCTTATATACCCACGGAGTACCATGTGCATTCGAGTAGTTTGCCTCACACTGCACCATAATAGAAGGCTTGTTCCAGCGGCGGCTCGGCATATCGCAAGCTTCGCGTCCACGGACTACCTGAGTAAAGTATTTCTTTCCGCTGAATAATATCTCGATATCTTCGTGCAGACGTCCGCCTCCGTTAAAGCGTGTATCGATGACGATACCTTCACAATTATTGTACTTGCCCAGAATATCGGAATAAACCGTACGGAAACTTCCATCGTCCATCGACTCGATATGTACATAGCCCAAACGACCGTTTGACCACTTTTCTACATCGGCTGCACGCTGTTTTACCCAACGTTGATACAATAAATCACTGAGCACTCCCTTGCTTACAGGACGTACAACTTCATCCCAGTGTTCTTTGGTCTGTGGATCGTACAATGAAACCAAAATTTTCTTTCCGACCTTATCATTCAGCAACGATGTATAGTCCTGATCTGCCTGAATTGGCTCGCCGTCAATCTTCTCGATGATGGTTCCAACTTTCGCACGAGTCGTTTTACGGTCGAACGGTCCTTTTTCTATCACTTCAGCAATACGAAGACCATCACCGGTATAATCCCAGTCGTACAACAGTCCCAGTTCGGCAGTTGCTTCCGTTTTCATATCCGGATAATATCGTCCTCCCGTATGAGAAACATTCAGTTCGCCCAGCAGTTCACTCAGCATTTCAGCATAGTCATAGTTATTGTTGATATGTGGCAGGAACTTACGGTAAGTGGCGGTCATGGCATCCCAATCTACTCCATGCATATTTACGTTATAGAAACGTGCCTTTTCCTCACGGTATACATTGTCGAACATATATTCACGTTCGGCAGAAGGCAACATTTTCATGCGGGCATTGAATGTAACCGGCTTCAGTCCTTCGGATGAAGCATCCATTTTCTGCATAGTACCTCCGCCCAGGATAAAGATATTCTTACCTTCCTTATCCATTTCCATGTCAGCCCAGCTGGCATTCATCTTATGCAGCAACTTGGTTTCACGCTTGCGAAGATCCATCTTCCACATATCAAACCCGTCTTCGAATGCTGACAGGTAATACAATTTCTCCCCGTCTTTCGAGATAATGGCCGAAGCTAAGTCAGAAGAATTCGGAGTCAGACGGATGATACGGTCTTCGATACCTTCTGTTTCTACCACAATATCCTTCACCTTCTTTTCGTCCTTGGCATCCTTATCGTCCGATTTTTTGTCTTTCTTAGAAGCCTTATCATCCTTTTGGGCAGCTTTTTCCTGCTCCTTTTCCAGTTCCTTCTGCAATTCGTAATCCTCCTTGCTCAGGCGGAACTTATCGTATGCATCCTGATTGAGGAAAGCTATCATCACATCGTTCAGCGAACCCCATGAAGCATGATTACGCATACCGTAACGCTCGGTAATGAACAAGATGGCATTTCCACCCATCACCCAACGTGGAGAACCACTTGTATAGCCGCTGTTTGTCAGGTTAATGATCTGTCCCTTTCCGTCGGCACTGACCAAACCTATATCCGAATACGGATCGTGCTTGTTTCCGATAAACTCAAGTGTAAACCATTTGCCGTCGGGCGACCAAGAATAATCAAATCCTCCGGAACGGGTATACCAGGTAGAACCATCCGTTACCTGACGAATCTTCTTCGTATCCAGATTAACGACCATCAAGCGATTACGGTCCTCTATAAAAGCAACTTCCTTACCATCGGGAGAGAACTGCGGATAATCACGTTCCAGCTTCTTATCATGTATCAATGGCTCTTCCTCTATGAGAGTAGCATTCGGGAAGTTCAGATCTTCCTTCCGGCTGATTTTGGCAATATACAAATCACGCTTACCGTTTCTTTCGCTGGAATATACCAACGAACGGTTGTCTGCTCCGAAAGAAAGTCCACGCTCTGCTTCCGGAGTATGAGTAACCTGTTTGGTAGTTCCATATTCAACAGAAGTCACAAATACCTCTCCACGTACAATAAACGCTACTTGCTTGCCATCGGGAGAAACAACCGCTTCCGAAGCTCCACGAGTGAAACTATAAGAAACAGGCAATTCCTCATCATCACGAACCAGCGAAACAGCTACCTTTTTCGGTTTTCCATCCACCGGCTGTGTATAGATTTCCCCATCGTATGTATAACAAAGCGTTCCGTCATTTCCCATCGAGAGGAATCTCACCGGATTAGTCTTAAACGAGGTGACAGGCTGTATTTCTTTCGGATTATCCAACGGGAAACGATAGACATTAAACGATCCGCCATTACGTTCACTCAAGAAATAAACCTGTTTGCCGTCAGGACTCAGTACCGGATTACGGTCCTCACCAGCTACTTCAGTCAGGTTAGTATGCTTACCGGTCTTTGTATCGTACATCCATACATCGCGAGTAATGGACGATGTGTGATGCTTACGCCATTCACTTTCTACTCCTTTCTGATCCTGATACAAGAAGAAATCGCCCGACGGAGCATAGCAAACCATTTCAGCCGGTGTACCAAGCATCTGTTGCGTACGTCCGCCCGCTACCGGTACTTTATAAAGCTCAGTCATTCCCGATTTCGGGAAAAGCGCACTCGAAGCCGGGTCCTGAATAGAAGCCGAGAACACAACGTATTTTCCGTCAGGAGTAAAAGTCGACGGTATTTCAGAAGCAGAATTCATAGTCAGTCGCTTGGCTGTGCCTCCGTCGGCAGGCATTATGAACAGATCAAAATTTCCGAAGCGGTCGCTGGCAAAAGCAATCTGCTTGCCATCGGGTGACCACACAGGGTTCGACTCATACGAATCTTGAGAAGTAAGGCGCACAGCTTCCCCTCCGGCGGCTTTTACTTTATAAATATCCCCCTTATAACAAAAGACAATTTCTTTACCATCGGGAGAAATATTTACATCACGCAGCCAAAGCGGAGTGATTGCAAATGCTGAAAAAGAGCTAGCTCCCAAAGCTAAAGTTACTAACAGTTTTTTCATGAACATATATTTTATGGTTTTCGCAAAGATAAGGATTAAAGCATGAAGAGAAAAAAAAGTGAAAAATAATTTGGAATATATTAGATAAATCACTTATCTTTGCAGCGTTTTCGAGAGAAAACAAAGAAAGTTTGGACTATGGTGTAATGGTAGCACAACAGGTTTTGGTTCTGTTTGTCCAGGTTCGAATCCTGGTAGTCCAACGGAAAACAGCCACGAGGAGTCCCCGGAAGATTATTCTTTCGGGGATTTTCTTTTATATACCTCCCTTAAAAATATTTACGTATCTTTGCACCGATTTTACAACGTGATTATAAACAATAACTAAGAAGAAAGGATTAACCGTGGCTAAGGACAATGACGTGGTATTAACCCCCATGATGAAACAATATTTCGACTTAAAGGCAAAACATCCCGATGCAGTTATGCTGTTCAGGTGTGGCGACTTTTATGAAACGTATTCGGAAGATGCCGTAACAGCTTCCGAAATCCTGGGAATCACGCTGACCAAACGTGCCAACGGACAGGGTAAGACGGTGGAGATGGCAGGATTTCCGCACCATGCGCTCGATACATACCTGCCGAAACTGATTCGCGCCGGCCGACGTGTAGCTATCTGCGACCAGCTGGAAGATCCGAAAACTACAAAAAAGCTGGTAAAAAGAGGTATCACCGAACTGGTCACTCCGGGTGTTGCCATCAGCGATAATGTGTTATCGTATAAGGAAAACAACTTCCTGGCTGCCGTACACTTCGGCAAGACAGCTTGCGGCGTCGCTTTCCTGGATATTTCGACGGGAGAGTTTCTTACCGCTGAAGGGCCTTTCGACTATATCGACAAGTTACTGAATAATTTTGCCCCGAAAGAAGTCTTGTTCGAACGGGGAAAGAAACCGATGTTCGAAGGTAACTTCGGCAGTAAGTTCTTTACCTTCGAGCTAGACGACTGGGTATTTACCGAAGCGTCTGCCCGCGAAAAGCTGCTGAAACATTTCGAAACCAAGAACCTGAAAGGTTTCGGAGTGGAACATCTGAAGAATGGTATCATTGCTTCCGGAGCCATTCTGCAATATCTGGATATGACGCAGCATTACCAGATCGGGCACATCACTTCGCTGGCGCGCATCGAAGAGGACAAGTATGTACGCCTCGACAAGTTTACGGTACGCAGCCTGGAGCTGATAGGCAGTATGAATGAAGGCGGAACCAGCCTGCTCGACGTCATCGACCATACCATCAGTCCGATGGGAGCCCGCCTGCTGAAGCGGTGGATTGTCTTCCCGCTGAAAGACGTGAAGCCCATCAACGAGCGACTGGATGTAGTGGAATATTTCTTCCGCGAACCGGATTTCAAGGATTTTATCGAAGAGAAATTACATCTGATAGGCGATTTGGAACGTATTGTTTCGAAAGCTGCCGTAGGACGTATCTCTCCGCGTGAAGTCGTTCAGTTGAAAGTAGCCTTACAGGCGATAGAGCCGATCAAGAATGCCTGTCTGAATGCCGACAACGAAAGCCTGCGAAAAATAGGAGAGCAGTTGAACCTCTGCGCTTCCATCCGCGACAAGATTGCCAAGGAAATAAACAATGATCCTCCGTTGCTGGTCAACAAGGGAGGAGTGATTGCCGACGGAGTCAATCAGGAGCTGGACGAACTGCGTCACATTGCTTACTCGGGCAAGGATTACCTGCTGCAAGTACAGCAGCGCGAAAGCGAACTGACAGGCATCCCCAGCCTGAAAATAGCCTACAACAACGTGTTCGGCTATTACATCGAGGTAAGAAATACACATAAAGACAAGGTTCCGGCCGACTGGATACGCAAGCAGACACTGGTCAATGCAGAACGATACATCACGCAGGAACTGAAGGAATACGAAGAGAAGATTCTGGGAGCGGAAGATAAGATTCTGATTCTGGAAACCCGTCTGTACAACGAACTGGTGGCAGAGCTTGCCGATTTCATCCCCGCCATTCAGATCAATGCCACGCAAATAGCCCGTCTGGACTGCCTGCTGTCGTTTGCCAATGCAGCCCGGGCCAACAAATATATCCGTCCGGTGGTAGCCGACGACGATATCCTCGACATCAAGCAAGGACGTCACCCGGTCATCGAGAAACAGCTTCCGACAGGAGAAAAATACATTGCCAACGATGTGTATCTCGATACGGAAACGCAGCAGATCATTATCATCACCGGACCGAACATGGCAGGTAAGTCTGCCTTGCTCCGACAGACGGCACTTATCACCCTCATGGCGCAGATAGGTTGCTTTGTTCCTGCCGAAAGTGCGCATATCGGACTGGTGGATAAGATTTTTACCCGTGTGGGAGCCAGCGACAATATCTCGGTGGGCGAATCAACCTTCATGGTAGAAATGAACGAGGCGGCAGATATCCTGAACAACCTTTCGCCACGCAGTCTGGTATTGTTCGACGAGCTGGGACGCGGTACATCTACTTACGACGGTATTTCCATCGCCTGGGCTATCGTAGAACATATACACGAGCACAAGCGCGCCCGTGCCCGTACGCTCTTTGCCACACATTATCACGAGCTGAACGATATGGAAGAGAGCTTCCCGCGTATCAAGAATTACAACGTTTCGGTGAAGGAAGTAGACAACAAGGTCATCTTCCTGCGCAAGCTGGAGCGGGGAGGAAGCGAACACTCGTTCGGTATTCACGTAGCAAAAATGGCAGGTATGCCCAAGACCATCGTGAAACGTGCCGACGAGATTCTGCACCAGCTGGAAAAAGAAAACCGACAGGAAGGCATGTCATCGCATCATAAGGTAGAACCTAAAACAGTTCATCAGGACGGAGTACAGCTGAGTTTCTTCCAGCTCGACGACCCTGTACTGTGCCAGATACGTGACGAAATACTGAATCTGGACGTAAACAACCTGACTCCGCTGGAGGCGCTGAACAAGCTGAACGATATAAAGAAGATAGTAAGGGGGAAATAATACCCTCTACCTACATATTATGATTCCCTGTGCTGCCGGAAAACAATACTCCAGCAACACAGGGAATGCTTATTTGTCACACCTGAACTCAAAAAGGAACCCGTATGCCCGCCATCAGTCCGATGCTCTTGAAACTCAGCTTATACGGGTCGTGCATCTCCTCTTCGGTGGTTGCACCTTGCGATTCCACCTTGCTCTTCTTGATATCAGTCGTTCCAAAGCAACCGATATTGGCAAACACATCCAAATGAGACAACACACGGTAAGAAACACCACAATTTATATTTACTCCCCAAGAGTGTGCCGTCACCTTATATTCCGTTTCGTCCTGCCAACCTTTATCGGTATACCACAGATAACCGCCTCCGTAACAGACAGACAAGATGCAGCGATCGGATATATCACAACTAAATTTCATCTGAGGACCCACGTAGTTAACCTGAATATCTTCAGATACCAATGTAGGACCTACCGAATAATTGCCTGAAGTAGAGAAATTGGTGTACAAGGCTCCTATGCCAAACCTTTTGGAAAACTTGTAAAAGGCATCCACACTGCCCTGAATGCCTCCATCATAATTACCCCGATAATGCAATCCGTACGGAGATAGATTCGAATTGAGCAACCAGCCATAACCTATTCCTGCGGAGACTTCTACCTTTTCAGCGTGGGATGATTCAACTTGGGCATGCAAGGAGCATGCAAGAAAAGTAAACAGAACTACTAGATAAACGTTTTTCATATGCGTAATGATTTAATTTATTCAACATAGCGTAACAATATAAAATCAATCCCCCCCAAAATGTCACCTTGAAGAAAAGGGAAATTTTAAGGTTATGACAAAATTAACCTTTCAAAAACATTTTCTATCGGACAAAAGGGGGACATTTTTCTGGAGTAAAAACGTATAATAATCTAATATACAGCACCATGTATATTACACCTTACTTTTTTAAGGGGACATCACGTTCCAGAAGAAGAAAACAGTACACAAAAAGGCAGGAATCAATACGAACACAGGAAATCTTCCAGACTTATTTCCGCATCCCGAAGGTGAAGCTTGTCCGTCTTGATTCGGTATTTACGTTTCTTTAGCGCATCGTCGCTGATACCGAGCAAATAGCAGATATCCCTATTTTTTATATGCATTCGGAGCAGGCAGCATATAGAAATCTCTATTTCCTTTAAACCGGGAAATTCACTTTGCAGACGACTCACATAGTTGTTATGACAGGAGTTAAACAATGATATCAGATGATCCCAATCGGTCCCTGAGAGTTTATACGAGGAAGACAAACGGTCCTTATCCAGCAGAGAAAGCTGGACAAAGGTATCGATATGCTTTACCAACGGGTCAGAAAGAAATACACTTTCCCTCCACTTACGTTCCTTACTCGCTAATTCCTGACGGATTCGTAACAATTCAGAATCCTTTGCCTGCAAACTCTGAATATTGGCCTCCATCAACTGGTGCTGACGACGGAGAAACGATTCTTTTCTTCGCTTGAAACGAAGATAGACAGCATAGAGGAAAGGAACAAGAAGAAGCAGGACGATGATACACACAAGCGTCACGATATCCTTCTGCTGCGACTCTGTTTTCAGCCGCATGTTCTCATTCCGTACCAGCGAATAGTCGTATTTCTTCTGCCACTGCATCACCCTCTCGTTTTCCCGGCGGTGAGTCAGCGAATCGACATACAAGGAGTACTGCTCATGATATGCCAGAGCCTGACGGAAGTCGCCTTCCTGACGGCACAGCCGCGAACTCATCAGGTTGTATTCCAGCATCGCATCCAGGTCATCCTCTTGCCGGATACGTTCAATATAATAACGGGCAGAATCCAGTTGCTGAAGACCTACGAAAGAACGGCCCTTCATCAGGTCCGCCCTTCTGCGCGGAGCACTTCCTTCCTCCCACGTTTCCTTGTTTAAGTGATACAAGGCCTCCCGATACTTCCCGTTCAAATAATAACATATCGCTAACCGGTGATGTAGCACCGATAGTTTATATGGATTCCGATCATACCGGTTCTCCAGTTCCAAGCCCTCCGATAGACAGTGGTATGCCGAATCATATTTCTCCAGAAGAATGTAGCTCCATCCCATCTCTGTTAAAGAGTATACCCTGCTTGCGGTATCGCCAAGAAGTCTTTTATAGAAATCTGATATCCAAAATTTACTGAGTCCCTCACTATAAGGCTTTTCTTCCTGAAGCAGACACCCCCAGTGATAATAAAGCAGACCGAGATACTTGTAGTCACGGCATCCCTCGGCAGACAGACCGGCCCGATGAAAACAGTCGAGGGAACGGCGGCGGTCACCCAGGTCACGGTAAACCTGTGCCAGATAAAAATAGCTCTGAGACTTACGTAAGGAATCGCTGCCGGAAGCATAATAATCGGCTGCTATGCGGATTAGTGAATCATCTGTAACAGGAAGATAGTTCTTATAGTAAGCCTGAGTAAGAAGAAGGGCATAGTATGCACGGTTCCTGCCATGAAGACGGTCGGGAGAAGAAATTTTACGCAACAACGACAATGCGCTGTCGGGATGTGCGCCCATCACACGTTCCACAGCCTGAAGCTCACGGTAAATACGCCGATGCGAGTACTGCCAGCCGGAGAAGCCGCCAAAAACCAGCAGCAAAAGAACAATTATGATGATAACCCGACTTGACTTCATAATACTAAGCGATGTTTATTCTTCCCTACAAATATAAGAAGAATCCGCTTATTATACGATGGCAAAACGGGAAATGGTATGAAAATAACAGTTCTCTCCATCATAGGGAAAGCATGTCTTCATACCATAAAGGAGAACTCAAGACTGTACAGCCAGGCAGAATGCAGCTGAATTTTTTCAGCCGGACAACCCTATGCTGCCGGAAAACAATACTCCGGCAACACAGGGAATGCTTATTTGCTACACTTGAACTTAAAACGGAACTCGTATGCCCGCCATCAGTCCGATGCTCTTGAAACTCAGCTTATACGGGTCGTGCATCTCCTCTTCGGTGGTTGCACCTTGCGATTCCACCTTGCTCTTCTTGATATCAGTCGTTCCAAAGCAACCGATATTGGCAAACACATCCAAATGAGACAACACACGGTAAGAAACACCGCAATTTATATTTACTCCCCAGGAGTGTGCAGTCACCTTATATTCCGTTTCGTCCTGCCAACCTTTATTGGTATACCACAGATAACCGCCTCCGTAACTGACAGACAAGATGCAGCGGTCGGATATATCACAACTAAATTTCATCTGGGGACCCACGTAGTTAACCTGAATATCTTCGGATACCAGTGCAGGACCTACCGAATAATTGCCAGAAGTAGAGAAGTTGGTGTACAAGGCTCCTATACCAAACCTTTTGGAAAACTTGTAAAAGGCATCCACACTGCCCTGAATGCCTCCATCATAATTACCCCGATAATGCAATCCGTACGGAGATAGATTCGAATTGAGCAACCAGCCATAACCTATTCCTGCGGAGACTTCTACCTTTTCAGCGTGGGATGATTCAACTTGGGCATGCAAGGAGCATGCAAGAAAAGTAAACAGAACTACTAGATAAACGTTTTTCATATGTATAATGATTTGATTTAATATGCCGGAGCAATATATCGCTGTCATATAAACAGTTTCTGATTACCACTGTTCGTTATCACAAAAATACCATATTAATAAACATCATACAAGGAAAAGAGGGTGAAAAGAGGTAGACATCGACAAAGAACCAATGTATTGATAATAAAAACAATAAAATAATTTTTCAAAGAAAAAGGTAGACACAATGAAAAGAACGAGTGCGCGTACTGCTTTTTAAGGTATATTTTAAGCAATTTTCAAGCAATTCACCGACAAAACAATCAAATTATTTATATTTGTAATAGTCTTACAAACATTCAGTATGAAAAATAAAACACTCATCATCATTGTCATCATAACAGCAACCGCAGCCGTCCTTTCACTCGGCATTTACCAGAAAAGGACACACCAGATAAATGCTTCACTACTGCAAATTGAGCAACTGATGTATGAAAGACCCGACAGTGCCTGGAAGATACTACAACACATGCCATCCATTTCGCAATTACGTAAAGAGGAACAGGCACTCCATGCACTGCTATTCACACAGGCACAATATAAAAACTACATTCCGGTGAAAAGCGATTCACTACTCCGGATAGCGGAAGCATACTACCGGACAAGCAGCGACTCCCTGCACAAGGCATGGACACTTTTCTATTTGGCACAGTATTACAGGGATTCGGATGAAAAGGAAAAAGCACTCTCGTATTTCCAGCAGGCGAATATAGCAAGCCGGAATATAGAAAACAATCAATTCAAGTTCCTGCTCAATTTACACTGGGCTAATTTACTAAGCGATGAAGATGCCGAGAATAAAGGAATCGAAAAATATCAAACGGCAAATAAATATGCTATTTTACTGAAAGATACCTTAAAACAAATTGATTTATATGGACAATGGGGATGGTGCTGTCTGTTAACAGGAAAATATGATTGCGCAGACAGTCTGTTTAATATGGGATTAAAATTATCTACATCTTCAAAAATGACATATTATAACTACCTATTAAATTGTTTATCTTTAACGGCAAGAGAAAAAAAAGATTACAAACGGGCACTGGAACTGGTAAACCGCAGTTTATCGCTCGCAAAGGATTCCACCGAGCTATATCCGTTATGGAATAACAAGGGAGAAATCTTGCTGGAGATGAACCAATACGATTCGGCACACTTCTATTTAAGCAAGGATACGAGAGATTATGATCCATATTTCAGAGTATCCCGTTATTTAGACTGGAGTATATACGAAGAAAAAATAAAAAATCTTCCCAAAGCGCTGGAATACAGCAAGCGGTATGCCGAACTGCTGGATACCATCTATCAAGAACGGCTGGATTCTAAAGTGGCAAACCTCCAGCACAAATACGACTACTCCTTGATTCAGAGTGAAAACAAGCTGCTGAAAATCAAACGGCAAAGACTGTATATATCACTGACAGCCATCTGCATGGCGGTACTGACCGTAGCTGTCATATTCTTCTATAAACGCAGGGAAGAGAAACGCAAACTGGCAGAACAGATGCGATCAAAAGACGACCTGATGAAGGAAATGAGGCTGCAACTGCAAGAAAAGACCATCGACCTGCATGCTGCACAGGAAAAAATTATCGAAAAGGAAACAGCTTTGGACAAAGAACTTTCACAAAGGGAAAAGATGAGAAGCGAATACTCTTCAAAGGAGGCTGCCATGAGAAAGGAAATCCTGCGCCACAGCGAAATCATCAGAAAAATGGAACAGCTCAATAAAATGAGCCAGCAGGATAAAATACAAAGCCGGTCGGTAGTGCTTTCCGACGAGGAACAGGACAATCTGGCGGAAGTTATAAACATCTGCTACAACAACTTTACAGACCGGCTTTGGAAAAAGTTCCCGACACTGACAAAGGCGGACATCTCGCTTTGCTGCCTTATCAAAATCGGCATCTCAAACAGCAACATGCTTTACCTGCTCGACACCAATAAGGTCGCCTTGAAGAAACGGAAAAACCGCCTCAAACACGACAAGATGGGCATGGACGAAAACGATTCGCTGGATGAGTTTATCATGGAATTCTGACAAGCATTATACTCACTCTTTCACCCATACATGTTCTATCTCTACGACATACATTTTATGGAATCCGCCATGTCCTTCGCCGTACCAGCGGCTTACCAGTGAGGCATCGATAAACTGCTCGGGCTTTATCATATCGGCATACAGTTTTCTGCATTCCAGTACCATACGTGCCTGCTCGTAGGCAATGTTTCCTTCGGGAGTGGCAAAAGGTTTCAGTCCGGTAGCCGCTACCTTATCAATGTCGCGCCCAGATTTGGAACCACAGATTTTATGTATATCTTTATGCTCTTCGCCCAGGAAAGACAGGGTAAGCGTTTCTCCCTCTTCAATAAACTGGTAGGTATAACGCTCGGGACGGATGAAAATAAAGGCTACGGGCTTTGCCCACAAAACACCGGTTCCGCCCCAGCTTGCCGTCATCATGTTAAACTTTTCCTGTGTTCCGGCCGTTACCAGCATCCATTCCTTACTGATAGCGTCGAACATGTTATCTTTCAGTTCCGATACATTTATTTCTTTCATACATGCATATATTTAATGATTCATTCAGACAAAACTACTAAAATTATCGGTATTCTCCGACAAAAGAGTTCTTAATACAAAAACATTTTCAAAACAAAAAAACTGTATTAAAATTCAGAAAAATAAATTATCTTTGCCATCGATTGGTTCCGGAAGGTTGTTTCGACCCGACGGATTAAAAGGGAATCGGGTGAAAGTCCCGAACAGTCCCGCTGCTGTGAAGCTCATCAAGCACGTTGACAATTACTCATTGCCACTGGATAAAACCGGGAAGGTGTCAAAGCGTGTGAGTCAGTCAGAAGACCTGCCATCGTTTTTATTAATTAACCGAACTCGTGGGATAGGACGGTTGAACGTTTTACATAATGCTTAATAAACTTTGCTATTCAGTAATGTTTACCCTGCTGGTGTGGGGTATAAACATGTGTGCACCCGTACATGCACAAAATAAGTTAGATAGTCTTCAACATCTGAACGAGGTTGTTGTGACGGCGCGTGCCGTACAGAAAGAGATTTTTCCGGTACAAGAGTTATCGGGCAGGCAGCTTCATCAGCTCAGTTCGCACAACGTGGCCGACGCATTGCGCTACTTTTCCGGTATACAGATTAAGGATTACGGAGGAGTAGGGGGACTGAAAACAGTGAATATCCGGAGCATGGGAACCAACCATGTAGGTGTGTTCTACGACGGCATCGAGCTGGGAAACGCACAAAACGGTACGGTCGATCTGGGAAGATTCTCGCTCGACAACATGGAGTCTGTCACGCTGTACAACGGGCAAAAGAGTGCCATCTTCCAGCCGGCAAAGGATTTCGGCTCGTCGGGTTCCATCTATTTACAGACACGGACGCCTCAGTTCGAAGAAGGAAAGAAGTATAACGTAAAAGCTTCGTTCAAGACAGGTTCGTTTGGTGTGGCAAATCCATCCATACTGTGGGAGCAAAAGCTTGGAGAACAGATAAGCAGTTCGTTCAGTGCCGAGTATCTTCACTCGTCGGGCAAGTACAAGTTTACTTACCGCATGCAGGAGGGATATGATACGACAGCGGTACGGCAGAACGGTGACCTGAATGCTTTGCGCGTGGAAGGAGGGCTGTTCGGACGAATTAATCAGGGATACTGGAAAGCGAAAGCTTATCTGTACAACTCGGAACGGGGATATCCGGGAGCTATCGTCCGCAACAAGTTCTCGCACGAGGACCGCCAGTGGGATACGAATTTCTTTACTCAGGGTACATTCAAGAAGGACTTTACACAGTGGTACAGCCTGCTTGCCAATGCAAAATATGCATACGACTACCTGCATTACCTGGCCGATCCTAACAAAGACGAGTCGCTGATGTATGTCAACAATCATTATTACCAGCAGGAAGTGTACACATCGGTAGCCAACCGCTTTAATCTGTTTCCGTGGTGGGAGGCAAGCTTTTCGGCAGATTATCAGTTCAATCTGCTGAATGCCGACTTGCGTGACTTTGTGTATCCGCGCCGGCATACACTGCTGGCGTCCATCGCTACGGCCTTGCGCTTCAAGCAAGTAGAACTTCAGGCCAGTCTGCTCGAAACGTACGTACACGATACGAGTTCGGGGACACCTGCTCCCGACAAGCAGAAGCTTACTCCTTCATTTTTCGTATCATGGCGGCCTTTCCCGCAAAGCGGACTCAATCTGAGAGGTTTCTATAAACGTATCTTCCGGATGCCTACGCTGAACGACCTGTATTATACGTTTGTAGGAAATATCAATCTGGAACCGGAGTTCACTACGCAGTACGACTTAGGATTTACGTACAGCCGTACTTTCAACGGTACGTGGCTACGCTCGCTGGAAGTCCAGACGGACGTATATTACAATGAGGTGGAGAATAAAATCGTAGCCACTCCTACATCAAATTTCTTCCGCTGGACGATGGTCAATCTGGGAAATGTGGAAATCAGAGGGGTAGATGTTGCACTTCAGACCGGCTGGAAGATCGGACGTGAGCTGACGGTAAGCAACCGGATCAATTATACCTACCAGCGGGCACAGGACTTTACCGACCCTAAAAGTGAGTTTTACGGAGGGCAGATTCCGTATATCCCCTGGCACAGCGGTTCAGCTGTGGTAAACCTGCAATGGCGCTCATGGGAAGCCAGCTACAGCTTTATCTATACCGGAGAGCGTTATTCTTCGCAGGCGAATATTCCTTATAACTATCAGTTGCCGTGGTACACCAGCGACTTCTCGGTTTCCAAAGGACTGAAGGTATGGAAGGGTGACCTGAAACTGACGCTGGAAGTAAACAACTTATTGAATCAGCAATATGAGGTAGTGACCTGCTATCCGATGCCCGGAACCAACTTCAAGCTGATTGCCCAATATAACTTTTAATCATTCGGACCATGAACAACTATCGTTTTTACCTGACCGTTTGCCTGATTTTATGCTTCCTGAGCGGATGCCGTCAGGAACTTCCGATGATTCGTTCGGAAGTGGAATATGTCACCATGCCTTCGGACCCGCAGTCTGTAGAAGGATTCTTTCTTGTCAACGAAGGGAATATGGGAAGCAACAAGTGTACAATCGATCATTTTGACGCACGTACAGGAAGTTATTTCCGCAATATTTATCCGGAACGGAACCCTGATGTGGTGAAGGAGCTTGGAGATGTGGGCAACGATATCGGCATTTACGGCAACCGGCTGTATGTCGTAGTGAACTGTTCCAACTTTGTGGAGGTGATGAATGTGCACACGGCAGAGCATATCGGCAGCGTGACTATTCCTAACTGCCGCTACATTGTTTTCAACAGCGACAAGGCGTATGTCAGTTCGTATGCCGGTCCGGTACAGATAGATCCGAACGCACGCCCGGGAAAAGTAGTGGAAATAGACCTCGAAACACTTCAGATTACACGGGAAGTAGTGGTTGGCTATCAACCGGAAGAGATGGTTATCAACAACGGACGGCTGTATGTGGCAAATTCCGGTGGATATCGTTTCCCTAATTACGACCGTACGGTTTCGGTAGTCGATCTACAATCGTTTCAGGTAGTCAACACGATTGATGTAGCTATCAATCTGCACCGAATGGAAATAGACAAGCAGGGACGGATTTATGTCAGCTCACGCGGAGATTATTACGGTGTAGGATCTGACATCTATGTCATCGACTCTCATACGGAAAAAGTAACCGGCAAGCTGGGTATCGCCGCCAGCGAAATGTGCATGGACGATAACCGGCTGTACACCATCAGCACCGAATGGAACTACAACACAGGGAAGAACCAGATTTCGTATGCTGTCTACGATACGGAAAAACAGGAAATCGTATCACACAGCTTCATAACTGACGGAACGGAAAAGGAAATCACATTGCCCTACGGACTTGCCGTCAATCCGGAAACCAAGGAAATATATGTATGCGATGCCACGAACTATGTCACTCCGGGATATCTCTACTGTTTTTCGCCGGCAGGCAAGTTCCAGTGGAAAGTCCGTACCGGCGACATTCCTGCACACATCGCTTTTTCGACAGAAAAGTTCTATTAATCAATAAATAACTTCAACGTTTTTAAAGATGAAAAAATTCACATTACAATCCATGTGGGCGATAAGCTTCTCGCTTATCATGTTTTCCGGAGTTTTTACATCTTGTAGTAATACAGATGATCCGGAAACTCCACCGACAACAGGTGAAAAATCACCTTACATAACTCGTGTACTCGATTTCCGTCCGGCTGTCGGACAGTTTGTCAACCAGCTTCCTGAATACAAGGAAGGAGATACTCAGGAGGATATGAACCGTAAAGTCCTCGAAGCTATCGGAAATAATAAGATGGGTATGGTTTCACTGGGAGGCTTCGGCGGATATATCGTTGTAGGATTCGACCATACCATTGAAAACAAGTCCGGTTTATGCGACTTCCGTGTATTGGGAAACGCGTTTTATGCCAACGGAGCATCGGATTATGGAAGTAGTGAACCCGGAGTCATTCAGGTATGCTATGATGCAAACGGAAACGGACTTCCCGACGACGGATGGTACGAAATTGCCGGAAGTTCTTACCCTGACGGAAAAGAAACCTGGATTGATCTGGCAACTCAGGCAGGAAACGATACCCAGACGATACTGGATTATGAAATAACTTACTACCGTCCGTCAGCAGAACCCGGAGCTCCTACCGAGCAGTATATCCGCTGGGAAGATAATCAGGGGGGAAGTGGCTACAAGGCTATGAACGCTACTCACTTGCAGTCTTATTTTCCACAATGGATAAAAGAAGACAAGATTACGTTTGCCGGAACACGTCTTCCTCAAAACGGAATAGACCAGAGTGGAAAAGGTACGTACTTCGCTCTTTACCGCTTTGGTTACGGCTATGCGGACAATGAACTGAACGACAAGGATGCATCAGCTATTGACATCGACTGGGCGGTAGACTCGAAAGGACAGCCGGCAAACCTTCCGGGAGTTGACTTCATCCGCATACATACAGGAGTGAATCAGGAAAACGGATGGCTGGGCGAATGTTCGACTGAAATCATGGGAGTAACCGACCTGCACCTGACCAATGTAAGCATAAAAAGCCAGACTATAAAGAATTAATAATCAACTTACTAAAAACTTTTGAAAAATGAAAAGAACTAAATTTATGAAGACCAATATCTTATTCGGGATATTGCTGCTGACTCTATGTCTTTTTACCGGCAGTTGTAGTAATGATGACAAAGCAGTCATCGAGCCGGCTCCGGAATTTGAACTGGTAACAGAAATCAGCGAAACAGAACCTCTGTTTATCGTACCCGATCAAACCTTCAAATTAGAGTATACGGCAAAAAACATCAAGTCTATCGCTACCAATACGCTGCCAGAAGGATGGACTGCGGAGGTAAAGGAAAGCGAAAACAGCATCAATATAAAAGCTACTTCTGAAGCTGCATCGAAAGCAACTCTTATCATTACCGCAACCAATGCAAGCGCACAAGAAGTATCGAAGGAAATAACTCTCCAATGCTTGAATTTCTTCGATGACACAAAAGGTACATTCATTCTGAATGAAGGTAACATGACAACCGAAAATGGCTCACTGACCTACATTACTGCGGATGGATATGTTTTCGACGATGCTTATAAGACAGTCAATGGCACAGAACTGGGTAATGTAGCTCAAGACATGGCTTTCTGTGACGGCAAAATTTATATAATCACTCAAAACGGTGACGAAAATGCCGTAGGTACAAAATTCGAAAACGACGGTATGCTTATTGTCGTAAATGCCAAGACACTTAAAAAGGAAATGGCTTTCAGCAGAAGTGATCTTTCTACTCTCGACTGGCCTACACATATTGCCGCACTCGATGCGGAACATGTATATATCCGCGACAACAAAGGAGTTTACCGCCTTAACACAAACACGAAAGAACTAACTTTCGTCAGCGGAACCGACAATGCTCCCAAAAGTCGTTTTGTAACAATGAACGGTAAAGTATACACATACAAAGCAGGTACGTTAAACGGTATTATAGAAATTTCTCCGGAAAACGACAATGCGACCAAAATAAATTTCCCATATAGAGTAGAGATCTCCATCAATGAAGTTTTGGGCATCCAGGCTGCCGAAAACGGAGATATCTGGGTAATGTCTTTTGGATTCGGAAAATCGGCCATGAACAAATTCAATGTTGAAAGCAAAAAAATAATACAGCGCCAGATCAATGTAAAACCGAGTGTAGGAAGCTCTGGAGTAGCATTTGCAAGTTATGACAACAACATTTATTATGCAGATGGCACAACAATTTACCGCCTTAAATTCGATGAAGACGAATCACTTAATGCAGCATCAGGTCTTGATACAGAAGAAACTTTAACCGACTTGTCTGCCATCGACAACAATGCAGGATTGCTTTATAATGGACTGGGAGTTCATCCTGTAACAGGAAATGTATATATCAACACGATCAAATCGTTTGCCCAGTATACTCAGAATACAATCTGGTCTTTCGATTTTAACAATAGCGCAGAAAATCCTGCTGCCAAATATGAGAACTATACGAACTTCCCTGCCGGATTCTTTTTTGCACCCGGCAAATAAAAACAGTAAACTTAAAAACATGGAATTATGAAACTCTTGAATAACCTCATCGTTCCGGCATTTTGCGGACTGCTGATTTTCTCAGGATGCTCGGACAACCCGGAAGATCCGGGTACACAACCACCTTCGACCAATCCCGAACCTCCTGCATATCTGGGAGGATATGCTGATCCTGACGGAGTACTGATTCTCAATCAGGGAGCTGCAATAGAAAACAGCTCGCTGACTTACATTACTCCCGAAGGAAATATCGAACAGAATGTATATCAGAAAGTCAACGGATCGGCTTTCGGTCATGGGGGACAAGACCTCTATATGCATAACGGGAAACTTTATATTCTCAGCACCAATAAGGATGTATATCAGAAACACGAAGGTGACGGTACACTGGTAATAGCCGATGCCGTGACACTGAAACGGGAGAAAGTATTTAAATTCGACGAACTAAAATACCCTCGTCCAGAAGGTTCATTAGACGAAAATGAATTTCTTCCACTAGTTACTCCACTAAGAAATATTGTAGTCATCGACGAAAAAAACATATTTTTCTCAGACCAGAAAGCACTTTTCCGATTTGACAGTACGACCGGAGAACTAAATATAGTAGAAGATTCCTACCATTTCGGTAATCAGGGAAATACAATTGAAGCTGTTGCCGGCACTCAAGGTATGGTTGTCATTGGCGACTATATATATACCGGTGGAGGAGGATTCTGGGCCAGTACAAGACTGCTGGAGTTTAAAAAAGGAGAAAACAAGGCAACCCGTATCTTACCAGATCTCAAAGG
>OGZK01001863.1_pt1 | contig 19243 bp, 11 predicted proteins | sample 1576791 | NCBI WGS metagenome assembly OGZK01 (sample SAMEA3541556, study PRJEB24748) | human gut metagenome | biome: human gut; feature: human-associated habitat; material: faeces | place: China | collected 2012
TACGGAGAAAAAGCTCTCCGAGGTACGCGAAGGCGACGACCGCGACTACCTGAAGTCATCTTTTGCTGTAAGACCATGACCAAGGTGGTCATTTCCCACAACTAATATCCCCTTTGAATTTAAAAATCTTGCAAATCTATCATATCTATCTATGTACTCTATCATCCCATGTGATATCTGGACAATCGCTTCAATATCACCTTCAGGCTCCCACACAATTGTGTGTAGATTATTTTCATTATTAGTAGATTTTATATAAAGTTCTGTTTTTTTCATTTCAAACTCTCCTTTACAATTAATTTTTCTTTATTCTAATAAAGGAAAATGGATTATTTATTAAATTATATTACATTTTATTACTTTACTGTAAATTTTTTAACAAAAAAAATTGCCATAAGTTATAAACTCATGACAGTTTTAAAAAGTTTTATTTAATTATTGTTTTTAATTTCCATTTTTCATTTTTATATCTTATATATCCTATCAATAGACCTACAAACCATCCTATAGGAATAGCATAATAAACTACTGATGGTCCAATTTTGTTTGAAAAAATATATACGATTATCAATATCATCGGATTGGCATTAAGTATGGCTTGTGTCATTATTATATTCCGTTATGTGGAACAGGAGCTTACTGTAGACAGCTATATTCCGGATAGAGATAGAATAGCTTTTCAGATACAGGAGGATAAAAGTTCTCCCGGAAGTCGTTTTGTTACCGGAGCTGGTTTCTCTGATCCGGATATAGAATGCAGTTCTACTGTCTTATGGTATAATAAGGATGTGATTATCTTGGACAAAGAACGCTTCGATGTAGAAACCATTGTTGCTGATAGCAACTTTGTGAAAGTGATGAAATTTCCGGTACGTTATGGTAATATTGCTTCTTTAAATGATAATCCACAAAACGTCATAATTACGCAAATATTGGCCAATAAGCTTTTTGGTGACAGGAATCCTATCGGAGAGAAAATTACTTATTCAACAGGTGATCCGTTGACTGTGACAGGTGTTATCAGTATGCAAGATAGAAAAAGTTCGATACATTTTGATCTTTTGGTTTCAGATAAACTGCAAGAAGACTGGGTCGCTACTTTTCCAGTCAATGTAGTACTTATCCGCCAGGGGGCAAATCTGAACACAATAAATCAACGTCATGCGGCATACGAAACAGAACCCCGGACTGAAAAAGAAATACGAAATCAGTTGCTATCTATAAATGACAGCTATTTTGATTCTTCTGTCGTTTCATACAATGATATGTTACTACATGGAAGTCCTAAACAGTTACAGCGGTTGTCTTTAGTTGCTATCCTTGTGTTGTTAATCGGCATATTCAACTTCATGAGCCTCTATACTGTGATTTTATTGAAGCGGGGAAAAGAGTTCGGATTGAAGAAAATATTCGGTAGTACTCCGATACATTTGTTCGTACAACTCTACATTGAGAATTTATTTCTCATAGCTATTGCATTATGTCTTTCCTGGTTTTTAATTGAAATCTCTACAGGATTTATTGAAATACAGTTTGGAATGGCACAACAAAAAGAGATAGCCTTCGATGGTCTGTTATCTGTCTTATTTCTTCTCTTGTTACCGGGGATTGCTGTGATTTATCCTTTTTTACGATACCGACATATTACACCCGTCCGTTCATTGCAAAGTATATATATTGGAAATAAACTCACTGTGGTACGATATCTCTATTTAAGTGTCCAGTATGTCATTACCTTTACACTAATTGTTTTGTCTTTGTTTTTTGTCAGGCAGCTATACGAAATGTTGCATACAGAGACAGGCTATACAACGGATAACATAATCAGAGCAGAGTTCCAGATTTACGATCGAAAAACACCTACAACTAAAGAGGAATTCAGAGCTAGTTTGAGTAGAAGAGAGACTTCTTATAGTCAGATAGATCAGCAAATGAATGCTTCTCCATTGTTTACTGCGTGGGGATATAATTATCTTCCATACGAATACCAACTTGAAAATAGCAGCTTTAATTTTAAAAAGCCAATGGACAATGATTATAAAGCAGTTGCTTTGATACCTTCTACAGAATCTACTTCAAGACTTTACGGGTTCAAACTGTTGGAAGGACGTTTATGGAATGATAGTATAGACCAGGAAGGAGATGCTAAATTGATTTTAAACCGGAAAGCTATGTCATTGTTCGGATTTAAAACTCTTAGCAAAGCTGAACTTCAAACAGAAAATCCGATATGGCCGCAGAAAAGTAATTCGCCCTATCAAATCATTGGAGTGATCGAAGATTTCTATTGCGGGCACCTGTCGAAACCTATCGGACCAATAGCGTATATGTATTGCAAAACCTATTCCGATCAAGTGCCTATCGTGGCAGCCATCGTTCCTGGCAAGCAACAGGAAGCTATCGCCTTTTTGGATAAACTTCATCACGAAACTATGGATGGAACATTTGAGTATGCTTTTGTGCAAGATGAGATCAGTAATTTGTATCGGGAAGACCGGCAAATTACGATTATATATTCTTCTTTCGCACTTCTGGGAATTTTGATTTCTTCATTGGGATTGTTCGGACTTTCATTGTTCGATATCCAACAACGTTATCGGGAAGTTGCCCTTAGAAAAGTGAATGGAGCTATGATGAAAGATATTCTGCCTTTACTTTTAAGACAGTACATTTTGATATTGGGTGCTTCGTTTGTAATAGCTATCCCTTTAGCTTATTGGGGAATTAATGTTTATCTGGAAAACTATGCCTACCGGACCGACATTAGTTGGTGGCTATTTGCTTTGGCAGCCATCATCGTCTTACTAATTTCATTAGTAACCTTGATTTATCAGGTAAGAAAGGCTATTGCTATTAATCCGGCTACTATTTTGAAAGGACAATGAAAGATGAAAACATCAAGTACTATTATATAATTTTAAAAATAATACAATTATGATCAAGACAATTAATTTACAGAAGATTTTCAAGACCGAAGAAGTAGAAACTTGGGCGTTGAATAACGTCAGTATCGAAGTGAAACAAGGAGAGTTCGTTGCCATTATGGGACCTTCCGGTTGTGGAAAGTCAACATTGCTCAATATTCTTGGGTTATTGGACAATCCGACAGGAGGGGAATATTACCTCAATGGAACAGAAGTTTCCAAGTACACAGAGTCACAGCGTACCAGCCTTCGTAAAGGAGTGATCGGTTTTGTCTTTCAAAGCTTCAATCTGATAGATGAATTGAATGTTTATGAAAATATTGAATTGCCTTTGCTTTACATGGGTATCTCAGCTTCCGAACGTAAAAAGAGAGTGGAGACTGCTATGGAACGAATGGCTATCACACATCGCAGCAAACACTTCCCGCAACAACTTTCCGGAGGTCAGCAGCAGCGTGTTGCTATTGCCCGTGCAGTAGTTGCCAATCCTAAGTTGATCCTGGCCGATGAGCCTACCGGTAATCTGGACTCAAAGAACGGTAAAGAAGTGATGGGGCTATTGAGTGAACTAAATAAGGAAGGAACCACTATTGTGATGGTAACACATTCACAGCACGATGCCGGTTATGCCGACCGTATCATTAATTTGTTTGACGGACAGGTAGTAACGGAAGTCAGTATGTAATATATTCATAAAGTACCATGATTAAACACTATTTGAAAGTAGCCTTTCGCAATTTGGTAAAGTACAAGACACAGAGCCTTGTCAGTATCATTGGATTAGCTGTTGGTTTCACTTGTTTTGCGCTGTCTGTCTTATGGATTCGTTATGAAATGACTTACGATACTTTCCATAACGGAGCCGACCGTATCTATATGGTACGTGCGCATTATACTGATTCCCCTGGTAGTACATCCAATGTTACTCCTTACCCTTTGGCAAACTATTTACAGGAGAAAATGCCGGAGATAGAAGCTACTGCTTCCACTTCCATATATCGGGATATGAAATTCCGTATGGGAGATAATGAACAGGAGGTAGTAATGGCTACAGCAGATTCTGTTTTCATGAACTTTTTCAATATACGGCTGCTGAAAGGAACAGTCAACTTCCTGAAAGAAAATGATCCATTACGGAAGAGTTTGCCCGAAAGCTTTTTGGCAGTGAAGAGGATGCTTTGGGGAAAGAAGTAGAACTGAGCGGACGTCCCCGTAAGATAGGCGCCATTGTGAGCGGATGGTCCCGTCATTCCAATATACCGTATAGTGTATTGAGTTCGGCAAGGCGCTATCCACGCTGGAGTAGTAAGGGAGAACAACTGTTTATCCGTGTTCGCGCAGGAGTGGATAGGGATACTTTTCAAAAGAAGATGGAAGACATTGATATCTTGGATATTCCCAAAGAGAGCGAACTTGTGAAGCTTCTGATCACGCCCATTTCGGCTTTGCGTTATTCGGATTATGTTTCTAAAGTAGAGGTAGTTATCTCCTTCAGTTATATTTTCTATTTCTCTTTAGCAGGCGGATTGGTCATTATTTGTTCCTTATTCAATTACCTGACGCTTTATATCAGTCGGCTTTGCATGCGTAGTAGTGAAATGGCGCTTCGTAAAGTAAATGGTGCAAGTAATACATCTTTATCGGTGCAGTTTGCCATTGAACTGTTGTTGATTCTATGTATCGCCCTGTTATGCGGACTGTTGATGATAGAGGTGAGTATGTCCAGCTTCCTGAACTTCACACAGATAGAGGCCAGTGTATATTATGGAGAGATCATTGCATATCTTTTGATTGTAATCATTCTGTCTTTCCTGTTTGCACAGATACCTTTATCTTATTTTCGCCGTCGGACATTGCAGGAAGCGATAAAAGGGAATGTGGTAACTACCAGACCTTATCTGTTTCGTAAGATAGGAATTATCATGCAGTTAGTTGTCAGTCTTGCTTTTATCTTCTGTGCGGCTGTTATGATGAAGCAACTCTATTTTCTGAAAAATACGGACTTAGGAATGGAACGCCATAATGTCGGTAATGTAGCCTTATGGAATGGTGATATTAAGCAATGGTCGGCGAAGATAGCTGCTTTGCCCATGGTGACAGAGGCTTTGCCCCCTTCGTATTTCCCGATTATTCCTACAGGACCGATGATGTATGTCGAAATAAACAACTGGGATGATTTGCCGAAAGCAGTGGAAGAACCTTTAACTGTTGGTATGATGCCTGCTAAAGAAGAATTCTTTGAATTTTATAAATTGAATTTATTGGAAGGCGAGTTTATATCGGACAAGAATCAAGAAAATGAAGTCGTGATAGATGAAAATACATGCCGTAAATTTGGATGGAAACGGGCTTTGGGCAAAAGTTTCTATCATGAATATAATGGTCAGCGTAGCCTATATAAGGTTGTCGGAGTAGTCAGGAACTTTAGCTATCGTTCTCCTACGAGTGAACCGGGACTGATTGCTTTTCAGCATCCTAAAGCGCAAGATTATCTGTTGAATCGTGCCAGCATTCTGTTTAAATTTAGAGAGGGCACGTGGAATGAATGCCGTGCGACCATAGAGAAACTGTACAGAGAGGAATTTTCGAATGCGTATATGCGATTGTTTAATGAAGAAGAGGAATATAACAAGTACCTCCGCTCCGAAGATGCACTGATGAAATTATTGAGTTTTGTATCATTGGTTTGCGTCATTATTTCTGTATTCGGAGTTTTCTCATTGGTAACGCTGTCTTGTGAACAGCGTCAGAAAGAGATTGCTATACGTAAGGTGAACGGAGCGCAAATCCATCATATCCTGCAGATGTTCTTCCAGGAATATTTATTGTTATTGATCATAGCTGCCGTTATTGCATTCCCCACAGGATATGTTGTAATGAGGAGATGGATCGACAGCTACGTGAGACAAACATCGATAGATGGCTGGGTATATATAAGTATCTTTGTTGTGATAGCTATTATTCTTTTGCTTAGCATCATTTGGAGAGTATGGAAAGCTGCCCGGCAGAATCCGGCAGAAATTATCAAGAGTGAATAACATAAACACAATGTCATGATATATCATTATTTAAAAATAGCTTTTCGCAATCTGATCAAGTACAAGACGCAGAGTATTGTAAGTATAGTCGGCTTGGCAATTGGTTTCACCTGTTTTGCATTGTCTGCCCTATGGATACGTTATGAAATGACATACGATACGTTTCATGAAGGGGCGGAGCGCATCTACTTGGCAGGTAATAAATTTGATTTGCAGGGAGACGGATTTTCTTATTATTCATCCAGTTTGTTGGCTGATTATATAAAGAAAAACTGTCCGGAGGTGGAGAATGCTTGCCATATATATAATGGAGGTATAACTTCCATTGAACATGAGAAGAATGTATATCATACATACCAGTTGGAAGTTGATTCTAACTTTATTTCAATGTTTAATATCATTGCGATAGATGGCGATAATCGTTTGAGACTGGGGGATAAACAAGTTGCCATTACGGATAAAACCGCCAAAAAAATATTCGGAGAAGAATCCCCGATAGGCAAACAATTGCTATTTCCTGACAGAGGAAATGCTGAAATGACGATTGTCGCAGTAGTAAAATCATGGGAAGGACATTCCATGTATCCTTTTGATATTTTGTTACCATATAAAGACCGAGATCCGGATTGGGGAAGACAGCAATGCCATACTCTTTTCCGTATCTATCCGAATAGTGATGTAGAAGCTGTAGAGAAGAGACTGGCGAAATATAAAATACAACTGGACTCATATAGCCCGGTTATATCTACTCCTATAGCTCCGTTATCAACATTGAGGAGTACTCATCCGAGGGAGGATATCAATGTCAAATTGAATCATGTTCGTCTTTTTGCTTGCATTGGAGCTTTGGTTATTATTTGCGGATTATGTAACTATTTAACAATGCTTGTAACCCGTATCCGAATGCGCAAGCGCGAATTGGCACTACGAAAAGTGAATGGAGCCTCCAATGGCAATCTTCTTTCATTACTCCTTTCAGAATTGATCTTGTTGCTTGTGCTGTCATTAGGCTTGGGAATCATGATGATAGAGTTAATTCTGCCTGTTTTTAAGGAGTTGTCGCAAATCGATGAGAGTACTTCATACTTTTATAGTGAAGTGTTTGTATATATATTATTATTGTTACTGATAACAATGGGTTTTGCAGCTATACTTGTGCGCTATGTCAACAAGCGGACATTGCTCGATAGTATCAATCACAAATCAAATCTTCATCTTTCCGGCTGGTTTTATAAAGGTAGCATTTTATTCCAGCTTTTTATAAGTATTGGTTTTGTGTTCTGCACTTTGGTCATGATGAAGCAACTCAATTTTCTGCAAAATTCCAAAGAATTGGGATTGGAGAAACATAATGTGGGAGCCATTCTTTCTATTTATGGATTTGAAAATACTCCTTTCAAAGAGATACTAAAGCAGATGCCTGATGTAACAGAATGTTTATGTGGTTTTTCCAGTCCTATTCCTAAATCGTCATTTTCTTCTTATGAATTGAGGGAATGGGAAGGACAGACTGATAAAGAACAACGAATCAAATTAGAGAATGAAACAATCAATCAGGATTATGTTGATTTCTTTCAGATAGACGTTATAGAAGGTGATATGTTGGATGAAAAAGACGGACAAGGAGTAGTGGTAATCAATGAAGCTGCCGTAAAAGCTTTCGGATGGTCTCAACCGATAGGTAAAAAGATATATCTGAATGAAGTTTGCACAGTGAAAGGTGTTATCAGAGATATATATTATAATGCTCCGATTTATCCAGTGATTCCGGCTGTATTCTTTTTGCCGAAGGATAATCCGGGCAACGGAAACAGAGGGCCCTTTCTTTTTAAATTTAAAGAAGGTACATGGAAGACAGTATACCAAAAACTGCAGGAAGAGGCGCATAAGGACAATATGGATGCGGTATTGAACTTGATAAATATGGAAGATACCTATAATGAATACATGAAGTCAGAAAACACATTAAGCAAGTTACTGAGTGTTGTTTCTCTTATCTGTATCGTGATTGCCGTATTTGGCATATTCTCCTTAGTGACGTTATCATGTGAACAGCGCCGGAAAGAGATTGCTATCCGGAAAGTAAACGGTGCAAGTGTAAAGGTCATTTTGAACTTATTTTTTAAAGAGTACTTGATTTTACTTGTCATAGCGTCATTCATGGCCTTTCCATTAAGTTATCTCATCATGAAGTACTGGCTCGAAGGATATGTAAAGCAGACGCCGATAAACTTTTGGATATATGGAGGCATATTTGCAGGTATGTTACTTATAATATTCCTTAGCATCATCTGGAGAGTATGGAAAGCTGCCCGACAGAACCCGGCAGAAGTAATCAAAAGTGAATAACGTTATTATTTAATAAAAGCAATATGAAGAACCAATTATCTGCTATCAGGACTTTATCCCGTTTCAGAATATACACGATGATCAATATTATCGGGCTTGCAGTCAGTGTGGCTGCAACGTTGATAATTGTACGCTATATCCATCAGGAGATAACAGTTGACCATTTCTGTAAGGACCTGGACCGATTGTACTTGCTGACTATTCAAAGGAGTAATGGCAGCATTTCAATCACAGATAATACAGACAGGAATAATGATCCTAATTTTATAGACCCTTTAAAGAATCCGGAAGTAGAAGCATATTCTTATAGTGTTTCTTTTGACGATGATTATATTGTAGTCGATAATCACCGTTACCAGGCCAATGTTTTGGTAACTGATAGCTTGCTTTTGCAGTTGATGGACTATCCGATAGTTTCGGGAATTAAAACTATTCAGAAACCGGATGATGCAATTATTACCCGGAAATATGCCTGGCATATTTTTGGTGACGAAGACCCGATAGGGAAACAATTAACTTCATCGTCAGGTTCTGTACTTACCATTCGTGGCATTGTGGATGAACCGAGTACCAAGGCATCTTTGCAATTCGACCTGATAGCTCCGGTGAATCAGGGGAAATATACAGACTGGAGTCGGATGGGATTCTGCATGGTCCGGTTGACAAACGGAACAGACCTGAAAAAGTATAATGAAAAGATTTCCAAGCCGCAGTCATTAATATGTTACAGTCATTCCCCTATACAGTATGGGCTTACTCCCTTGAAAGGATTGTATTTCAATAAGATTGTCGAACCTTCGGCAGCTTCTTTTTTGCGGGGGAATATCAATCATGTGACGATTCTGACTGTAGTGGCTTGTATGCTGCTGTTGGTGGGAGTCTTCAATTTTATCAATATCTACACGGTTATCGTTCTAAAGCGGGCACGTGAGTTTGGTGTTAAAAAAGTATATGGTGCGAGCGGCTTTCAGATATTTATCCAGATTTATGTAGAGAATATATATATGGTGGCAGCCGCCTTGCTTATCATCTGGATGCTGATCGAAACTTCAGCCGGGATATTCGCCTCGGTATATGCAATTCCTGTAAAATCGGATATCGTTTTTGATCTGTCGCTGTCTCTCATTTTATTATTCGTGTTGCCGTTGGTGACGTCTGTCTTTCCTTTCTTACGTTACAACTATTCTTCTCCGATCACTTCTTTGCGTTCTGTAAATGCCGGAGGAAATTCAATTGTTTCCCGTGCAGTATTCTTATTTATTCAATATGTCATTACGTTCAGTCTGATAGTAGTCGCATTGTTTTTTGTTCGCCAGTTGTACACAATGCTGAATGCGGATTTAGGATATCAGGCAAAGAATATCATTTCATGCCAGTTCCTGTCATTCGAGACACAAAACAGAAGATATGCAAATGATGAAGAATGGCAGAAAGAACGTGACTTGGAGCGGCATAAGGTACAGGTTATTAAACAGAAGATGGACGCATGCCCTTTATTCATTTCATGGGGATATGGGGAGGCACCTATCAATCTGGAACCATACGTCAATGTGGAGAGTAACGGAGAGAAACATAAAATGGCTATCATGTATGTTAATAATAATTATATGGATATGTTTGGTCTGAAGCTGAAAGAAGGAAGAACGTGGAATGATAAAGACCAGTTTGCCCAATATAAAATGATGATAAATGAAACAGCCAGAAAGCTCTTCCGGATAAAAGATATTAATGAAGCTTCACTGCAAACTGAGTCCCGTCTATGGTGGAGTGTGGGGACAGATGAAAGTAAAAATCCTGCTTATCAGGTAGTAGGTGTGATAGAAGACTTCCGGACCGGACACTTATCTATGGGGGATGCACCACTGGCTATTCTGTATGATGAAGGAGAAAACCCTACCGAACCTTTAATGGCTAAAATAGCCGAAGGTAAACGCAAGGAAGCCATTCAATTCTTGAAGGAACTACACAACGAAGTAATGGGTGAGGGGGAGTTCAATTACTCCTTCGTCGAAGATGAAGTTGAAAAACTGTACGATGATGACAAGAGAACAACCCGCATCTACGTCACCTTTGCCGGACTGGCTATCTGCGTTTCCTGCCTCGGATTGTTCGGGCTGTCATTGTATGACATTCGCCAGCGCTACAGGGAGATTGCATTGCGTAAAGTGAACGGAGCTACCGGCAAACAGATCGCTTTGTTATTGGTCAGGAAGTATCTTTATATTTTGGGAGCCGCCTTTGCTGTCGCTATTCCTTTGGTCTATTATATTATTAATGACTATACCAAAGACTTTGCGGTGAAAGCTCCGATAGGAGCAGGGATTTTTGTGACAGGCTTCATCCTTACCTTGCTTATCTCACTGGGTACATTACTCTGGCAGGTACGCAAAGCTGTCCGCATCAATCCGGCATTGATCATGAAGAACGAATAAGATTAAAAAATGACTAAGATTACAACGAATGGAACGAACTGCTATGGAAAACCTCGTACTATTAAAACTTATATTCAGAAACTGGTGGCGCAATAAACTTTTTGCGGTCATCTCTTTGGTCAGTCTTGTGGTCGGTATTTCCTGTACCAATCTTTTGATCTCGTTTGTCATCCATGAATATACGATAGAAGGGGAAAATCCAAAGAAGGACCGTATCCTGCGCCTGACTCAGCGACTGCCATCCATGCAGAGCACCGGACAAGTATCATTTGTCTACGGAGGATCGGTTGCCGGAATGATAGCTTCGTTTCCGGAGATTGAATCTTATCTCCGGCTGACCGAGAAGGAGGCAACTCATATTGAAATTGAGAACCAGCGCTTTCCTCAACAGGTCATTGTTGAGGCCGACAGTTCTTTCTGCCGTTTTTTCCCGTACCAGATATTGTCCGGCAATATGAAAGAAGCCTTGACTAAGCCGGACTGTATTGCTTTGAGTGAAGAAAAGGCCATGCAATACTTCGGGAAGTTCGATTGTATCGGGCGAGAACTTTCTGTGGTATATGGAGATAAAGTTGAAATGAAAAAGGTATCTGCCATATATAAGTTTTATGCGCAGTCAGCACTCCGTATTGATTTGCTTGGTAATTCTCAGAACCTGCAGGAAGAAGGAACTTCCTGTATGATTCTTCTCAAAGAAAAGACTGACGTGTCAGCCTTTCGCGAGCGTTTTGAGTCAACAGAACTGCCTACAGTGACAGGTCCCGGTTATTATAAACTCCAGACATTACAAGAATCCTACTTTGACACAAAACTGGCTGATTCCGTGAAAACATTCAGTCATCGGCAGATCGCTTTGTTGAGTATCGGTTTATTATCAGCTTTTCTTGTCTTATTCATCGCTTGCTTCAATTACGTAAACCTAAGCTTTTCGCGCCTGCTGAAACAAGTAAACATGATTCATGTAGAGACATTGATGGGAGCTTCCCATTCATATATTTGCCGGCAACTTTTTATTGATACATTCCTTACCGTATTTATTGCTTTCATCCTTTCCATTCTTGTAATGGGGGACATACTTTCTCTTTTCAATTATTTCTTTGATGCCCGTCTGACTTTCGGTTTCATTCTTTCATGGAAAGTCTTTCCATATATTCTTCTGTTTGTTTCTCTTTTGGCCATTATACCGGCCACCTATATGACGAAGAAACTGAACCGCATTTCTATCAGCGGATATCGGCAATTTTTTCAAGGGAGAAAAAGAAGAAGACTGGTAGCGACCCTTGTAGGCGTGCAAATGGTTATCTCCATCGGATTGATGACTGCCTTTATGATGATACGTACGCAACTTTCAACCATAGAAGAGCAGGGTGAACGCTTTAAAGGAATTTTAATCTTAGGTAATGAGGGGACTGCCCTGACCGTCCCTTTGTATAATGACATTAAAAACCTGCCCGGTATCCAAACTGCCCTGTTATCCAAAGGGCGGATAACGAGTCCTTTTAATATCATCATTCCACTAAACAGGAACGGGCAGGAAGTAATGGTAAATAAAGTTTTATTGACCGAGAACTATGGACTGCTGGACTTATTCAACATAGAACTTCTCGAACCGGAACGAACGAAGGATTTATTTTCCAAGGTAGCCCATCCGGTAGTTGTTAATGAAGCCTTTGTGCAGTTTTTTGTGCCGGCAGGAGAAGACCCGGTGGGGCAGGCCTTAAGCAAATATGCGCAGGACAACGCCGGTGAAGGAACTATTATTGGTGTATGCAAAGATTTCAGACTGACTTCTTTCAACTCTGCCATTACTCCGATGCAGATCATTCTTCAAGAGATTCCGGTTGATCAGGCAACCTACCTGTCTTGTCGTATAGATGAGGGCAGACGCAATGAGATAGTAAAAAATCTCCGGTTGCTGTGGGAGAAACACGAGCCGGGACATTCTTTTGTTTACATAGACGCCTATCAGCAATATATATCCAACAATACAGATATGGTGAATTTCTCCCGATTATTACTGGCTTATGCTATAATCAGTTTGTTCCTGACCCTTTTTGGTATCTTTGGAATTACATGGTATGCGGTAGAACAACGAAAAAGAGAAATTGCGATTCGTAAAGTACACGGTGCCTCTTCCCGCCAAATTCTATTGTTGTTGAACCGTCCGTTCTTCTATTATATTCTGATAGCCGACGTGATCGCTGTCCCTATCGTATATGTCTTGATGAAACGGTGGAGGGAACAGTTTATGTATCCTGCGAATTGGGGAATAGAAGTATTTATAGTACCTGTCGTTTTATTAATGCTTGTAACTTTTGTCACAGTTGTCCTTAACGGATATCATACGGCATTAAGTAATCCGGCTGAGACTATTAAAACGGAATGATCACTATGAATATGTAGTTCTTCAGTATCCAGTTTCTAAGAAGATAAAACGTTCTTCCTTTGCTGTCGACTTTGAAGCTAATCAACCGTTGGAAAAACAGGAAAGGTGGCATCGGACAAAATAAAAAGCTACTCTCTTTGGGGGGAAGAGAGTAGCTTAACTTCAAGATGCACTATAGAGTGCACTTGCTATAAAATACCTATCGAATGCTCATGTGTCAGTTAATAATAGTGCCCTTGACATCCAGTTCTCTGATAGCAGCGACAGTACTGTTTCCTCCGTCATCGGGGATCGTGAGTCTGATGTAACGTGCTTTGATCGATTTTACATAATATTCCAGGGCGGCATCCTGATTCGTGAATCCGAATCTGCCGATAGGAGTCCAGTTCACGTTATCTTCACTAGCTGCAAACTCGACCACTTTGATAGGATTGTTTGAACCTCTGCCGCGCGGAAGCAATTCCACCTGTGCTATTTGTATGTTTTGCTTCATATCTATCACAATATCATACGGTAGCGGGTCGCTTCCACCTTGCCATTTGGCATGCCAGAATGTTTCAGTGTCTCCGTCTATCAGACATTTGGCTAATCCATTGCCGGCTCCTTCTCCCGAAGCTTCCTGTGTCGTAAAGGACAGAACTTCCCAGCCGCTCTTTGATATTTTCGTTCCTTCTTTTATGATGCAGAATCCTGTGTAGGTGTCTTTATCCGCACGGATAGTGGCATCGGAAGTAACTTCGCCTATTTGCACAGGAAGCATATAATTTCCCGGAAGAATGTTATCTTTCAGCTTGTAACTGACTGTGGTCTGATCAACTCCCTGAGACAATGACGGGGATTCGGGTTTGGTATAGCACTCTGCCGGCAGAAGACTGAAATAAGTCTGATTGGCACTGTTGTATGTATCTACTACCGACTGGTTGTTGACTAAAGTACAGTTGATGTTCCATTTATTGCTAAAAGGTACTCCAATGGTAATCGGCAACTCTTTTACATTGTCGACATTGATTTCCTGTATACCATCGTTTATGATAGTTACAATGGGTTCGGAAACTTTAAATCCCAGTAGGAGGGTGGAACGGCCGGGGTTCAACTTCTCTCCTGTAGTGCTTGCTTTGAGTGGGAGAATGTATTGAACATTGTCATAGCCGCACAACGCATGAATCTTTGTCGGGTCGTATACGATAGTGCCTTTTGCCAGTCTGTCACCGGCAGATACGTTAACCGTTGTGTTAGTCATTTGATAACAATCTTCCGGAAGTATCTGGTAACTGGTTCCGTCGGCAGTATTGAGTGAGTCGAGCAGGCTTTTGTCTACGGTGAAGGTGACGGTACTGTTATTCAGTTCCAGTCCTCCGTGTTGTATCCATAAGTCAGCATTGTATTTTTCTCCTACATTATACGATTGCAGAATAGTCAGTCCGTTTTCAGACAATGACAAAATCCCTTCGGATGTATTGCTCGTATCAAAGGTTTCATCACAACCGATAATAGAGAGAGTGATGCAACCTGATATTAGTATATAACTTATTTTTCTCATAATGCTCATTGATTTATTGTGCTTATACAATTACCATCCCGGATTCTGGACGAGGTTTTGTGTCTTTCTCATTTCGTGATCCGGTATTGGCTGTAAGTACATCTTTCTGTTGAATACAATTTTTTCAGTTTCCACTACGCGGTTGAACTCTTCGGTATCATTGATAGTTCCCCGAACATTCATACCGTGTGCATATCCGTTCTGGCGTCCTTCACCGTCTTTGTCGGCAATCATCCAGCGGCGTACATCGAAATAACGTTGACCTTCCGTTGCCAGTTCAATCTGACGTTCGCGCTGAATGGCTGCTCTTTGCAATTCTTTATTACCTACGATACCGGGATTCAGTATTTCTACTTTCGGCAAGCCTGCCCGTTCGCGTACGAGGTTCAGATAAGTCAGTACGCGTGAGTCGCTCGGATTTACTTCGTTGGCAACTTCTGCATATATCAGATAGAAATCCGCCAGACGGAAGATTATGGAAGGACGGTTCTGACTAGCTACACCCGGACTGGTTTTGCTGATTGATCGGTTGAAGCGCTTGAAAAGCATATATCCGGTTGTAGTGGCTTGTCCTTCCTGAACGCCTGCATTACCTCCATTGTAGAACTGGACTTGTTTGCAGGTGACAGGCCATTGGCGTCCGTTGAAGAAGACAGTGTTGTAGAAACGTGCTTCACGATTCAGATAGCGGTTACTGACTGTTACGTTGGTGTAGTTCTTAGAGTATTTTCCGTCATTCTTGTCCTTGTAAGTTCCGTAACCATCTTCTTTATAAAGTGTTGATTTCGGCAGATAGTCGGTTTCCTTGATAGGAAGTCCGTCGTTCATATAGAAGGCGTCTACGAGTTCTTGCGTTACTCCGGTCGAACCCAAACCGTTCTTTTCGCAGCGAGGAACGATTCTTCGGTCGAATGCGTCACCGTCAAGTCCTCCCCAGTCGTTGTTGGCGGTGCCCCAGATGATTTCTTTATTGTATTTCTGAAAGAGGTTGTAAACGGAGGCATCTACGTCTAGAATCTGTTCACCGGTGCTGCTTGTTGTATATTCTTTGTATAACTCGTAGCGGTTTCCGGTTTCTGCGTAATCGATGAAATCTTTGCAGGCGTTTAATGCAGTATTCCATTTGTTGTCATCACGATCCGGGAAGAGTCTTGTACCGTCTGGGTTGGTCAGAGACAGCGCTTCTCTGTATCCCCCGTTGAGAAGGGGGCTGGCTGCATATAGCCACAATTTGGCACGTACGGCCAAAGCGACACCTTTGGTTGGCCATGCGCGGTAAGATTCATTTTCGTGCATCGGTTCCTGTGGCAGTTCATTAGCTACTTCACGTAGTTCCTGATCAATATACGTGATAACTTCATCTACCGTATTTCTGGGAACATCCTGAGTCTCTGTCGCCTCGTATACCTTATCTTTTACGAGGATAATAGGACCGTATTGTTCCAATAGCAGATAATTGTAAAATGCACGCATGAAGCGTACGTTGGCACGCATCTCATTCAGTTCGTCTTCTTCCAGTCTGTCGCCTTGCGTACCGCTGGTTGTAATCACATGAGCTTTCTCTAGGAAAATGTTAGCCTGCCGGATGTATTTATAGCAGTCGCCATAGCGGTGAAAACCAGCAGTCGCCGCATTCTTGTCCGAGTTGTTGGCCTTGGCAGCATTTCCATAACCTACTACTAGTTCATCGCAGATTGCAGCCCACGGATTTTTAAAGGCTCCTACATTCAGGCTGTTTATTCCCGAATAATCGGGGATTCCTGCAAAGACATTGGCATACCATCGTTTGGTATAGGCTACGTTTTCAAATATTTGATCTGTATTTTGCAAGCCTCCTGACATCTGGTCCGAAACAGCCAGATAATCACATGAACTGACGGAGAAGAATAATCCCATCAGCAACATATATATGTGACTTTTACTTTTCATATTTTTATCTTTTATGGTTTTTAGAATGTGAAATCAAGACCGATTGTATAGGTTCGCGGCAGCGGATAGTTAAGTCCGGCATTCGCATTTCCGGCTTCCGGATCGAAATATTTGATATGATCCCATACTGCCAGGTTATATCCCATCAGATAGATACGGGCAGCTTCGAAGCCGATCTTGCTTAAAAATTTCTTAGGTATCTGATAGCCGATTTCTATATTCTTCAATCGGAGGAAAGAGCCATCGCGCAGCCACCATGTACTGGCAACGCGGTTATTAGCATTGTTCGCATTGCTCTTGTGCAGACGGGGAATAATTACATCCTGGCTCGGATTGTTCTCTGTCCAGCGGTTTAATGCAAAGGTACGATAGTTGGACTGGTCGACACCCCATGAGAACGGATACCATCCTTCGGAAGTCTTTCCACCCAATAATACAGAAGTGTTTCCTGCTCCCTGAAAGAAGATGCTGGCGTAGATTCCTTTATATTCGGCATTTAAACCGAATCCGTAGATAATTTCCGGAGTTTCCGGATGACCGATTCCTCTTACACGGTCATAAGAGTCGATGATTCCGTCTCCATTGACGTCGGTATATTTGATGTCACCGGGACCAAGGAGTCCGCCTAAGGTTGGTTGTGGAATTTCCGAACGGAGTTTATAAGTCTTCAGACCGTTAGCGTTAGTGCTTACGGTAAAGTCGTCTTCGGTATAAAGTCGTTCTGCGATGTAATAGAGGTTATCTTTATCACTGACACGTTTGCCCGTAATAGCCTGGTAATCATACTTTGGAGGAAGTTCATCATATTCCAGAATTTTATTGCGGGTGAATGTGAATGTACCTCTTGCGCTAAGTTTTACCTTGCCTATATTTTGATGAGCGTTCACAGACATGTCAACACCTCTGTTGCGAACCTTACCGAAGTTTTGCCACGGATCGTCTCTCAGACCGCCAAGCTGGGGAACAGTCTGACGTTGCAGCAGAATCTGGCTTCTGGTAGAATCGAAGTAATCAAAGATAACTTCAAGACGGTTGTCAAACAAGCCGATATCGAAACCGTAGTTTTGTTTGTCTTCTACTTCCCATCCCAAGTAAGGAGCTGCAAAACGTCCTTCTATGATACCGTTGCCGATACCGTTCAGACCGCCTCCGGTATCATTGTAACCTTGCGTAAAACCTCCGGCATCCATTTTGTAGGTCGGACGGTACAAGAAACGGGTTCCTCCTGTATTGTCGTTACCGGCACGTCCGACAGAGGCTCTTAATTTGAGTTTGGGGACATACTTTTTGATTACTTCCGGGTAGAAAGACTCATTGGAAATGTAGTAGGCGAGACCTACTGCCGGGAAGAAACCGAAACGGTTGCCCGAAGCAAATGCTTCTGAACCGGTGTATCCGAAGTTGCCTTCAATGAAATAGCGTCCGCCGTAACCGTAAGTTAAACGTCCTACCAGACCTTGCTTACGATAGGGAAGTGCTACATTGTGATATTGGGTTTCCTTTTGCATGTACAATAGCATGGCACCTACTTCGTGCTGGTCGAACGTACGTTTATAGTTGATGGCAGCATCTATGTAAATCTTCTTGGTTGCGCTTGTCGCACTATTCTTAGGGTCCTGCAATTCAGGGTTTCCGGATACGACTGTGGCAAATAATAGATTGCCGTTTTCATCGCGTCCCGTAGCATGATATCTTGTCGGATTATATTCACGGCGAACGATCATTTCACTATCATAGTCATAACTTGCGTTCAGGCGTACAGACAAACCTTTGGTGATAAAATCCAGTTTCTGGTCTACATAAACTTTGGATTGAATGGCAGTACGGTATTCTTTGGCGTATCCGGAGTTCATCAATAAGTTGTACGGGTTGCGCATGTTAGCGTCACGTTCCTGTGAGTAGGTTGAAACAGTACCATCACTGTACACAGCCGGAAATGTATAAGGAGGAGTAATCAGCATGGAACGGAATATATTGGCAGTTCCTGTTCCCGGATAATTATTAACCAGATACTGAAGTGCGAGGTCAACTCCTACAGTTGTAGTGCTTGATACGTTCATATCAATATTTGAACGAAGATTGATACGGTCGATGCCGATGTTTGTATTATATTGTTTGGTAGGACTTCCTTTGAAAATACCACTTTCGTTGTAATATGCTGCCGAAACAAAGTATTTTGCTTTTTCTGTACCTCCACGTACATTCAAGGTATATCTGTGTGTGAATGTGTTTTTACGTAACATTTTGTCGATCCAGTTGGTATTTGGATATAGGTCCGGATCGTCATTGTTCCGGTAATGTGCAATTAAGTCATCCGAAAACTGCGGTAATTCCCCATCATTATGGAGTGCTTCGTTGAACAGGTCCAGATAGTCGGCCGAACCAACGAACTCGGGAAGACGGGTGGGGGAAGAAATGGTGTGTTCTGTCTTGAATGAAATCTTTGCCTTCTCTACACGTCCGCGTTTGGTAGTGACAAGTACTACACCATTGGCTCCCTCGGCACCATAAATGGCTGTTGCAGCGGCATCCTTCAAAACCGAAAACGTTTCGATTTCGTCGGGTTCAATATCACTCATGCTTCTGGGTATGTTCCCGTCTGATGCGAATTTCTTTTTGGCAAAAGTGACGGATGCCGTGAAAAT
>OGZK01001891.1_pt1 | contig 19039 bp, 17 predicted proteins | sample 1576791 | NCBI WGS metagenome assembly OGZK01 (sample SAMEA3541556, study PRJEB24748) | human gut metagenome | biome: human gut; feature: human-associated habitat; material: faeces | place: China | collected 2012
GCTGCTGCATGGTCAGAAGATGGAGTAAAAGGCTGCCGCCGTTTCTTAGAGCGTGCTCAGCGTGAAGTAGCCGGTGCCGGCACTGATAGTTCCAAGACGGCCGATTTCATAGCCAAGTTCCAGAGACGCGGCCGCGGTTTTGTTCTGCCAGGAAGAAGAACGGTTGTCGCCGTTATAGAGGTCGTAGCTCTCCTTATTCGCGTAGATCCTGGGGAGCAGATAGAAGGGACTCGCTGTTCCGATCGGCTGATAGAGTTGCATTGAGAACGACACCTTTTCACCGATCTGCGCTTCGGTCCTCAGTTCTCCGCCCCAGCTGTTCAGCCAGCCCAGGGTGTGCTGCAGCATGAACTGGAAATTGTTGTCGTCATCGAAGTTCGTCTGAACGCGGCCTCCGAACCGGAATGAAGAGTAGCCCCAGGTTTTTTCCTGCGGCTCAAAGACCAGCACTTCCATCCCGTCAGGTCCCGGTTCAAACCGGTAGGGGACCGAGAGAAAATCGTCATCCTGCCAGATCTTCTTATCCGCGGCCTCGACCTGGGAAGTGGTAACAGTGTCCCCCGGCCGGATCTTGATTTCCGCGAGAACACTCTTCGGGTTCACGGTTTTAAGACCGTCAACCCGGATGTCGGCGAGCTGGTGAGGTTTATCCGTCTCGATCAGTTCGTGGCGCTTGGCGTTCCAGGCCGCGAATTCCTTCTGCGGGACACCAAGTTTCTTCAGCTGATCAAAAATCTTCCGGGCGGCATCCTCGCCGACCTTCATGATTTCCGCCGATTTGGTGAAGTCGCCTGACGTGTATTTGGAAAGATCAGGAGTGATCAGGATGTCTTCTTTCCGCAGTTCCTTCAGGCTTTTCTGGACGTTCTGCTCGGTGAGAATATTCAGCATCTGACCCATCACGCCGGCAATGCTTCCAAGGTCCTTTCTCGGGGAAAGCGGCGTGCCGACGTTGACGGCAATGATGATGTCTGCGCCCATGGCGCGGGCCGCATCCACGGGGAGATTCTGCACGAGACCGCCGTCCACAAGCAGCTTCCCCTGCCACTCGGCCGGCGCGTAAACGCCAGGGATAGACATCGAGGCGCGCATGGCTCGCGAAAGCGAAATGTTTTTCTGCAGCTCAACCGCCTTGCCGGTTTCCAGATCGGTCGCGAAAGCGGCGAACGGGATCGGAAGTTTGGCGAGGTCGTTGATCATGGAGGCCGGTTCGTTCGTCTTCGCGAGGAAGAGATCCAGTTCCTGTGTGGTGACGATGCCGTAAGGAAGGGCAAACCCTTTGGGGCCTATGCCGAGCTCGGTGTCAGAAAGTCCCTGTTCCTTATCTTCCTTTCTCCGCCAGTTGAGGTCAGCCCGATTTGGTTTTGCCGCGAACATCTGCGTCCAGTTGACGTTTTTGACGATGTTCGCCATCTCTTCCGGTGTGTAGCCTTCCGCGTAGGCGCCGCCTACCATGGATCCCATTGAGGTTGCGGTGATGACGCTCACCTTGACGCCGGCCTCCTCAAGGACTTTCAGCACGCCGATGTGTGCGAATCCCCGGGCTCCGCCGCCCGAGAGGACAAGGCCGACCCGAAGCGGCCTCTCAGCGGGAGCAGTGCTCTCAGGCGGTGTAATGACGTGAGCCGGGGGCTCATCCGCCGAGGCTGGCACAGATCCGGAAGCCAGGAGCGCGGCAAAGATAATCAGTAAAAAGGGTTTCATTCAGCATCACTCCGGCACCCGCAAAGAGGGGCCGATGATATGACTCAGAAGACGATTTCCTATAGTAAGCCAAAGATCAGGCTATTTTTTTCTGCAGGAACCGGCCTGTTACGCTTTCGGGGCAGGCGGCAATGTCTTCCGGCGTGCCTTCGCAGAGTATCCGTCCGCCGTCCTCGCCTCCGGGTCCCATATCGATCACCCAGTCAGCGCTCGCGACCACATTCATGTCGTGCTCAATCACGACAACGGTGTTTCCGGCATCGCAGATTTTCTGGAGCAGGGCAATGAGCTGCGAAATCTCCCTGAAGTGCAGCCCGGAAGTCGGCTCATCCAGCAGATAGAGAGTGCGGCCGGTATCCGTTTTGGCAAGTTCAACTGCGATTTTTACCCGCTGAGCCTCGCCTCCCGAGAAGGTCTGCGAGGACTGGCCGAGGCGGATATATCCCAGTCCCACAGCCTCGAGCGCCTCCAGTTTCCGCAGAATGGCCGGGTGATTGGCGAAGACCGGAATGGCCTGATCGACACTGAGGTCGAGGATCTCCGCGATATTTTTACCCTGATAGCGGACTTCAAGCGTTTCCTGGTTATACCGTGTGCCGCCGCAGACGTCGCATGGAACCTGCATATCGGGCAGGAACTGGAGTCCGATCTTCAGAATGCCTTCGCCCTGACAGGCTTCGCACCGGCCGCCCTTGACGTTGAAGCTGAAACGATCCGCCCCATAGCCCCGTTCAAGCGCCAGAGCGGTGCCGGCAAAGATTTCACGGATACCCTGGAAGATTCCCATGTAGGTGGCAGGGTTTGAGCGGGATGTGCGCCCAAGCGGCTGCTGATCAATGCAGATCACTTTATCGAGGTGTTCCAGTCCTTCGATCGCGTCGACCGGAAGCGGCGAGGCTGAAGCCCGGTAGAGCTTCGCGGCGAGCGCGGGGTACAGCGTGCCATTGATGAGAGAGGACTTGCCGGACCCCGAAACTCCGCTCACCACAGTGAGACAGCCAACCGGGATAGAGGCGGAGACATTTTTCAGGTTATGTCCCCGGGCCCCTTTGATCAGGAGCTTTTTGCCGATCCGCCGTGAGCGGTTCCGCTGAACCGTGGTTTCCGGGTGACTGAGGTAAGTTCCGGTGACCGACTTCGGGTCTTTCAGAATTTCTTTCAGAGAGCCGGAGGCGATGACCTCGCCCCCGGATTCTCCGGACCCCGGCCCCATGTCGATCAGGTAATCCGCGCTCCGGATCGTGTCCTCATCATGCTCAACCACAATCACGGAGTTTCCGGCGTCACGCAGCCTTTTCAGAGAGTCGAGAAGCTTCTCGTTATCAGCCGGATGAAGCCCTGTGGAGGGTTCATCGAGCACATACATAACGCCTGAAAGACCGGAGCTCAGTTCGCACGCGAGGCGGATGCGCTGCGATTCGCCGCCCGAAAGCGTTGTGACCGGACGGTCGAGTGTGAGGTAAGCGAGACCGACCGAGTTGAGATAGCGAAGGCGATCAAGAATCGGGGGCAGAATCCGGTCGGCGACCGCCCGTGCTGTTTCCCCGAGCTCAAGCGATCCGAGCAGCGGTTCGAGTTCTGAAATCGGCATCCGGAGGAGCGAGGGATAGCTGAAGAGTTTACCTTCGGACGTAAGAAACACATTCCGTGCTTCCCGGCTCAGTTTTTCACCCTTGCAGTCGGGGCACGTTTTCTCCTTGAGGAGCGGGCCGAGAAGCTTCTCGCGGTCCGCTTTCGAAAGAGTCTCGGCTTCTTCGGTGATCAGGGATTCGATGCCGGGGAATTCTGGTTGGTCAGGGTCTCCCTGAAGCATGAATTGCCGGTCTTTTCCTGACAGCTCTTCCCAAGGGGTATCAAGCGACACGGACGCCCGGTTTGCTGCCGCTTCGAGCAGAGCAAAATGCTTCGGCGAATTCTCTCCCCAATTTGGAATCGCGCCGGCCCGAAGTGAAAGCTCAGGATGAATAATGCTTTCAATTGAAACCGCGGGAACTGTTCCTGTTCCGCCGCAGGTTGGGCATCGGCCCCGGGCGGTCTGAGGAGAGAAAAGTCCGGGCTCGAGCTTTTTCAGAGAAAAGTCACAGAGCGGGCAGCTGAAATTGGTTGAAAACGCGGTTTCTTCCCGGGTTCTGTGATTCATTGCTGAAACACGGCCTCCGGAAAGCCTTGACGCGAGATCAAGACTTTCTGTCAGACGCCCGCGGGAAGACTTTCTCAGTTTCAACCGGTCAACCACAATATCAGCTCGGAGACTGAGATCCGCGAGCGCATCAGGCGACGCCTCTTCGGTTTCAACAATGTCACTCCCGATTCTGACCCGAAGGAACCCCTGACGCGCGAGATCCGCGAGGAGCTGCTTAGGATTCGCGCGGAGGTCTGCCGGAATGGGGGACAGAAGAATAACCGGTGTTTCCTCAGGCCAGGCAAGAAGCCGTTCCGCAATGACGGACACCGGTGTCGCTTCCAGCGGCAGGTGGTGGTCGGGGCAGTAAGGCGTTCCGACCCGGGAGTAGAGAAGCCGCAGGTAATCGAGAATTTCGGTGGAAGAGCCAACCGTGGAACGGGGATTGTCGGAGCGGTTTTTCTGATCGATAGCGATCGCGGGAGAGAGTCCCTCAATGCTGTCGACATCCGGTTTATTGCGGATATTGAGAAACTGACGGGCGTAGGGGGAGAGACCTTCGAGGTAACGCCTCTGGCCCTCGGCATAAAGCGTATCGAAAGCGAGCGAGCTTTTTCCGGAGCCCGAGGGACCGGTGATGACGACCAGCTGATTCCGGGGAAGCTCAGCGTTCACGTTCTTCAGGTTGTGAGTCTTCGCTCCCCTGATGATGATCTTCTCCACGGCAGTCCCCCCTTGATCATTCAGTGCGCCTCGGCAGCCGCAGCCGGGGCCGCATGTTCTCTCTGTCTCAGAATTCGGGCCTTCAGGCTTTCGTACACGGGGTCAGCTCCCATATAGCGGGCAATCAGATTGCCGGCGATGGAGGCGACAAGGGTTACGGGAAGCAGCGTCCAGTCTCCCGTCATTTCGGTCAGCAGTGCGGCAGAAGTCAGAGGCGACCGGACGACAGCAGAAAAGAAGCAGGCCATGCAGAGAATCATAATGGTGCCGGACTGTGAGCTGAGGAGTATGCCGGCCGATTGCCCGATGGAGGAGAGGAGGCAGCCGAGGATTGCGCCTGCGGTGAGAATCGGCATCAGAATGCCGCCGGCGATACCGGAGGCAAAGCTGAAGCAGGAGAAGAACGCTTTCACAAGGAAGAGCAGAAGCAGAAAGTCGATAGAAAGCCTGAGCTGCTCCATCTGTGTCGGCGTGGGGCCGAACCCCGTCAGAACGGTTGGATAGAAGAGCAGCAGCAGTGCCACCATCACGAACGGCACGGCGAGCCTCACCCAGCGGGAAGGCCACGGGAGGCGGTCTTCAAAGCAGGTGATCGAGACCAGAATCCAGCAGTACACCGTTCCGAGAACGCCGCTGAGAATACAGACAGGCAGGAGCACCCAGAGCTGGAGAAAGCCGAGAGGCTCAAGGCCGACAAAAGGGAATACCAGCGGAAGCCCCAGGATGTGCTTCACCATGAACCAGGCACTCATCGCGGTGATCGCGAGGAACGCAAGCATTCGCCGATCCAGAATCACCTTCATGTCTTCCACGGCGAACAGAATGCCGGCGATGGGGGATGAGAAAGCGGATGTCATGCCGGACACGGCACCGCCTGTCAGATAGCGGTGCATCGTCTGAGCATGTTTTCCGTAGAAAAATGTACCGACGCCGACCCCGACCGCGGCTCCCATCTGGACACAGGGGCCTTCACGCCCCACAGAGAGTCCCGCCGCCAGAGCAGTGAGTGTGCCGACAAACTTGGTGATGAGCACACGAAGCCAGTTCATCGGCGGAAATTTCCCGATCTGGGCAAGCTCTACCTGAGGGATGCCGCTTCCGCTGATCATAGGTTCGATTTTCAGCAGGAACCCCGAGAGCAGGCAGCAGAAGATAAGCGCGGCCGCGATGAAGAGGAATCCTTCCGCCCCCTTCTGAAATTCCTCCACAACCCAGTTCGTCCCGAGACCATTCAGCACGGTGAAAGCCATTCTGAAGATACCGATCACGAACCCAGAGATGGCACCGATTACCAGGGCCTGCAGCACAAAGGCGAGCTGTCCCAGAGCACCGAGTTTCTGAGACTCACGGATCTGGATCCGGGTTTCTTCCGAAAGATGATTCACAGGACGCTTTTTTCCCGTCAGCCGGGGGAATCTCTGAAGCATAAGGAGAGGAGGCTTTTTCTCTGACGGAGCTTATCCGGGAGAGTTAAATCAAAAAGTTAATCAGATGTGACCTGCATTGTAGAACTAAATCCCCGGCGCTTAACCCGTCCGACGGCATCCGGAAGTGCGAAAGCCCGGTCCGCCAGGGATTGACGCAGCCTGCGGGAAAATAAGTCCTGAAGAAAAAAATCACCACTTATAATCATTCATCAGGGATCGTCTTCCGGGCGATTCGAAGCATTTCATCGGCGAGCGGAATTTTTTCAGTTCCGCAATTTCAATTAAAGAGACGAACTAGGCTATGGCTTCTGTAAATAAAGTTATTCTTCTCGGCAGGCTGGGTCGGGATCCCGAAACCCGCTACGCGTCTGAAGGCGGCACCGCAATCTGCCACCTCGCGCTCGCAACGTCCCGCCGCTACAAGGATCGTGACGGCAACCGCAAAGAAGATACGGAGTGGCACAACGTGGTGGTCTTTGGCCGTCAGGCTGAAATTGCCCAGCAGTATCTCCGCAAGGGGTCCGAGGCTTATATTGAAGGCCGCCTGAGAACCCGCAAGTACACGGGTAAGGACGGTATCGAACGCTATTCGACGGAAGTCGTCTGTGAGTCTCTGCAGCTTGGCGCCCGTCCGACCGGATCTGCCGGTTCGTCGGATGCTTCTGACGAGTTTGAGTCCCCGCAGCGAGCGCCGCGCGCTGCCGCGCCGACTGCTCCGGCGCCGAAGCCCCAGCAGCCGTCTGCTCCGGATGTTGATTCCTCGTTCGATGGGGATGACATTCCGTTCTGAGTCTGAGCGTGACGCGTTTCGGATAAAAAATGGCCGCCTGTAAAAGGCGGCCATTTTGTTCAGGAGGCAGATCCGCAGAAAAGCGGATCTGCACAGGCTGAATCAGGCTTTCGGAGCAGACTCGTCATCCGCGGCGCGGATGATGAGGAGCGGCACATTGCCTTCAGCTGCGATATGAGTCGCGGTGGAGCCCATAACGGCAGACTTGAAGCGGGTGTAGCCGTGGGAGCCCATTACGATCAGATCAAGCTTGTTCTTCTTCGCGAAGGCGGCGATTTCGTCGCTCGGATTGCCGACGAGGCAGACTTCAGTCGGCTTAAGGCCGGCCTTCTCGAAAAGCGGACGAAGCGGATCGACCGTTTCTGCGAATTCCTTCTTCTGCAGCTCAAGCACTTCGCTCTCGGAGAGGGCGGGGAGCGCCATGCCGGCCATATCAGGCATCACAGCGCCGGCGTAGTCATTCACAACGTTGATCAGATAGAACTGAGCGCCCTTGCCGAAGAAGTCGATTCCCTTCAGCACGTGATTGACAGCAGCCATGCCGTACTTGGAACCGTCAACAGCGATACCGACGCGGAGAGCGTCCGTGAGCGGCGCTTCCTTGCCGCGGAGCAGGAGCACCGGGCACTTCGTGCGGGCGAGCACACCGGTCGTGACGGAACCCATGATGAGTCCCTTCAGCGCGGTAAGACCGCGGGAACCCATGACGATCAGGTCGGCGGGAAGCTTGTCGGCTTCCTGGGCGATCATTTCATCCGGAGCGCCGATCCGATAGGCCTCGGTCACCGTAATGTTGTCGCGCTTCAGAACCTTGCGGGCAGAAGTGAAAACCTTGTCGGCTTCCTCTTCGTAGTAGCGGTCAAGCGCTTCGCGTCCTACGAGGCGGCTGGCGCGGGCAGGCAGCGGAACCTGAATGTTCAGCAGCTCAATCGTCGGATTGTTGCCCAAAACCGTAGTCCGGGATGCGACAAAATCAATGGCATTTTTGCTGTATTCACTGCCGTCGATAGGTAGCAGGATCTTCATAGCGAAACCCCCTTAAAATTACTGTCATAGATGAGCTGATTGATCGAATCTCGGCATCAAATAGGACGAAACCGCTTGAGACCCGAGAAACCATAGGCTCAAGCTTTAGTATCACTTTAGCGCAAAAAACACGATTTGCGCTACAGTCATACTTCCATCACATAAAAATAGAATCCGCATCAAAGAAAAGGGTAATTATGGGAACAACTACAGATAAACGGCGCTTCGGCGGGATCGAGCGCGTTTATGGGCCTACGGCCGCCCAGGCTTTCACGCGTCTCCATGTGACGATTGTTGGCATGGGTGGTGTCGGCTCATGGGCTGTGGAATCGCTCGCCCGTGCCGGCGTCGGGAAACTCACGCTCGTGGACGGAGACGTGAGTGAAGAGAGCAATACGAACCGTCAGTGTCACGCGATTCAGGGGAACTACGGCCGCTGGAAAGCTGAGCTGATGGGAGAGCGCGTCAAGCTGATCAATCCAGACTGTGAAGTGAAGGTCATCACAGAGGTGCTTGAGCCTGACACCATGGATGCGCAGCTGGGAACCTCAGATGCCCTGATTGATGCCATCGATACGCTGAAGGCGAAAGCGGCTCTGATCGCCTGGGGTCACAAGAATGGCATCTTCACTCTGACAAGCGGCGGCGGCGCCGGACGCTGTGATCCGGGGAAGATTCACGTGGCAGACATTGCGGCCGTTAAGGCGGATCCGCTGATTGGCGCTCTGCGTCGTGAACTCCGCGCGAAGTACGGTTTCCCGCAGGGCAGTCCCAAGGGCAAGTCGCAGCGGTTCAATATCCCGGCAGTGTATTCGACGGAGCCCGTCCGCCGGCTGTCCGCGGAAGACATCGCGCGTCTCCCGCCGGGTTCCGGCATGGGTACCGTGATGACCGTTACAGCGTCGTTTGGTCTGAGGCTGGCCTCCCTGGTACTGAATGAGTTTGCCGCCCGCGCGAACCATGCGGGGTCGGAGACTTCGGAAGAGTAACTGCCGGCTATGGCAGAAAAGGACGGAAGGTTATGTTCAATAAGATTCTGGTGACGACGGACGGTTCGGAACTCGCACTGAAAGGCGTTCGGGGTGCGGCGCAGCTTGCCGGACAGCTGAAGGCTGAATTGATCGTCGTGACGGTTGAGGAACCCTATTCCTACTCCAACGTGACGGCCTACCGTCCTGAGAGCTTTGAGCAGTACAAGGATCGGGTCAAAGCGGAAACCGAGGAAAGACTGGAAAGCGCCCGGAAAGCGGTTGACGCGGAGGGCATCAAGGCGGAGACCGTTGCCGTCAATGGCTCGAATCCCGCTGACGGCATTGTGCAGTTCTGCAATGAACGGAAGTGCGATCTCATTGTGATCGCGAGCCACGGCAGAAGCGGTCTTTCGGCAGTGCTCCTCGGCAGTGTGGCCCGGAAGGTTCTCACGGAAGCCTCTGTTCCTGTTCTCGTCTATCGGTGAGACAGCAAAAGGGGGCGGAATCCGCCCCTGTATGTGGGATAATAAAGCCCGCTGCAGCCCCGGTCAGCCGGGGCGTATGTTTTTATGCAATTTATTCGAATTCGATAAGGAAGCAAAGATGGCAGATCTGAATGGTCTCAATACGGAAATGGATGCCGGCAATCTGTTTGAGGAAAAGATTGTCTCGGACAGAAAGATCGGCACGATCCGCGTGATGACCCCGGTGAAGGATGACGGCACCCGCGACGAATCCCGCAAGATGATTTTTGTCGGCGAAGCCCAGATCATGACCCATATGGGCGCTCTTCCGATCAACTTCGAGATCCCCGCTGAGACGCTTGCCGAAGCCGTGAAGGGTTACGGCGCGGCTGCCAAGCAGGGCGTTGAGGATACGCTGAAGAAGCTTGAGGATCTCCGTGAACAGGCGGCCCACCGCATCGTTACCCCGGGTTCCGAAGGCTTCCAGGTGCCTCCCGCGCAGGGCGGCAATGGCAGCGGACTGGTCGGCCTCTGATCAGTCTGATGCCGGGACTGGCTTCATCCGGACGGGTTTTCACCCGCGAGGATTTTGAGTCGGGAAGCAGAACGCTGCTGCGCGAGGGCCGCATGGCCAACGCGTGTGTCTATCGGTTCCGCTACCGCGGTGAAGAGTGGACGGTGAAGGATTTTTCCACCCGCCCGTGGTGGGTAAGGAAGATCCTTGCCCCCATACTCTTCTGGCGCGAACTTCGAGCTGTACGCCGGCTTGCGGGTATCGAGGGTGTGCCCAGCCGAGGATTCCGGCTGGATGCTGCCGCTATCGCGATTCAGTATCTTCCGGGTACTTCCCTCTCGAAGTCGCCCAGGTCGACGATGACGGTTGAGTTCCTGAAAGAAATGGAAGACCTGATGACCCGCATTCATCAGGCCGGGATTGTGCATCTCGATGCGCGCGGAACCGGCAACTGGGTTGTTCTGTCAAACGGAAAACCCGGTCTGATCGACTTTCAGGCAGGCGTCTGTACAGTCGGACTTCCGAAAGGACTGCGAAAAGTCCTTGAGGATATCGACATGAGCGGTGTCCTTAAAAAATGGAATGAGTTTCACCCCGAAGCCATGGGGCCGGAGCGCATTGCCCGTTTTGAACGGGGCACGAAGCTCCGCAAGCTCTGGCGGATCCGCGGTTACTTTGGAAAACGCAAGTAACAGATCCGCATGAAAAAAGCGCCCGTTCCCGGCGGTTCTGCCGGGTTTACGGTTACAATATTGTTTTTATTAGATTTATCCATAGCCACCACACATGCCTCAGTATGTCTTTTCCCTGAACAGGGTTGGTAAGATCGTCCCCCCTAAGAAGCAGATTCTTAAGGATATTTCCCTCTCATTCTTCCCGGGTGCGAAGATCGGTGTCCTTGGTCTGAACGGTGCCGGCAAGTCGACGCTGCTTAAGATCATGGCGGGCGTCGATAAGGATATTGAGGGCGAAGCCGTCCCGATGAAGGGGCTGAAGATCGGCTACCTTCCCCAGGAACCTCAGATCAATCCTGAATTCACGGTCCGTCAGGCTGTGGAAGAAGGCATGGGTGATGTGATCAATGCCCAGAAGCGCCTCGAGGAGGTGTACGCCGAGTACGCTGAACCGGATGCGGACTTTGATAAGCTCGCCGCCGAACAGGCTGAGCTTGAGGCCATCATTTCCGCTGCCGGCACGAATGCTGAGACGCAGATGGAAATCGCCGCTGACGCTCTGCGTCTTCCGCCCTGGGATGCCAAGATTGAAAACCTGTCTGGCGGTGAAAAGCGCCGTGTGGCGCTCTGCCGCCTGCTGCTGTCGCAGCCCGAGATGCTGCTTCTCGACGAACCGACGAACCATCTCGACGCGGAAAGCGTGGAGTGGCTTGAGCAGTATCTGCACCGCTTCCCGGGCACTGTTGTGGCTGTGACGCATGACCGTTACTTCCTCGACAACGCGGCTGAGTGGATTCTGGAGCTGGACCGCGGCGAGGGCATTCCGTGGAAGGGCAACTATTCCTCCTGGCTTGATCAGAAGGAAAAGCGTCTTGAAATGGAAAAGCGCCAGAACGAGGCCCGCAGCAAGGCCATCGCTCACGAACTGGAGTGGGTGAGACAGAATCCGAAGGGACGTCAGGCGAAGAGCAAGGCCCGTCTGGCTCACTTCGAGGAACTCTCCTCCTACGAGTATCAGGAACGGAATGAAACGAATGAAATCTTCATTCCGGTCGCTGACCGCCTTGGCAAGTCGGTGATTGAGTTTGAGCATGTGAGCAAGGGCTTTGGCGACAAGCTCCTGATTGATGATCTGTCGTTCGTTGTGCCTCAGGGCGCTATCGTCGGCGTGATCGGCCCGAACGGCGCCGGTAAGTCGACGCTCTTCCGCATGATTACCGGCAAGCAGCAGCCGGATTCCGGCAAGATCACGATCGGTTCGACCGTGAAGCTCGCGGCTGTTGATCAGATGCGCAGCTCGCTTCCGAATGACAAGACGGTGTTTGAAGCGATCAGCGATGGTCTTGACATCATTCAGGTGGGCAAGTTTGAAATGCCGGCCCGCTCATACATCGGCCGCTTCAACTTCAAGGGCCAGGATCAGCAGAAGCGCGTCGGTGATCTTTCCGGCGGTGAGCGCGGCCGTCTCCATCTCGCGAAGACGCTGCTCGCAGGCGGCAACGTGTTGCTCCTTGACGAGCCGTCGAATGACCTCGACGTTGAAACGCTCCGCGCGCTTGAGGATGCACTGCTTGAGTTCCCGGGCTGCGCGATGGTGACGTCGCATGACCGTTGGTTCCTCGACCGTATTGCCACCCATATCCTCGCTTTTGAGGGTGACTCCAAGGTGGTGTTCTTCCCTGGAAACTACCAGGAGTACGAAGCCGACAAGAAGAAGCGTCTCGGTGAAGCTGCCGCAGCCCCGCACCGTCTGCGCTTCAAGCCGCTGAAGCATTAAGAGAGGCATTCGGCAAAAACAAAAGGGCTTAATTTTTTAAGCCCTTTTTTCCTTATGCGAGGCAGTCTCCGGCTGAGGGGATGGTTCTGCCTCCACCGGCGTCTTCGGGAACAACATGGATTTGATTTACTACATACAGGTCATTCTGATGGGCATTGTGGAAGGCCTGACGGAATTTCTGCCGATTTCTTCCACTGGCCACCTGATTGTGGCTGCCGATGTCATGCGGTTCAGTCCGCCGGATCGGGAGACATTTATTGTCGGCATTCAGGCGGGTGCTATTTTCGCTGTCTGCTGGTTTTACCGTGAGCGGATCTGGAAGGTCGTTATGAACTTTCTCCGTCCGGGGCGTGAGCAGAATCTCGCCGTGAATACGGTGGTTGCTTTCCTGCCGGCCGCGGTAGCGGGCGTGCTCTTCGCTCACTTCATTCAGAGCCGGCTCTTCAATGTCGTCACAGTGTCGACAACGCTTGTGATCGGCGGTCTCATTATTCTTGCTGTCGAGCGGATGATCGCCGCAGGAAAAATCGCCCCCCGGGTGCATGAGATGGATGACATGAACTGGCGCGACGCGCTGAAGGTTGGCGTCATGCAGTGCTTCGCGATGATTCCGGGGGTCAGCCGATCCGGAGCCACCATTATCGGCGGCATGATCTGCGGCCTTTCCCGGAAAGCGGCGACGGAGTTCTCCTTCTTCCTCGCGATTCCGACAATTTTCGGCGCAACGGTCTATGACCTCTGGAAGATGCGTGACAGTGTGGCGGAGCTTAATGTCGGAGGCCTGCTGCTCGGCGGCGCCGTGTCATTCTTCTCCGCTCTGATCGTCGTGAACTGGCTGCTCCGGTTTGTGGCTCACAACAATTTCCGGGGATTCGGCTGGTACCGGATCCTTTTCGGAGCTCTGGTGATGGGGCTCTGGTACACGGGAGTGATTCTCTAAGACATGAAAAAAAAGCCGGCGTTAAAAGCCGGCTTTTTCGTGGGCGGTCGTTTTATCGCTTGATATAAACGAGATCCCAGATTCCGTGACCGAGGTTTTCTCCCCGGGCCTGGAACTTGGTGCGGGGGCGCTCACAGAGCGGATTCCCCTGGATCGGGCAGTAGCCCTCTCCCTTCCAGTCCTGGAGCGCAGGCTCGTGGGACAGCACGTCCAGCATCTGCTCGGCATAGTTCTGCCAGTCTGTGGCGCAGTGAATATAGCCGCCCTGACGGATTCTCGTGCAGAGTTTCCCAATGAAAGGCTGGGCGACGAGGCGGCGCTTATGATGGCGGGCTTTGCGCCAGGGATCCGGGAAATAGATATGGACGCCGTCAAGCGATTCGGGCGGGATCATATGCTCGATCACATCGACCGCGTCATGACGGATGATGCGGACATTCTTCAGCTCCATTTCCTTGATGCGCTTTGACAGTGCGCCGACGCCGGCGACAAACACTTCGCAGCCAAGGAAATTGACTTCAGGATGGGCCTGAGCGATCGCTGCCGTGGTTTCTCCCATGCCGCAGCCGATCTCGAAGACAACGGGAGCTTTGCGCCCGAAAACCTCTTCAAAATTGAGCGGGGCTTCAGCGTAAGGCACTTCGTAAAGCGGGAAGACTTCTTCAAAGGCTTTTTCCTGTGCGTGGCTGATATGGCCGCGGCGCATGGAGAAGCTTCGGATATGCCTCGACTTCAGTTCTTCAAGCTGTTCGGGGGAAAGTTCATTCGGCATTTGAAACGGGAAATTCCTATGAAAAAACCGACACACTCAAAGGTATGTCGGTTTCTAATCTGGAGCGGGCGAAGGGAATCGAACCCTCGTCAGTAGCTTGGGAAGCTACAGCTCTGCCATTGAGCTACGCCCGCATAGGCATTGAATAATAACAGGGATCGGAGAAAATTGCCAATCTCCGATCTCCGTTGTTATCAGCGGTGAGAGACCTTGCGGACGGTCCAGTCACCGAGAGACTGCATGGCCTGGACGAACACGATCAGGATCACCACGACCGAGTACATGATTTCAGGCATGAAGCGCTGGTAGCCGTAGCGGATGGCGAGGTCGCCGAGACCGCCGCCGCCGATCGCGCCGGCCATGGCCGAGGCACCGACGAGGGACACGAGTGCAATCGTGATACCGGCAATAATGCCAGGCAGAGCTTCAGGGAGCAGGACCTTGCGGATGATCTGCATGCTGGTGGCGCCCATGGAGAGAGCGGCCTCAATCAGTCCCTTGTCCACTTCACGCAGGCTCGATTCCACGAGACGCGAGATCATCGGAGCGGCCGCGATCGTCAGCGGCACGAGAGCGGCGGAGGTGCCGATAGACGTGCCAACGATCAGGCGCGTGAGCGGCTGAATGGCGACGAGCAGGATGATGAACGGGGTAGAACGGACCGCGTTGACCAGCACACCGATCGTGCGGTTAAAGACCTTCGCCGACAGAATGCCCTGAGGGCGGATCATCCGCACGAAAAGCCGAAGGTCGCAGTGCTGTGCCGATCGCCCCGCCGATGACTCCAGCGATACCCACCATGATGAGGGTTTCGATGAAGGAGTCCAGCATCATATCAATCATTTCAGGCGTTAACAGCATCGTTAAGCTCCTCAATCTGAATGTTGTTGGAAATCAGATATTCGCAGACCCGGTCGTAAGCTTCCTGAGAGCAGGAACACACGACGGTGAGGCTGCTGAAAGTGCTTTCCTGGATTTCGGAAATCTGGCCAGCGAGAATATTGAAGTTCACGCCGTAGCGGGTCGCGCAGGTGGCGATCACAGGCTCCGTCGCCTCTTCGCCGACGAAGGTGATGCGCAGCGCCTTATTGCAATCGTTCGGGTGAGCCTTGAAAATGTCGCGGATGTGCTGCACGACCTGAGCCGGAAGCTCTGTGCACAGGATGCCGCTCAGCATGCTGCGGGTCGTCGGGTGACGCGGATTGCGGAAGACATCCAGCACGCTGCCCTCTTCGATCACTTCGCCATGATCCATGACGACGATGCGTTCACAGATCTGCTTCACCACTTCCATCTGGTGGGTGATCATCACGATCGTGACGCCGAGTTCCTTATTGATCTTGCGCAGCAGGGCGAGGGTGGACGTCGTGGTTTCCGGGTCGAGAGCCGAGGTGGCTTCGTCAGAAAGCAGAACAGTCGGGTCGTTGGCCAGGGCTCGGGCAATACCGACACGCTGCTTCTGACCGCCGGAAAGCTGCGCGGGATACTTCTTCGCATGTTCCGTAAGGCCGACGAGCTCAAGCAGCGGCGTAACCTTTTCCCTGATCTTGTCACGGCTGACACCGGCAAGCTCGAGCGGCAGGGCCACGTTGTCATAGACCGTGCGGGAGGAGAGCAGGTTGAAGTGCTGGAAGATCATGCCGATCTTGTGACGGACGCGGCGAAGCTCGGAGGCGCTCAGCTTCGTGAGATCCTGACCGTCCACAATGACATTGCCCTTTGTGGGCCGGTTGAGGAGGTTGATACATCGAACCAGCGTGGATTTGCCCGCGCCGCTTCGTCCGAGGACACCGAAAATTTCTCCGTCATTGATTGTGATGGAGACATCCTTGACGGCATCGAGTGTCGTCTTTCCGTCCGGGGACTTATAGGTCTGCCAGATATGTTTAAGTTCAATCATTTCCCAAATCTCAGCATTGACAGTTCGAAAGCCTGCCAAAGAAGTTGACTTTCATGCAGTGTATCGGTGAAAAGCCGAAAAATGCGGAAAGTTCGGATTTAATGCGTGATCTTATGCCGTATTACCAAGGCCGGGCTGAAGAATCTGAATACGGTCCGGCGGCTAAGAAAAAAGGGCAGAACTGTTACGTTCTGCCCTTCTGAATTGGTGGGTGCGCAGGGGGTCGAACCCTGGACCGACGGATTAAGAGTCCGCTGCTCTACCAACTGAGCTACGCGCCCGAAATTCTTTAGTTAACTGTAATGGTGGGTCGTGTGAGATTCGAACTCGCGACCAACGGATTAAAAGTCCGCTGCTCTACCGGCTGAGCTAACGACCCTCGCAACCCAGGCCTCTCTTGTGAAAGACAGGGATACAGCTAATCAGACCACGAATTATGTTACGGATTCCTAAAGATGTCAAGGGAATCGGAAAATAAAAAAATTTGAGCTTACAATTTGGTCTCATTGTTTAGGGTAAACACTAAAACATCTGACCTCAATAAGCCTCTACAGTATTTACGACAGCAGTCAAGATGATGTGCAGAAAAAACGATTTGGTACCCCTGCCTGACGCGCACCGGGTGTCCGAAATTCAATAATAGGATCAATCTTCCCCCGTGTCCCGGCCTTACCTAAGGGCGTCACCGGAAAGAGGGAAAGGGAACAAGTTATGGCAGCAGATAAGAAGTCCAAGGATAAGGCACCTGTCCGCGCGGTCCGCATCGAAGAGGAACAGGAGCGTCAGAAGGCTTTGAACGCCGCCCTTGCTCAGATTGAGAAGCAGTTCGGCAAGGGTTCCATCATGAAGATGGACGACACGAGCGTCGCGCAGGATATCAGCGTTGTGTCGACAGGCTCCCTCGGCCTGGATATCGCGCTGGGCGTCGGCGGCCTGCCGCGCGGCCGTGTGATCGAGGTCTACGGCCCTGAATCCTCCGGCAAGACGACCCTCACGCTGCAGGTTGTGGCCGAGATGCAGAAGATGGGCGGCACCTGCGCTTTTATCGACGCGGAACACGCGCTTGACCCGCAGTACGCTGAAAAGATCGGCGTTGATCTGAAGAAGCTCCTCATTTCCCAGCCGGATAATGGTGAGCAGGCGCTCGATATCTGCGACGCGCTGGTCCGATCCGGCGCGGTCGACCTGATTGTGGTTGACTCGGTTGCCGCTCTGACGCCTAAGGCTGAAATCGAGGGTGAAATGGGCGATGCGCTCCCTGGTCTCCAGGCCCGTCTGATGAGCCAGGCACTCCGTAAGCTCACGGCATCGATCAACCGGACTCAGTGCATGGTGATCTTCATTAACCAGATCCGTATGAAGATCGGCGTTTCCTATGGCAACCCGGAAGTGACGACGGGCGGCAACGCGCTGAAGTTCTACAGCTCGGTGCGTCTTGATATCCGCCGCGCCGGTTCCATCAAGAAGGGGGACGATATTATCGGCGCCGAGACCCGCGTGAAGGTTGTGAAGAACAAGGTTGCGCCTCCGTTCCGTCAGGCCATCTTTGATATTTACTACGGCGAAGGCATTTCCCGCGAGAGCGAGATTCTGACGCTGGGCTCTGACCTCGATATCGTTGACAAGGCCGGTGCCTGGTACAGCTACAACGGCGAGAAGATCGGCCAGGGCAAGGATAAGGCGAGCGAATACCTGAAGGAACACCCGGAAGTGGCTCTCGAAATTGAGAACAAGATCCGGGCGATCAAGGGTGTAAACCGCGTTGGGGAGGGCACCGTGAAACCCGCCTCCCCCGCCAAGGCCCCGGCGGCAGCGGCTGACAAGCCCGCTGCTGAGAAGAATTCTTCGGATGAAGTGCCGGAGGAAGAGACCCGCGTGGATGATCTGGATGAGGAAGAAGATTTCTCCCCGGATGAGCTGCTCTGAAAGTGATGGAGCAGACTCCTGAAGAGATGGGAGCCGGCCGTCGCGCCGGTTCCCGTAAAGAAAAGCCGTCCCTTCTCGCAAGAGCGGTTTCCTATCTTTCCCGCCGTGAGTATTCGAGGCGGGAGCTTGGGGAAAAGCTTCGCCGCCTGGGTTCCGAGGACGACGCCAAGGTGGACGAGGTGCTCGACTATCTTGAAGAGAAGGGATATCTCTCAAACGAACGTTTCGCTGAGCAGTTTCTGCGAGCCAAAGCTTCGCGCTACGGTCAGTCCCGGCTCCGCATGGAGCTGAGACAGCGGGGATTAAGCGGGGAGGAAATCGATCGGGCGATCGAGGGACTCGCCGGCAGCGAGGAGGACCGCGCCTGGAGTGTCTGGGAGAAGCGGTTTTCTTCTTATCCGGAAGATCAGAAAGAGAAGGCTAAACAGATCCGCTTTCTGATGTCCCGGGGTTTTTCGTATGCAATTGTGTCACGGGTACTGCAAAGAGCCCGTCAGAACATATAAGATAACTGTTTGGTAGAAATCAACTTTAAGAGGATGAAGTGCTAGCTTGGATAATTGACGTATTTACAAACATGCATTGGGGAGCGGTCGGTCAGATCATCATGATCGACATCCTGCTCGGCGGCGACAACGCGGTGGTGATCGCTCTTGCGTGCCGCAATCTGCCGAAAGATCAGCGATCCAAGGGTGTTTTCTGGGGTACGGCTGGCGCCATCATTCTGCGTGTGATCCTGATCACCTTCGCAGTGCTCCTGCTGAATCTCCCCTTCCTTAAGGTGGTCGGCGGCTGCCTCCTGCTCTGGATCGGCTACAAGCTGATCCTGCCGGATGACGATAGTGAGGAGGAGCATATCAAAGGAAATACGAAGCTCTTCAGCGCGATCAAGACGATTATTGTTGCCGACATGGTGATGTCGATTGATAACGTGATCGCCATTGCAGGCGCCGCCCAGCAGGCACATGAAGCGCATCAGACGATGCTCGTGATCTTCGGTCTGCTTGTCTCAGTCCCGTTCATTGTCGGCGGCAGCCAGATCATCATGAAGATTCTTGATAAGTTCCCGGTGATCGTGCTGTTCGGCGGCGCGATGCTTGGCTGGATCGCGGGCGGTCTCTTTACGTCGGACTCGTTCGTGGTGAACCATGTCCCCGGCGTGGAAAGCTGGAAGATGGTCGCTGAGGTGATCTGCGCCCTGATTGTGCTTCTCGCAGGTCTCTATACCCGGAAGAAGATCGCGGCCAAGAAAGCCGCTTCCGCTTCCTGAGTCAGACTGAAACCGTAAAAGAAGAGCCCCCTGAGGGCC
>OGZK01001904.1_pt1 | contig 18956 bp, 20 predicted proteins | sample 1576791 | NCBI WGS metagenome assembly OGZK01 (sample SAMEA3541556, study PRJEB24748) | human gut metagenome | biome: human gut; feature: human-associated habitat; material: faeces | place: China | collected 2012
CGTGCTTTTCTCTGCTTTGAGCGTTGATCAGGCGCACCGCGCCGGAAAGGAGAAAGCCCATGAATATCCGCAAGCCAACAGACTACACCGCCATGTTTGCCGCACTGGACGCGCTCATGGCAGCGCAGCTCCCGCAGATGGAGCTGTACTGCGAGATTGGCAGAGTGCTCAGCGGCAGGGGCGAAAAAGGCGCCGCTGTCGCGGCGTCGGAATACCTGCAAGCCGCCTATCCCGCAGCCGATGGCTTTTCTCCCCGCAATGTGCGCCGGATGCGGGACTTCTACCGGATGTACGGCGATACGCCGGAGTTGCTGGCAGCGGCAATGCGTCTGAACTGGACACAAAATGTGGTCATCATGGAGGCCGGATTGACCATGGCCGAGAGGTGTTGGTACATTCGGAAGGCCGCCGAAAGCGGTTTATCCAAAACGGAGCTGCTTCGGATGATCGCATCCTCCGCGCATTTGGAAATTGCTCTTGGCGAAAGCGTGGATACCTGCTATACTGTAGAAAATGATGCGTTTTCGGAGAAGAACCAGTATGAAGAATATCCTGTTTATCTGCCATGGCAATATCTGCCGTAGCCCCATGGCCGAGTTCGTGATGAAGGACTTGGTGAAGAAGGCTGGGCTGGCGTCACAATTCCATATCGAGTCAGCGGCCACCAGCCGGGAGGAGATCGGCAACCCGGTCTATCCTCCGGCACGGCGCAAGCTGGCGGAGCACGGGATCTCCTGCGACGGCCATGTGGCGCGGCAGCTCACCAATCAGGACTACGACAAGTACGACCTGCTGATCGGCATGGACGGCGCGAACCTGCGGAATATGCACCGCATCTGCGGCGGCGACTTTGCAGGCAAGCTGCACCTCCTGATGGACTATACCGACCACCCCCGCGATGTTGCCGACCCGTGGTACACCGAGGACTTCGAGTCGACTTGGCGGGATGTGCTGGAGGGCTGCCAGGGATTGCTGAGAGAATTGTTGCAGGAGTGAGGTGAACAGAATGGCACAGAACGATAAGATCCAGCTATTCGAGGACAAGCGCATTCGTACTGCGTGGGACGAGGAAAAGGAAGAATGGTACTTTTCCATCGTTGATGTGGTGGCTGTTCTAACCGACCAGCCAGACCAACGCGGCGCAAGTAACTATTGGGCGAAACTGAAGCAGCGTTTGAAAGAAGAAGGCGCAGATCAGTTGCTGACAAATTGTCAGCAACTGAAAATGAAGTCGCCCAAGGATGGAAAACGCTACAATACCGATGTGGCAGACACGGAGCAGCTCCTCCGTATCGTCCAATCCATTCCCTCGCCAAAAGCAGAACCGTTTCGAGCCTGGTTAGCACAGGTTGGCCGGGAGCGCATTGAGGAAACCATAGACCCGGAGTTGACCATCGAGAGGGCGTTGGAAACCTATCTCAAAAAGGGCTATACCCGCGAATGGATCAACCAGCGGCTGCAAGCCATTCAGGTCCGTAAGGAACTGACAGACGAGTGGGACGCCCGCGGCGTTCAGAAGGGCGTGGAGTACGCCATCCTCACCGATGAGATCTCCCGCGCGTGGTCGGGGATGTCCACCCGCCAGTACAAAAATCTGAAGGGATTGAAAAAGGAAAACCTTCGTGATAACATGACCACGCTGGAGCTGGTGCTGAATATGTTGGCAGAAGCCACCACCACACAGTTTTCAAAGGATCGAAAGCCCACGACCTTCCAAGAGAATCTGGAAGTTGCCAAAGCCGGTGGACAGGTCGCTGGGCGAACGAGGAAAGACATTGAGTCACAGTCCAATACACCGGTCATCTCCTCGAAGAACGCCACGCAGATCAATCAAGTAATAACTGATTTACTAAAGGATGCGACTTCGAATATGCCTAAAAAAGAGGACGATAAGTAAACTTGGTCGTTCCTTGTAGTACATAGATATTTTCGAATAGCAAATATAAAAATATCCGAATTGAAGCCACCTGACAAGTAAAAACCTTGAAGCCATAACGGTTTCAAGGTTTTTCTTGTTTTTGGTAAAAACGTTTTTGCTTCGGTTTGGAATAGTTCCTTCCGTGGGCTACATTGTGGGCGACATAGTAGTTTACTTCACCGATTTTGTTCTACAGTTGACGCTATTGTTTATAATTTTATCCTGGGCAGAAGATAGCAGCTCGTCCCACGAAATAGACTCTGTAGAATATCGGTAATGGTTACTGCATATCCAAAACACTTTAGCCTTTGGTTGACCTCTTGCATAAAACGCTTTTGATTTTTCGGCGAGAGGCGGCTAAAGTCCTTTTGGAGTTCCAATCCTGATTTTGAAAGTTTTGCCATAAATTTCTCATATTGTCCTTGATCTGCAGCCATGGGACACCTCCGTATTTCTTTAGTGTGTTCTGCGCTCCCATAAAATCATAGCACGCCTTCTATGGCTGGAAAGGCAGTATCGAATTTACAAACAAGTTCTGAACGAAAAGACAGCATTTCTTCTCGACGATTTTCCATTTTTCTGTTACATTACGGTTATCAAAATTTACGGAGAAAGACTATGACGAAAATCTTATTTATCTGCTTGGGCAATATCTGCCGCAGCCCGATGGCGGAATTTGTGATGAAAGAGCTGGTCGAAAAGGCAGGACTTGCCGACGAATTTCAGATCGACTCCGCGGCGACGTGCCGCGATGAGATCGGCAATCCCGTCTATCCGCCCGCGCGGCGCAAGCTCGCCGAGCACGGCATTTCCTGCGAGGGACACGCTGCGCGCCAGCTCACGGCGCAGGACTACGAGGAGTACGATCTGCTCATCGGCATGGAGGGCGCGAACCTCAAAACCATGCAGCGTATCTGCGGCGGTGATCCGGCGGGGAAGATGCACCGGCTGCTCGACTACACCGACCGCCCGGGCGACGTCGCCGACCCGTGGTATACAGGCGATTTTGAAGCGACGTGGCGGGATGTCTCAGAGGGCTGCAAGTGCCCTTTGGCAGAGATCGAAAAAAGCGGGATTTGATGGCATTTCAAGACGGGAGGCAGACGATGAGCGAGATCAAGATTCATATTTTCCACATCGGCAAGGTGTGCGTCGCGCCGGAGCTGCCGTTCGGCGGCGAGCATTACAGCGCGCTCAAGGCGTCTGGCGTGCTGGATAGAAAGTCAAAACGGCTCTGGCTGCCGGTTTCGGCCTATCTCATCGAGTGCGCGCACGGGAACGTTCTGTTCGACTGCGGCTGGCACCGCGATATGAGCCCGCACGGCGTCTTTGAGCGCAGGGCGCAGATCCGCTCGCTCGGCTCGCTGCCGCTGTATTTTACGAATCAGGTTGTTGTCGAAAGCAGTGCGGCCATCGACGAGCAGCTCGCGGCGCGGGGCGTCGCGCCTGTCGATTGGGACGCGGTGCTGCTCTCGCATCTTGACTGTGACCACGCGAACGGCCTCAAGCTGGTCGCGGACGCGAAGAAAATTCTCGTTTTGAAGGACGAACTGCGCTTCGCGGAGAACGGCTCGCCCGTCAACCGCATCCGCTACAATGCGAACTGGTGGCGCGGCACGAAGATGCAGACCTTCGACTGGAATGGCCTTATGGGCCCCGCAGGCCGGTCTTACGATGTGTTCGGCGACGGGATGCTCGTGATGGTCAACATTCCGGGCCATTCCAAGGGCCTGTGCGCGCTCAGGATCACGGGGGAGGACGGGAGGTTGCGCCGACGGCGGCCACGCGAAAAAATCGTGGGAGCAGATGCTGCTCTTCGGCATCGCCGACGACCGCGCGGCGCAGAAAAAGTCGCTCGCGTGGATCAGGACACAGAGTCGGGAGCGGAACTGCGTTGCGTGCATCGCCAACCACGATTCCGATGTCAAACCGGGCGCGATTACATTATAAAAGAGTGAACAGGCAGCGCCAGCGGCGCTGCCTATTACTCATTTCAGGGCTTAATAATTTCTACCGTGGATGTTCGGAATTTGTTAAGAATTTTCACAGTGGAATCACAAGGTTTGCATGGTATAACTTTTCTCACAGCCAGAAAAGAAACCAAAATGGGCCGGAGCTTCCGGCAATGGAGGAACATATTATGCAGACTGTCATCACGATCAACGCCGTCATCATGGCGCTATTTTTCGTATGCTATTCCTATCAATTCTTCTATGTGGCGGTGGCGCTGCTGAAGCGGAAAAAATTCACCTGCCGCAATGAAAACCACCGCATTGCCGTCCTCATCGCCGCGCGCAACGAGGAAAACGTCATCGGCCAGCTGCTCGACAGCATCCACGCGCAGAAGAACTATCCGATGGACCATGTGGACATCTACGTCGGCGCGGACAACTGCACGGATGACACGGCCCGTGTGGCGCGCGAGCGCGGCGCGATCGTCTTTGAGCGCCACGATACGGTGCATGTCGGCAAGGGCTATGTGCTCAATGAAATGCTCAAGCGCATCAAGCGCCCGGGCCGCAAGCACTACGATGCCTATCTCGTGCTGGACGCCGACAATATCCTCGATCCGAACTTCATCTCCGAGATCGAGAAGGTCTACTCCAGCGGCTATGAGATCGTGACGTGCTACCGCAACTCCAAAAACTACGGCGACAACTGGATCTCCGCGGGTTATGCGCTGTGGTTCCTGCGCGAGGCGCAGTATCTCAATAACGCGCGCATGCGCCTTGGAAGCAGCTGCGCCGTGTCCGGCACAGGCTTTCTGTTTTCCGACGGTGTGCTGGAAGCGTGCGGCGGCTGGAACTTCTTCCTGCTGACCGAGGACATCGAGTTTACCATTGACAACGTCGTGCGCGGGGAAAAGGTCGGCTACGCGGCGGGCGCGGTGCTCTATGACGAGCAGCCCACGAGCTTTGCCCAGTCCTGGCGCCAGCGCATGCGCTGGTCGAAGGGCTACCTGCAGGTGTTCCGCAAGTACGCCTCCGAGCTCTTCTCCGGCATTGCGCGCGGCAGCTTTTCCTGCTATGACATGACCATGAACATCATGCCCGCGGCGGTGCTCACGGGTTTGAGCGTGGTCGTGAACATCGGCGCGGCGATCGCGAACGCGACGTCAGGCGGTTCGATGGCGGTGCTGGCGGTCTCCGTGCTGCAAACGCTGATGAGCCTGTACTTAACGCTCTTTGTGCTCGGCGCGATCACGACCGTGACGGAGTGGAAGAATATCCGCTGCGCGGCGTGGAAAAAGGTGCTCTACGCCTTCACGTTCCCGCTCTTCATGCTCACCTACGTGCCGATCTGCATTGCGTCGCTCTTTACGAAGGTCGAGTGGAAGCCGATCTGCCACACCAGAGTGATGACGCTTGAGCAGATCGAAGAGCCCGGCCTGCGCGCATCGTAAAAAGCGATTTTCCATAAAAGGGGAGAGGGTGAAAACCCTCTCCTCGTTTTTTATTATTACCGTTTGTCGCCGGGCTTAAAAATGAGCGCCATCAGCACAGCAAAGACGACCGCTGCGGCGATGCCGCCCGCCGTGGCGCTGAGGCCGCCGGTCATCACGCCGAGCCAGCCCTGCTCGCTGACCGCTTTTTCGACGCCCTTAGCGAGCGAGTAGCCAAAGCCGAGCAGCGGCACGGTCGCGCCCGCGCCGCCCCATTTGACGATGGGCTCGTAGACGCCGATGGCTGTCAGTAAAACGCCGCAGACGACATAGCCCGTCAGGATACGCGCGGGCGTGAGGGGTGTTTTGTCGATGAGAATCTGTCCGATGGCGCAGAGGATGCCGCCGCAGAGAAAGGCGTTCAGATAATCCACCGCTTATCCCTCCTTGTGATTCGAGAATACGACCGCGTGGCAGATGCCGGGGATGCTCTCGCCCTGAAATGTCGTCGTGGGGGAGAGCAGCGCGCCCGTCGGCGCGAAGATGATGCGGTTCCATTTGCCCTCGCGCATCCCGCGCAGCAGATACCCGCACAAAACGCTTGCCGAGCAGCCGCAACCGCTGCCGCCGCAGTGCATGTCCTGCGATTCGATGTCGTAGAGCAGAAGCCCGCAGTCGGTGTAGCGCTCACCGAGAGGGAGCCCATCGCGCGCGAAAAAGTCCGAGACGATCTGATGTCCGAGCCTGCCGAGGTCGCCCGTCACGATGAGGTCATAGTCTTCGGGTTTTGTCCTCGTGTCGCGAAAGAGCGCGCACAGCGTGTCATAGGCGGCGGGGGCCATCGCCGCGCCCATGTTGTTTGCGTCGGTGACGCCCTTGTCGACGATTTTCCCGGTTGTCACATGTGTGATATAGGGCCCCTCGCCCTCGCACGCGAGGAGGCAGCAACCGCTGCCTGTGGCCGTCCACTGCGCGGTCGGCGTGCGCTGCGAGCCGTAGGGCACCGGCATGCGGTACTGCCGCTCGGCGGTGCAGAAGTGCGAGGAGGTCAGCGCTGCGGCGCAAGAGGCATACCCGCCGTCGAGCATCAATGCGGCGAGCGACAGGCTCTCGCCCATCGTGGAGCACGCACCGTAGAGTCCATAGAATGGGATGCGGCTCTCTCGCAGAGCGAACGACGAGCCGACGCACTGGTTCAAAAGATCACCCGCGAAGATGAGGTCAAGGTCACTCGCCTTGAGCCCCCCCTTTTCCAGCGCGCGGGAGAGCGCGTGGCGCTGCATGGTACTCTCACCCTTTTCCCAGGTCTTCTCGCCGAAGAAGTGATCCTCGCTCAATTCGTCAAAGTATTCGCGCAGCGGGCCTTCACCCTCGAACCGCCCGCCGACGGCGGCGAACGAGAGGACGGAGGGACATGTGCGCAGGCGGCGCGTCTGCGCGCCGACGGTTTTTTGTTCCATCACGCTCTTCCTTTCCGATGGATTTAGGGGAATCGCTCAAAAGCGGCATTAGTTTCTGCCGTTTTTCCAAGAATATGAGTACTTGACGCATATTGCGCAAGATGTTATGATGAAAATACATTGATATAGGAGGATTTTTCCGTGAAGCATGTGATTTCTACGACCACTGCCCCCGGCGCCGTCGGCCCCTACTCCCAGGCGATCGAAGCAAACGGTTTTGTATTTGTCTCCGGCCAGCTTCCGCTGGACCCGGCGACCGGCGCATTTGTTCCCGGCGGCACGTCCGAGCAGGCGGAGCAGAGCATCAAGAATCTGCTCGCGGTGCTCGAGGCGGCTGGCTGCAAGGCTGAGGACGTTGTCAAGACGACCGTGTTTATGATCGATATCGGCGATTTCGGCGTTGTCAACGAGGTGTACGGCAAGTATTTCTCCGGCGAGTGCCCCGCGCGCTGTGCGATGCAGGCGGCCGCCCTGCCCAAGGGCGCGCTGGTCGAGATCGAGGCCATCGCGGTCAAGCCGTAAAGCGCGAAAACCAAAAAGAAAAGGGAGAAACAGCGTGTTTCTCCCTTTCTTTTTGCGCACGGACGCGGTATAATATTCAGATTACCATATGATATTTTACTTTCCGGGAGGAAATGGAATGAAAGAAGAAATGCGTACCATCGGCTATCTCTGCCCCGCGTGCCACAAGCGCGTCATCCAGCAGAGAAGCGTGTTTGCCCTGAGCGCCTCGGGTGCGGTCGTGAGCTGTGAGTGCGGCGAATCCAGCCTGACCATCGAGGCGGAGGAGAACAAATTCCGCCTGAGTGTGCCGTGCGGCGTGTGCGGTGAGGAGCATCTGGCGGAGTGCAGCGCCGACAAGCTCCTGCATGGGCGCGGCATCGGCCTTGCCTGCCCCGATACGAAAATGCTCTGCTGCTTTATCGGCGAGGACTACGCCGTCGAGCACGAGATGGAGCAGCTCTCGCTCGCGGCGGCCAAGGAGCGCGAGCAGGGCGACGACCCCGCCGCCTTTGCCGACAGCGTCATCATGTACGAGATCCTCTCCGAGCTCAAGGAGATCGCCGCACGCAAGGACGGTATCACCTGCTCCTGCGGCAGCAAAAGCTACGGCATGGAGATCCACAGCACCTACGTCGACCTTGTGTGCAAAAGCTGCGGCGCGAAGCTGCGCATCCCTGCGGCAACGGATGAGGACCTTGACCGCCTCTGCTGCCGCATGAAATTACAGATCAAAAGCGAGTGAGGGAAGACTATGATCGGTTTTCTTGCGAGTCGGTTCATCAAAGACTATCAGAACACGTCTGATGCCGCAGTGCGGCGCGCTTACGGTGTGCTTTGCGGCGCGGTGGGCATTGTCATCAATTTGCTGCTCTTCGCGCTCAAGCTGTTTGCGGGGACGCTTGCGGGCTCTGTCGCCGTCACGGCGGACGCCTTTAACAACCTGTCCGACGCGGGCGCGTCCATCGTGACGCTGCTGGGCTTTCGTTTGGCCGGGCAGAAGCCCGACCCCGAGCATCCGTTCGGCCACGGGCGGCTGGAGTATATCTCGGGTCTCATCGTCTCGATCGTCATTTTGCTGATGGGCTTTGAACTGCTGCGCGACGCCGTGGGCGCGATCCTGCATCCCGAGGCTGTGGAGTGCAGCGTGCTGACGGTGGCGATCCTGCTTGTCTCCATCTGCGCCAAGTTCTACATGTACTGCTACAACCGCGGCGTGGGGAAGAAGATCAGCGCCGCCGCCATGCAGGCGACCGCGGCGGACAGCCTGTCCGACTGCGCGGCGACCGCGGCGGTGCTGCTTGCGACACTCGCGGGCTATTTCCTGCATTGGCAGATCGACGGCTGGTGCGGCTTGGTCGTGTCGCTGCTCATCCTGTGGGCGGGCGTGCAGGCGGCAAGGGACACCCTCTCGCCGCTGCTCGGCCAGCCGCCATCGGAGGAGTTCGTGCAGGAGATCCGCGACATCGTGATGGAAAGTCAGGTTGTCTGCGGCATCCACGACCTTGTGGTGCACGACTATGGCCCCGGACGCGTGATGATCTCGCTGCATGCTGAGGTCCCCGCGCACGGCGATATCCTCGCTCTGCACGACGAGATCGACAACGTGGAAAAGAAACTGCATGACAGGCTCGGCTGCGAGGCGGTCATCCACATGGACCCCATCGTGACGGACGACGAGACCACCAACGCCGCGCATCAGAAGATTGCCTCGCTCGTGCGCGGCATCGACGAGAACATCTCCATCCACGACTTTCGCATGGTCACGGGGCCGACGCACACGAACGTCATCTTCGATGCCGTGGTGCCGTATGGCTGCGCGCTGAGCGACAGGGAAGCGGAGGAGAAGATCAAGCGGGCGGTACACGAGCTGGATCCGCGCTATTTTGCCATCGTGCAGATCGACAAGAGCTATGTGAGATAAGCGTACGAGCGCAAAAGGAGAACCGATGACGGAAGAAATCAAAAAGCTGAAGGAACTCATTGACGGAACGGACAACATCGTGTTTTTCGGCGGGGCAGGTGTTTCGACCGAGAGCGGTATCCCGGATTTTCGCAGTGTGGATGGCCTGTATCATCAGCAGTGGGACGACCCGCCGGAGACGATCCTGAGTCACACGTATTATGAGCGCTATCCCGAGAAGTTTTTCGCCTTTTACCGCGCGAAGCTCCTCTGCGAAGGCGCAAAGCCCAACGCCGCGCACTTAAAGCTCGCCGAGTGGGAAAAGGAAGGGAAGCTCAAGGCCGTCATCACGCAGAATATCGACGGGCTGCATCAGGCGGCGGGCAGCAAGAATGTCCTCGAGCTGCACGGAAGCACCTTGCGCAACTACTGCGAGAAGTGCGGCAAGTTCTACGACGTGTCCTACATCAAGCATTCGCAGGGCGTGCCGCGCTGCACCTGCGGCGGGCGCATCAAGCCCGACGTGGTGCTCTACGAAGAGGGCCTGGACGAAAAGACACTCTATCGCGCGGTGGAGTACATTCAGGAGGCCGACGTGCTCATCATCGCGGGCACATCGCTCGCGGTCTATCCGGCGGCGGGCCTCGTGCGCTACTATCGCGGACACAAGCTCGTTGTCATCAACAAGACGCCGCTCGACCGCGGACTTGGTGCCGACCTTGTCATCACGGGCGCGGTGGGGGAGACGCTCGCGCAGCTTTAACACGAAAAAGATGCCGGAAAAGTTTGGAAAATCTGAGCTTTTCCGCCATTTCTCTTACAGCAAAATTTTTTATTATTTCTCTCAAAAAAAGGTTGACATTTGGCCTATTTTGGGCTTATAATAGCCAAGCGGTCGTTGAGAGACAGCCGTTTGAAAGATGAACATGCGGGTGTGCTGGAATTGGCAGACAGGCTAGCTTGAGGTGCTAGTGTTCGTATGGACGTGCGGGTTCAAGTCCCGCCATCCGCACCATCTTTTTAAAAATCAAATATGCGCGAGTGGTGGAATTGGCAGACTCGCTAGATTCAGGTTCTAGTGTTCATTACGGACGTGCGGGTTCAAGTCCCGCCTCGCGCACCAAAGTGTTGAAACTCAAGGGTTTTCCCTTGAGTTTTTTTCTTTTACATTAGATTCCTTGGGGTGGTAGAGAAATAGATTTCTTAGAGATCAGAAAGCAGTGTTATTTTTTGCGCTTTACGAACAGCTTTCCTAATAAAAATTCCCCTCTTTTTTCGCTTGCGTCAGAATGCAGGGCCGTTTCAAAAAATCTTTTCAAATGTGAAACATTTCCGCAGCCTGAATGATATAGTAGGTGAAAGGCTTTTCAAGGAGTATTCCATGCTGACAGAAGAACAGTTTGCGTATCTTGCAAAAAAGTATATGGACACGGTGTTCCGTCTGGCGCTCCACTACACCAAAAGCCGCTCGGAATCGGACGACATCACGCAGGAGGTGCTGCTCAAGCTCTACCGCGCGGACAAACCGTTTGAGAGCGAGGACCACGTCAGGCACTGGCTTATCCGTGTTACGGTCAACGAGTGCAAGCGGGCGTTCCTCTCTCCGTGGAAGCGGACGGAGGCGATCGATGATTATGCCGAACAGCTTGCGTTCAAAACGCCGGAGCACAGCGAGCTTTTTCATGCCGTGATGGCGCTGCCGCAGAAATACCGTGTGCCGATCTTTCTGCACTATTATGAGGGCTACTCCTGCGAGGAGATCTCCCAATTCCTTGGCATTCCCAACGCGACCGTCCGCACCCGATTGCGGCGCGGGCGGGAACAGCTCAAAACCGATCTTCAGGAGGCGAACAACGATGTTTGACGAAAACCTATATCAGGAGACGATCTCCGCGCTTCACGCCTCCGAAGACACACTTTCGGAGGTAATGAACATGACGCACAAGACAAAAAGAAGAGGCCGCCTGCGCACGACGGCGGTGCTTGCGGCGGTCATCGCGATCCTGTGCTGCATGGCGGCAGCTGCAGCGGCGCTTGGACTGGATCAGCGGTTGGCGGAGTACTTTGGAGCAACGGCGGAGCAGGAAGAGTTCCTCTCGACTGCGGCGGTCCCGATGAACATTGTGAAGCGGGACAGCGGCGCGGTGATGCGCATCGAGCAGGTCATCGCCGACCGCTATTGTGCGGCGGTCCTTATCGACTTTACCGCGCCGGATGGGACAGTGCTGGATCAGGACTACTACGCATTCGATCGGAGCGTGTCCGCAACGTCCAGGGACGGAGTGGAGATGGAGACCTACGGCATTGGCTGGGAGGTATTGCCAAGCAGCACGGAGGATGAGACGGGCCGCCATGCCACGATCTTGATGACGATCCATTCTCTGAAAGGAGAATTCAACTTCATCGGTGCGAAGGTGAAGTTGACGCTCGATGGTCTGTATCGGGACAACTGGGGGGAAGAGCTTGTCGTTCCCGGGCGCTGGAGCTGCACATTCACTCTGCCGGAGACCGATCCGGGACGCCTGTGCACGGTGAATGAGCCGATCGAGATCGAGGGAAAGAACGCTGTGCTGACGACGCTCTATGTCTCGCCGCTCTCGCTGACCTGCGAGATCAAGCAGGGAACGGATGATCTGAAAGAAACGGTTGAGCCCATCTACAGCGACGACGGGAAGGAGAGCATCGCTCCCGAGGTGACGCTGCAAAACGGCGAAACGGTCGGCGCGGCGGACTGGTTGTTCCTTATAACGAATTATGCCGATAAGCGCGGGCGCTACTGCTTCCGGATGGATGAAATTCTTGACCCGGAAACGGTGAGCAGTGTTTCCGTCTTCGGAGAGACGTTCTCCATCGAATGACGGGACGACAAATCGTATTTATGCAAAAAAGGGACCTCTGCATCAAGGCAGAGGCCCCTTTTTCCTGTTTTCACCGCAGCGCGTCCTTCATTTCCTTTACATACGCACCGATGTGCTCGGGCGCGTCCTTGCCGTACTGGGCAAGGAGCTTGACGATGGCGGAGCCGACGATCGCGCCGTCGGAGAGGTCGGCCATCTTCTTCGCCTGCTCGGGCGTGGAGATGCCAAAGCCGATGGCGCAGGGAATATCTGTGTTTTCCCGCACGATGGAGACGAAGTCGACGCCGTACTTGCGGCACGCGGGGAGAAATTCTTCCTTTTCCTCATACGGCACGTCCGGCAGGATGAGCCCGTCGATGCCAACATCGCGGCAGTTGGACAAAAAGCGCTCTGTGCCGTAGGAAAAGACGACATTCGCATACGTCATAAAAATCATGGGGATCGTCACGCCGCGCCGCAGCTCGCGCACGAGATCGAAAATCTTGTCGGTCGTTACGCCGCTTTGCAGGGCGCGCAGGTTAGCGGCCTGAATGACGGGCCCCTCCGCCGTGGGGTCAGAGAAGGGGATGCCGAGCTCAATGAGGTCGGCGCCGTTTTGCGCGGCAGCGCGGACGGCAGCCGCGGTCGTTTCAAGATCGGGGTCGCCGCAGGTCAGAAAGGCGATGAACGCCTTGCCGTGGTCAAATGCTCTTGCAAGATCACTCATGAAGATCCTCCCCTCTGTAGCGGGCGATGGCGGCGCAGTCCTTGTCGCCGCGGCCGGAGATCGTGACGACAAGAAGCTGATCGCTCCCCATCGTGGGTGCGAGCTTTCGCGCGTAGGCGACGGCGTGGGCCGATTCGATGGCGGGAATGATGCCCTCCGTGCGGGCGAGGTATTCGAACGCCTGCACGGCCTCCTCATCGGTGATGGCAACATACTCTGCGCGGCCGATGTCGTGCAGGTACGCATGCTCAGGGCCGACGCCGGGGTAGTCGAGACCGGCGGAGATGGAATACACCGGCGCGATCTGACCGTACTCGTCCTGGCAGAAGTATGACTTCATGCCGTGGAATATGCCGAGCCTGCCGGTCGAGATGGTCGCGGCGGTCTCAAGTGTGTCGATGCCGCGGCCCGCGGCCTCAACACCGATGAGGCGCACAGCAGGATCGTCGATGAAATGGTAAAAGCTGCCGATGGCGTTCGAGCCGCCGCCGACGCACGCGACCACGGCATCGGGCAGACGTCCTTCCTTTTCGAGCATCTGCTGCTTGATCTCGCTTGAGATGACGGACTGGAAATCGCGTACGATGGTGGGGAAGGGGTGTGGCCCCATGACAGAGCCGAGACAGTAGTGCGTGTCGCTGATGCGCGTCGTCCACTCGCGCATGGCTTCGGACACAGCGTCCTTGAGCGTGGCGGTACCAGAGTTGACGGGCACGACCGTCGCGCCGAGAAGGCGCATGCGGTAGACATTCAGCGCTTGGCGGATGGTGTCCTCCTTGCCCATGAAAACGACGCACTCCATGCCCATCAGCGCCGCGGCGGTGGCGGTCGCCACGCCGTGCTGGCCCGCGCCGGTCTCGGCGATCAGGCGCGTTTTGCCCATCTTTTTCGCGAGCAGCGCCTGACCGAGCACGTTGTTGATCTTGTGCGCGCCGGTGTGGTTCAGGTCCTCGCGCTTTAAGTAGATCTTCGCGCCGCCGAGGTCCTTTGTCATCTTCTCTGCGTAGTAAAGACGCGAGGGACGGCCCGCGTAGTCGTTCAAAAGCTGCGTCAGTTCGTTCTGAAAGTCAGGGTTGGCCTTGTAGTAGTTGTAGGCCTCTTCAAGCTCGATGATGGCGTTCATCAGAGTTTCGGGGACGTACTGTCCGCCGTGCACGCCAAAGCGCCCGTTCGGATTCGACATGCCTTAGCCCTCCTTGCGCGCGGCGGCAACGAACGCCGCCATTTTGCTTTCGTCCTTGACGCCGTCCGTCTCGATGCCGGAGCTCACGTCCACGCCGTAGGGGTGCAGCGCGGCGATGGCGTCCGCGACGTTGTCGGGGTCGAGCCCGCCGGCGAGGAAATAGGGCCGCTGCATGCTCTGGACGAGGCTCCAGTCGAATGTCTTGCCCGTGCCCGCGCCGGAGTCGAGCAGCACGAGGTCGGCGGCGCAGTTTTCGATGGCGGGGAGGTCGGCTTCGCTTTTCACCTTGAACGCGCGGAAGATGGGCTTGCCCGTCAGCGCGCGCAGGCGCGCGATGTAGTCGTCATCCTCGCTGCCGTGGAGCTGCGCGACATCGATGACGCCACGGTCTAAGAGCTCTGCCACGGCCTCGACCGGTTCGTTGACGAACACCCCAGCGGCCAGAATGCCGGGGGCAAGCAGCAATTTGAGTGCTGCTGCCTGCTCGGGGGACACATAGCGCTTGCTCTTTTTGGCGACTCCCATTTAAGTTATTTGTGGCTAAGGCATAATTGACTGACCTCGATGTAGATTTATTCGTTCTCCCATTTAGGTTAATTGTTGCTACTGCTTGGTTAGCCAATTCTAATGTAGATTTATTCATTAGGGGACATAATAAGAGGCTCTCTCCTTATCGGAGAGAGCCTCTTCAAAGTTATTACTCGATATAGCAAGCAGCTAAGACGATGACGTTGGTAGTCCCACCGCTTATGTTATCAAACGAAGATGTTGAGCATGGAATGGCGTAGGCTGTAAATGTATCTTCATTGTAAACCTCTGTGCTGTCCAAATAGTACAGAGCATAATAGTTGTTATCGTCATCAGCGGCCAAAAGGTATGTTAGCTTACCTCCCAAGTAGTCATCCTCAAATACCTGCACAGCGTAAAGGTCTAACTTTACTAAGCCAATCTGATCTTGTCTGCGTGTCTTATTGAACTGTTTACTTGAGAAATCTTGTATGTCAGAGGACTGTACCGCTTCATTCGTTGTAGTAGGGAATAGATTTTCATTTGCGTCAATATACTCAATTACTGCATCTGGAACTGCAAATTTACCGAATAGGTCTAACTGACCAATGTAGTTGAAAGACTCACCTGTAGTCGGTGTAAACTCTCCATTTGTGTATGTTCCTGACATCTCCAATGTTTCGCCATCATTTATGATGGTTGTCACTCCATAGCCGTTATAGGCTCCATCAGAGAAATTACCTTCATACATATATGTAGACCCGTTTTCTCCATCTGCTTTGAATGTTCCGACACCTTGTGGCTTGCCATTGACAACTTCTCCAGTGTACTTTCCGTCAATATCATAAGTGTCCGTTCCCTCTACCATAGTAACGGTGATATCATAGTCTGAAACGGTAGATGGTGTATCATTTTTAGGTGTCTCTTGTGCGGTGCTCCCACAACCAGATAGGAGTACCATAAACAATGACAAGACAATAATGCCCGTCTTTTTCATGACTGTATCTCCTCATTGGTGATATATTAGCCGATTTAGGCTTGTCACCTGTTAGGAGTATACCATGTTTAGCGAATTATGCCAATAGTAAAAGAAAAGATACGAAAGCTTTTGTAATATGACAGATAGTCATTCCTATTTGCGTTCCTTGACGACTGCTTCTATCACATCTATGTACTTTTGAGGAAGATTGAAGTCTTTGTATAGTTCTTTGTCGGTATAGATATGGTCAAACTTGCCTGTTGGAGGTGCAGGAACAAATCTAAATACGTGGGAGTAGCGCTCGATGGAGTGCAGCTTTTCGACCTGCACCGTGCCGAATTTGCTGACCTTGCCGAGGTCGTTGCGCCCGAGGTCGACGAGCATATTGTGCTCGGCAAGCTCCTTTTCGTCGTGCAGCAGGCTCTCTTCAAGCGCCTTGTCCTCCTCGTCCGTTTTGCCGCGCGGACGGGTCCCCGCGAGGGGGAAGGTGTGCAGCACGCCGTCTTTGAGCTTGACGAGCGTTTCGGGCGACGCGCCCGCGACCTCAACGTCGGTGCCGGAAAAGTAGAACATGTACGGCGAGGGATTGATGGTGCGCAGCACGCGGTAGGTGTCGAGCAGGCTCCCCTCGAACGGCGCGCTCAGGCGGTTCGAGAGTACGATCTGAAAGATATCGCCCTCGCGGATGTGGTGCTTGGCGGTTTCGACCATCGCGCAGAACTGCTCTTTGGAGAAGAGCGGCGTGACTTCGCCGAGAAGCCGCCCCGGCGCTTCCTGCCTCTTTTCGCCGGTTTTGAGGAGCGAGGCGAACTGCTCAAGCTTGAACTTTGCCTTGTTGTAGCCGACCTCGACGTCGCTGAGCGCCATGTTGACGATGAGCACGATCTTCTGCCGCACATGATCGAAGGCGATGACCTTGTCAAAGAGCATCAAATCGACATCCTTGAAGCTGTCCTCGTCCTGCTCGCCGCAGCGGACGCTCGGCTCGCTGTATTTGAGATAATCGTAAGAAAAATACCCCACGAGCCCGCCGGTGAAGGAGGGGAGGTAGTCGAAGCGGGGGCTTCTGTAGCTTGATAGCAGCTCACGCAGGTATTGGGACGGATCGTCCGTGCGGACGGTGAGGCCGCCAGCCTTCATTTTGCCGTCAATGCACGTGATCTCGAGCTTTGGGTCGAAGCCCAAAAACGTGTAGCGGCCCCAGCGGTCGTCCGCCTGCGCGGATTCGAGCATGTAACAGTGGGTGGACACGTTCTTGAGGATGCGCATCGCTTCGATGGGGGTGATGAAGTCGGAAAGAATTTCGCAGCTCAGCGGGAGCACGTCGTACTGCTGCGTCGCGGCGATGTCTTTGACGGTTTCGAGCGGTGGTAGGATATGCATGAGTGACCTCCTGAAAAAGAAAAGCTCCTTTGGCGTTCTGCCAAAGGAGCTTATTGCGCAAACAAAAGCGCCCCCGACAGAACGGTACAGTCTGTCAAGGACGAATGCGATACGAGAGAAACGAACGATCCGCGGTGCCACCTTGAATTCACGGTTACCCGTGCGCTTGGCGGAGATACCATCATATCTCCCGGCAACTGACGTATGCCAACACGTTGCAGGATACTCTGCGCATAAAACGCATTTCGCTGCACCCTCGGCGGTCCATTTGACAATGTGTATCTTGCCTGATTTTCAGCATCGCAGGCTCTCTGTGAAGGCATCACTGCCGTTATCTCCGCTTCAACGGTTTGCGGTATTAACTTGAGCGAAAATATAGCACACCCCATCGGCAATGTCAATAGGGTGTGCATGATTTTTTGTAAAATTTCGGTTTTTTATTCCGCGGCGCGGCGAAGGATGTCGGCGACAAGCGCCTTGTCGAGCTGCGGGAAGGGGATGACCGGTTCGGGATGCTCGGGATGCTCCATGAGCAGTTTTTCCGCCCAGGACATGTTGTACCAGCGGCCGAACTTGTAGCCGCTGCGCGTGAACACGCCGATGCGGCGGAAGCCCATGTGCTCATGGAAGCGGATGCTGTTGTCCGTTAAATATTCGTCGTCCGCCCCCTGCGGCTCGCCGATGCAGGCATAGAGATTGTAGATGTTCTGAGCGAGCGACAGCTCCTCAATCGCGCGGTAGAAGCGCTTGCCGAGGCCGTGCTTGCGCGCGTCGAGGGCGAGATAGATCGTCGACTCTGCACAGTGGTCGTAGGCCTTACGCGCGATGAACGTGTGCGTATAGGCGTAGCCGAGGAGCTGGCCATTTTCATCCTCCGCGACGAGATAAGGGTATTTGCGCGAGATATCCGCGATGCGGCGGCGGAATTCGTCGAGCGACGGTACGTCGTATTCAAACGAGATGGCCGTCTTTTCGACGTACGGCGCATAGATGCTCAGAAGCGCGGGAACGTCGTCAAGCGTGGCGAGGCGGAAGCGGAACGCAGGAGAAGACATAGAGTCACCTTTCAAATCCGTGCACCCAGTCAGAGCGCAGGTAATAAATGAGATAGATGGTGGAGCTGATCGCCCAGGTGAGGGGATACGCCCAGTAGATGTAGCCGATCTCGCCGATGAAGTGGACGACGAGCATGATGTAGATGATGCGGATGACGCACCAGACGGAGAGCATGATCATCATCGGCACGACCGCGCGGCCCGCGCCGCGGCAGACCGCCGCGATAGAGTGCGAAAACGCCAGCAGGCAGTAGAACAGTGCCACCGTGCGCGCCTGTTGCACGCCGAGGGCGACAACGCCGGGGGTGCTGTCGAAAAGGGAAATGAGCTGACTTGCCCAGATGTAATAGCACAGGCCGATGAGCTCGGCCATCACGACGGCGATGATGATACAGAACCGCGCGCCGCGCTTGGCGCGGTCATACTGCTTGGCGCCGAGGTTCTGACCCACGAACGTGGTGCAGGCCATCGTGAAGCTCGTGATGGGCAGAAAGGCGAAGCCTTCGATCTTGCAGTGCGCGCCGTAGGCCGCCATCGCGAGCATGCCGAACGAGTTGATCTGCGACTGGACGATGACATTGGCAAGGCCAATGACGCAGTTCTGGATGCCGGAGGGGAGACCGTATCGCACGATCTCGCCGAGCATGCCGGTGTGGAAGCGGATGTTGCGCGGCGTGACGGTGTAGACCTCGCCCTTTTTGAGCAGGTGGATGAGGCAGAGCACGCAGCTCGTCCCCTGGGAGAGGACAGTCGCCACCGCGGCGGACCAGACGCCCCAGCGGAACGCGCCGATGAACAGCAGGTCGAGCGCGATGTTGACGAGCGACGAAATGATCAGATAGTGCAGGGGCCTCCGGCTGTCGCCGAGGGCGTTAAGAATGCTCGTGCACATGTTGTAGAGCACCGTTGCCAGCACGCCGAGGAAGTAGTAGCGGAAGTATTCGACCGCCTGCGGCATGACCTGCGCGTCGGTGTTCATCCAGACCAAAAACGTCGGCGTGAGGAATACGCCGATGAGCGTCAGCAGTGTGCCCGACACGATACCGAACGCCAGGTTCGTGTGGACGGCGCGCGAGACGTTTTCATAGTCGCCCGCGCCGAAGTACTTTGAGATCGCGACG
>OGZK01001935.1_pt1 | contig 18749 bp, 17 predicted proteins | sample 1576791 | NCBI WGS metagenome assembly OGZK01 (sample SAMEA3541556, study PRJEB24748) | human gut metagenome | biome: human gut; feature: human-associated habitat; material: faeces | place: China | collected 2012
GCATATCCTGAACCGCCTCATAAGCGAGTTTCTGCACATTCTTGATTTTTTCTTTGCCTTTCTTGATAATTTCGAGTGCCCTTGGATATAGTATGGCGGCTTGATTTTCGGAAAAAATTGATAAAGCTTTGCCCCTTTTGGCACATTTGGCGTTTTAACGTCAATGCGCAGGGGCAAAGCTTTTTCTTTTTTCGCAAAAAGGCAAACAAATATCAACTTTTTCCGATTTCTTCACCTTCTGTTCGCTTTTCGGGATTTTTTGATAAACTGTTTGCCCCTGTAAAGTGCCTTTTGTCTGCAACCAAAAACAACCCCAGAAAGAGGTTTTATCTACTATGAGGAAGCAAGTTCAAAAAGGGCGCTGCACTCGGCTCAAACTGCAAAAGTGCCCGCAGGTATGTGCGCTGTATGACAAGGTGCAGCTTGCCTACGCGCGGCAGTTGGACTCTGAGGAAAGTGTCGTGTCGTTCGAGGTCAACGTCCAACTCAATGACAACGCTGGAACGCTCAATGACCTTGGATTAGCAGACACCTACACCACCGACTTTGTGCTCACCCTCACAGATGGTACACAGGCAGTACGAGAAGCGGTCTATCGTCAACACCTATCACGTCCCAGCGTTGCGGCGCTCTTGGAATCATCTAAGCGATATTGGACAAGTAAAGGCATATCCGATTGGGGCATCATAATCGACCGTGAGGAGTTAGAGAAATGAAAAATCTTGATATTCTGCAAGCGTCGGACGGCTCCCAGCTTCGAGTTATCCTGTATGCAGAGCCGCAAAGTTATGTGGTTGACTGCCAGCGTTTTCGTATGCCTGCACTAATCCGCAACGCAGACCTCGCAGCCATGCAGACCGTCAGCGCCGACCGGTATGCTGCTTTCGTTCTGGACGATGACCTATCCCCACGGCAGCGTGAGCAGCGCGACAAACGCTTTTCACTCCTCGATGGGCTTCTATGCTCGCAGGCAATTACCGATAAGGCATACCGCAGCCGCATAGCGCAGGAGCAAGCCACCCTTGCCGGGGTCACTCGCCGGACAGTGCTGCTCTACCTTTGGCGCTACTGGGTACATCAAAATAAAAATGCACTTTTAACTTCTTCGGGCACTGAACGTAGCAATGACCTCCCCAGCACGTTAAGCGCGGATGACAAAAATATTCGGTGGGCTCTTAACAAATACTACTACACGCCGCAGAAACAGACCTTGACTACAGCGTACAAAATGATGCTACAAGCCCGCTACTGTGACGCATACGGCAAACTTCTGCCACAGTATCCTTCTTTCTGGCAGTTTCGTTATTACTTTAGATGCCACCGCGACCCCATAAACGAGACAATTAGCCGCCAAGGTATCAAGGCATACCAGCGCAATCATCGTGCATTTACAGGCTCTGTGCGGGCATACGCCGAAACTATCGGCACATACATGACAGATGCCACAGTTGCAGACATCTACATTGTCAGCCGCATCACCCGCAAGCCCATCGGTCGCCCCATCATATACACGATGGTAGACGCATTTAGCAACTTAATTACCGGCGTATATGTTGGCTTAGAGGGCGGACAATATGCCTTGCGCCTGTTGATGCAAAATACCTGCGCAGACAAGGTTTCCGTTTGCCATGAATATGGCATAGAATTAGACCTGCAGGATTGGCCCAGTTATCATCTTCCTGCAAAAATTATAACCGACCGCGGAACAGAATTCTTGGGCGGTCCACTTGAAAATCTGTGCGAATGTTATCACATCGAGGTCGAAAATTTGCCTTCCTATCGTCCGGACCTAAAGGGCCCAGTTGAAAAGCTGTTTGACCTTGTTCAGCGTGCCTATAAGCCCTTACTCAAGGGCAAGGGTGTCATTGAGCCGGATTTTCAAGAGCGCGGAGCTCCCGACTATCGCAAACAAGGTGTATTGGATATAGACCAGTTTACTCGCATCGTACTTAAATGTGTCATTTACTACAACAGCAAGTATGTCATGGAACACTTTCCACTTACTCCTGCCATGATGCAGGCGGGCGTTCCTCCGATTGCCGCGCAGATATGGGCTTCTTGTCCCTCGTCATCACTGGCAACGGTTGACAGTGCAAAATTAGGGTTGACGCTGCTCCCCAGAGCGGACGGACGCATTACGCAGCGCGGATTGGAATTATTTGCTCTTAATTTTTCAAATGCACTTTTTAATAAGCGGTTTGTCCGAGCCGGACTTTCTGGACGTGAAAGAGTAGTTGTTGCGTACAATCCTGCCTGCATGGATACTGTTTGGCTTTACGAAAATAGTGAGTACACACCGTTTGAACTCATGCAAAATCAGTATCGGGGCAAAACACTTGCCGAGGTACAGGACGCGCAGCAAATGCAGAAGAAAGCCACCGTTGACTGGAAAAAGCAAGACCTACAGGCACAGCTTGACCTAATGGCAGATATATCCGCCATCGCATCAATGACAGAACACCCCGCCGTAGTTGGGAATATCGGCAAACAGATTGCTGAGAATCGCCCGGTTGCGAAAAAACAGGAAAGCATCAATATGATGGATTTACTCTTCGACCAGCAGGAGGACATATAAAATGCTTGCTCAGTATACCAGCAGTCCCTTATATCCCGGTAATCCTTACATTGAGGCGCTTCCGCCGATGATGGTTGGGCGCGAGTTGGCTTCTGCACTCGCGTTTCTTCCACCGTATTCTCCATCAGACCGTGAGCGACCAGCCGGGGAGCGTTTGCAGTTATTGTCGCAGCTATACTCCATCTACCAGCCGCTTCCCATGACGATAGAGTTGTACTGCCAGATATACAGCACCATGTTGCACAGCTACAGCACATACACCCCCATAACGGAGGCAATCTATGCCCATGCTGCATACGCTTCTATTCGTTCTGGCGCTAACGCCGCCTCTATTGGCGGTGGGAGTAGTTTTTCACTGGTGGGTGTATCCGGTCTGGGTAAATCGACCGCCTTGCAGCGTGTTCTCTCGTTGTTTCCGCAGGACATTGAGCACAAATCCTACCGAGGCAAAATGTTGTGCTGCCATCAAATACCGTATCTGGTTGTGCAGACGCCGCACGATGCCTCAGTTAAGGCTTTGATTCTCGACATCTATTTGCAGATTGATGCCCTTTTAGGAACCACCTACCATGTCCACGCTGAAAAGACCCGTGCAACAACCGATGTGCTTGTAAGTCAACTCAGTTTGATTTTACGGTCTAATCATGTGGGGCTTCTTGTCGTTGACGAACTGCAAAATATCGCCTATCGAAAGGGCAACGGCGGCAGCAAGTTTTTGAATTTTTTGGTCCAACTTATCAATAGCGCTGGAATTGGCATCTGCATGGTTGGGACGCCTCGTGTGTTTCAGCTTTTGCAGCAGGAATTCCGTTCCGCGAGACGCGCGACAGGATTGGTCTATGACCGTCTGCCGGATGGAGCAGAGTTTGACCTGCTGTTGCGTACTCTTTGGCATTATCAATACACACAGAGCGATACCACTCTAACACCAGAGCTGCGGTCCTACCTGTATCGGTGGACGCAGGGAATACCGGACATACTTGTTAAGCTACTGTATCACGCGCAGGAGCAAGCGATTCTCACCGGAACAGAATCCTTAGATGCCGAAAAATTAAAACGTGCACTTCAAAGTAACCTCGGAATGGTAAATGATTATCTATCTGAGTTGGACCATACCCCTAATGCGAATACTTATACTCCTACGCACAGTAAGGCTCAGAAAGAAGCGTCGCCGCCTATTGTTCGGACACCCACAGGACAAGATTTTGTCCGTGCCCTCAAAATTGCCAAGCGGCAGGGGCTTTTTCCTTTAAGTGTGTATAGTAATTACATCAAGGGAGAGGTAGCTATATGATTTCATTTTTCCCGACACCCTACCCGGACGAGTTATGGTACAGCGTTATCTGCCGCTATCATATCCGTAGCGGGAATTACTGCGCCAAACATACTATACAACAGATATACGGGGACACGGTCCGCACTCCAAGCCTGATGCTCTGCGGGAGAATAAGCACCCTGTTACCGCAGTTCCCACAAGGATACTTGCACGCAAAGGATATTGTAATGCAGCACACATTTTATCCATACTATGCTCGATTTTTTTCCACACAGCGTAAGCGTTCCACCTATGCCTATGTTGTCAATGGTAATCCCGCTGCCGTGCATCGGATGGGTATTTCACAGGCAAATGGGACTCACTGCTCTGTAATGCGCTATTGCCCCGTATGCTACCAAGAAGACTTGCAGTTATACGGCGAACCGTACTGGCATCGCAGCCATCAGTTGTCCGATATGCAAATTTGCACCAAGCATCGCTGCTGGCTGGTCGATACCAACGTCGCATACAATAGCACGCGACAGCAAGAACTATTTCCTGCAACATTTGCTATGAAGCTCGCAAAAGAGCCAACAAAACCTGTGCCAGATTGCTTGCTGGCATTAGATTTATTGTTACAGGATACGTTAGATTTTAGTTTCGACTTTAAGGACGGGTCTGTTTATCACGCCGTTCTTGACCGTGAATTACGTTCCCGTAGCTGGCGTTCCCTGACAGGGGGACGCACCTACGCATCAAAGATTGAAAATGCACTTTTAAGTTTATACGGCACTTCTATTCCGGCAGGGGATATAGCCGCCAAGCAACTGCACGCCACCTTATGCAACAAGTCTGTTGCACCGCGATACGTTCTGCAACTCGCTGTTCTGCTGGGGCTATCTCTCCACGACCTGCTACACGCACCTGCTACTGCACCGGACTACACAACCGAAATGAAAGCAATGTATCAATCGGGAACCAGCATGTACCATATTGCCCAACTGTACGGCATGGACGCAAAGACCGTGGCAAGATGGGTTAAAACGGAAGGTCATCATCGTCCTTAATGTATCTAACATCATCTTCGTCATCATCCCATGTTGCAGCGCCCACCTCCGCATATTCCAACGGAATATATTCGTCGCTCTCGCCGTCGTCATAGGGGACTGCACTTATAGCTATATCCTCTACGCTCTCTTGGGACATTTCTTCCTTGCGTTTTTGCTCTTCCGATGCCATCTGCCGCTGCATAGCAGCAGGAATGAACGGCACAAATTTATTTTGCTGCGGTTTTTCCTCGCTTCTCGGAGGCCACAAACCACCACCGGGGATAGGGATTTTCTGGCTCACTGGCGACTCCGGTGCGGATACTTCGAGGGCGGGCACTGGTTGCTGCGACTGAGCCGCCGCTGCTTCTGCCGCCTTTTTCTCTTTCTCAGCTTTCCTCTGTTCGGCTACTTTTTCTGTTTCTTGCTTTGCTTTTTTGTATTTCGATTTCAATGCGCCACGCCGTTCATCATTTCCCTTCATAATCACGCTGGGATTAACCATCCACCGTCCAACCCCAAACGGAATCATGAAATCCCTTTTTCTTAGCTCTTTCATAGACCTACTAACCGCAGACTTATGGGTTTTGTAGCATCTTGCATAATCATTCAGTGTAAAGTGTATATCGTTTCTAGCCCAATCTATATGCTTCAAAACGAAACTCATGAGCTTTAATTCCGCGCCACCCAAACCGGAAAACATGGCCGGGAAAGTCCAAAATGCCTTTAAGAAGTTTTCCTTTTTTTGATAGTTAACGGTCTCTGGCGTTCCCCCTTCTGGAAGAGGGAAAACTTCTCCTGTCTCCGAATTGACTAAGCCATATGGACTTACCGGCAATCCCCGGCACTCATCGTATTGTCCTTCTAAAATCAATTGTTTAATTTGGGTCGCCTTTACAAAAAGTCGCGGATTGAGCATCCACTCTCCGTTCTTTCTCTTTTGTGGCGCATGAACCGTTACTATAATATCTTTCTCTTCCAATAATTTAAGTGCTCGCGTAACTGTTTTTTCATTGCTTTCTGCTTCTGCAGAAAGTTTACGGATACTCATACTGAATGTATTGTATTTAGGAACAACATCTGAAATTGCAACAGCCAACACCCTGCTACTGATACAATCAAGGTCACACAACACGTCAAAGAACCCATCGTAAAGTTTCCAAAACCGCTCCCCTGTTGCATAATCATGCTCATCTACCGTTAATGTTTTGCAAACTTCTCCGGTCTTTTCAATCACTACTTGGTATTCTGTTTTACTTGCATTTGATTCCAAAGTTTTCACGTTTTGCTCCTATACGTTGTGCTATTATTTTTTCACGCTTGTTGCTGTTCAAAGGCACCAAACTGTCCTAGAAAGGTTTTTAATGCCTCGATGCCTTGCTTGTGCCAGTACCGTATTTCATGTTAACCAGTACCGTATTCCGTGTTAACCCTTGTTCATTTTGCGGTTGTAAAATACTTCTGTACATCGCTGTTTTTCCGCTTTACTCGCCAAACTCTCTTAATCTAATATAAGTCCTATATATTCAGCTCGCGTAGCGAGCTACGAATTGAATAGGAAGTTGCTGCGAGGTGCTACGGAGGGATGGTAGCCTTCTCCTTTGATTGTGCTTTTCCTCAAAGTTGCTTCTTTGTTATTCAAAGTCGTCAAAGTCACTTCTCAGCTTTTCCGCTGTCCCTCTTCGCTCAGCTTTGAATTGCAAAGGTGACCTTTGAAGTAATCTTAAAATTCTTTCGCGTTTTGGAATCTTAATGCTTTCTTTGGAGGTTCAAAGCCTACCACCTTAGGTGTTTCAATTGTAACTCCTAAGATTTCTTAGGTAGCTTTGAACATCAAAGAATAGTGGCACCTTTGACGTTACCGCTGATTGGGCGAAAGGTGCGTTGCCCGGAGCTTTTCTTTTCACTCTGGAGCACGCGCGATAGGGGAACCGTGCATCTGCTATCAATTAACCCATGCTAGGGCGGAGGGCATCTTTCCTACTTACCGGCAAGTTGCGCACCATGCGGGAAAGTTGCTACTGCCAGAAGGTTGCTATCGGTCTGGATGGACGGCCGAGCCGTCCTGCTACTGACGGTAAGCCCTGCGCGGCGGGTAAAGTGGCAGCAACGGCAAGGTTTTTCTATCGCAAAGGAAAGCACTTTTCCATGCGAGCATACAGTCCCATACGCGCGTTCTGCGTGTTCTTGTAGGCAAAGGTCCCATGTCCATAGAGAAAGCCATTCCAAAGCCTTTAGAGCCGCCGTGAGAGCGTGCGTTCCTGCAGCAGTGCTTTTTTCTGGGAGGAATGCTCTGCATAGGAGATTCCTCACTGTCGTTGCGTTGCTAAGAGGGCGTAATCGAGAGATGCGTTCCGTTCCCCTCGACAGAGCCTCTAGGACCGCAGCGTTGCCACTTTGGAAGGTAAAATCATGCTCACAGCATTCGTCGCTTCCTGCGCTTCTATGCGCTTATGAGAGCCGCCCGCATTGAGGTGGGGAATGTAACATCTCGGTTGTATCACGTTGCAAGTGGGGACTTCCAGAACGATAGGCACATAAAAAGAGCCTGCACATTAAGGGGCACCCGCCAACCTGCTGGTGGGGATAGCTCCTTGTTGTGCGGGCTCATATTTTTTGCGTTATAGTGCACTTGTTAGATTACGATATAATTTTACCTCACTTCGCACAGATGTGCAACATCTACAACACAAAAGATTGCTCACAAACCTAATTTTTGAAGTAATAGTTTTTCTTTAGTCGTCTGTATCCATCGTCAGATAGAATGATAAGGTCATCGCCTAATTGTGCAAGGTCAGCGGGCTCAATAACAGGCGTTGCTTTTTGTTTCTCTGCTTCTGTTGCAAACAGCGGCTTTTTATTCCCTGCAAGCTTTGAAAAGTACTCTTGTGTCTCAGTGTCCTTGCACCCCAAGACAACCGTTATGGCAAAATTTCCCATCATTGCTTTGCGTTCGTCCTTACCGTAAATCATGTCAAGGTCGCTCAAGCTTTGGGAAATCACAAGAATCCGACAAAAATGCTTCCTCACTTTGCGAAGAGACTCAACAATTTGTAGTTTGCCAAAGGATGCGAATTCGTCCAAACAAAATAGAATCATTTTCTTGTTTTCCTTTGGTCTTGCAGAAAAGTACTCCATCGACTGAGCCGTAATAATACGCAACAGGTCGCCATAAATTTTTAATTTTTCATCGGGAATGTATATATAAATGCTGTTAGTTTCCAGTGTCGCGGGGCAGATGGATTGCTCATAGCTGGCCGGTTTCCTAAGTGCATTTTTAATTTTCGCATTGGTTGCAAACAGTTTGAGTGCATCGTCTGCTGCCTGTTTGCAACCCGCTGTATTTTGCTCGCTGGCCCCTGCAAAACTGCTAATGTACATATTGGCGGTTGTATTATCTTGCTTGGCAATATCATTCAGCAGGCTTCGCCAGTCATTAGACAAGAAATGCTCACATATTTTTATGAATTCCCAACCCATGCCGTAGTAGCAAATCAGTGCAGCCGTTATCATTTTTCGGCCGTTTTTGCAAAAGAACACACCTGCCTCACTGTCGTTGGCCTTATCGGGCAGCAGCAGGTAGGCAAGTTGTTCTAACCGTTCCTGCCGCTCTGTATCATCGTTTACAGCGTTGATTGATGCAAACACGTCATAGGGGATACAGTCTTCAGCGGTTGGGTCGTAGACAATTTTATTTGCTGTATGCACATTTGCAGCAATGTCACCCGAAATGTCTACCACCAATGCTGTACCCTCCCAACTGCGCAGAGTTGGAATCAATAGAGCCGATGTCTTTCCAGTTCCGGAAGGCCCGAATACCACTATATGACCTTCTGACTGCTCCGGAGATATGTATAGTAGTCTTTTTGTTATTCTCCCCAATATGATACCATGCGCTTTGTTCCTAGAACGGATAGTAAGCACCCTCTTACCCCAGAGCTTACCGCCCCGGCTGATATAGCCTTTTGCCACTACCACCACCGCCAGAACGACAAGCAGGACGGCAATAACTATGAAAAGGTAGAAATATATCAACAGCAGCATATTTCCATCACCTCCCAAAAATTAAAAGTGCACCATTAAAACACAAGCCGTCCATCTTTTTCACGACTCTCCCCAAAATAGAGCGTCTGGCTACGTTCCTCAAGCCTGCGCTCAATTTCGCGTTCTGACTTCAACTCGGCAACTGTGCGATTGCCGCCTTGCTCGCGCGTGATGCCCGTCATGACACGGGCATCGTCCAGACCGTGTTCGTCCAAGTAGCGCTGCATATCTGGATGTAAATTACGCAACTCACGGCGGGTGAGCACTTCATGCGCACAGATTTTATAACCCTGCTCATGCTTGGGGTCCTCAACGGTCGGTATGAAACAAAAGTGCAGGTGCGGCTGGCCGCCCTCGTCATCATGGACGATGGCCTGCACGACATTTTCCTCGCCATAGCGTTCTGACAAAAAGTCATACACTGTTTCAAAGAACTGGTGTTCCCGCTCCTCCGCCAAGTCTTGCGGTGCTGTTACAATCCAGCCTGCCATCACCTTGACGTCCTCGCGGCCATAGCAATACAACTCACTCTTGCGTTGCAAAAAATAATCATAATCGGTCATGCCCCGGTCTGGCGACAGCTTATAGTCATAGCATTGCCGCTCCGGGTCAATATCGGGATTGGATGATTTCGCAATTTCGCGCTCATTATGCCGTAATTGGTTGCGGACTGCGCCCGCCGAAAACTTCTTTACACTTGCCACTGCTCATTGCTCCTTTCATCAGTGCTGCGGCACATGGAAAAAGAAAATGGTGCCCCAGACATATCGGCTGTAAGTGCTCGACACAACGACGTCGGTCACTTAGCCGCTATTATCTGCGTCACCATACAAGATATAGCAGTCCCTGCGGGGACTCCTACCGCCCTTGCAGGGCTTATCTTGCCAAAGGACTCTACGCATCGCTACGCACTGCCCGCCCTCTGGACTCCCTGCCGTGATGCCTTGCCTTTTGGGGCAACCCATCCCGGCATTGGGGGCTGCGGCCCCCTCGCAACATCCGTGCGCTGTTAGCTTACGGGTGTTTCTTCCCCCTGTTGGGATTCCTCACGGATAACTTTTTCTTCGTCTCGCTGCATCTGCTCAAGCATCCGTTCGTTCATACTCGCCATCGCTGCCAGCATCACCTCTTCTGGGCGAAGGGCGCTGATGTCTAGCTCCGGCACGGTATTAACCGTACACTCTTGCGTGCATGGGTCGTAGGTCGTATCCATAATTGCGCAGACCACACCTCGGTCTGTTATCATCTGGGCGACACCTTCGTAGTGTGCCAGTGCCGCCGCCCCCGCCACCGGATTGGGCGAATGGAAAAAGCTGGATTCCATGAATCCGCACAGGCTCTCCACTTTGATACATTTGTCCATATTATTCACCTTGTCTGCGCATGAAGATACTCGTTGGTGGCCGCGGCCAACTTATGTAAGCTTTCTGCGTCCCAGTCAATAAGTGTAACGCCCGCCGGGGCCTCGATGACCTTGTACTTGTCCGTCACCGGGTCGTAGCTGGTCTTGACAATCCCTTGGACGATGCCCAACTCTGTACTCAGTACCGCATCGCACGTCCAGACCTCTTTTTCGTTGCCGCCCACGCGCTTGCGTTTTGCACCCGTGAACTGCACACATGCCACCTTATACTTCTTCGACATGAAAATCACCTTCTTTCATTTTTCGCCCGCTGTAAAGTGCTGCGGGATATGCCTGTCATGCGCTCAACTTGCTTGTAGCTGTAGGCATCGAGTAAGCCGACAGCGTGCTCAAGCTGCTCATTGCCGTACTTGGGCGGACGGCCATCACGATAGCCCGGCTTGAGTTTTGCAGCGGCTTTGCCGGATTGTGTGCGCTCGATAATCTGCGAGCGCTCAAACTCCGCAATGGCCAGCAACATCGTCGCCATGAGCCTACCCATAGGGCTGTTGTCAATCAAGCCCATATTCAAAATGTGGATTGCCACGTTCTTTTCTCTCAGAGCATCAACATAGGTCAATCCCTCTTTGACAGTGCGGCAAAAGCGGTCCATCTTGCAAACCACCAGAACGTCACCCGCAACTAAGCCATTGCAGAGCGAATCGAACTTAGGACGCTCGTGAGCACCAGATGCCGCCTCTTCCGTGATTTGCGCAGTCGGATATTTTTGCAGTATTTGTGCAGCCTGCTCCTGCAGCGACGTTCCCGGAACCTGTCCCGTTGTTGAGACTCTAACATAGCCGTATACCATCGTATCACCACCTCACTTTTGGGTATAACTTTTGGGTAGAGCAGAACCCGCATTCCTGCGGCCGTCGCAATTTGTGCTCACAAGTTTTAACTTTTGAACACGATAGCGACATTTTTCTTGTCCTCTACTTATAATTCTACGCCATTCGCACGAACGCGCAAGCGCTATATTGGAAAAAACAGCAAAAAAAGAGCCGCGCGGTATTTGCACGGCTCTTCTGGCGGTCACTATAAAATTCCGGAAACAACGAGTTAATATTATTTGAGGTGGGGTAACGGATTGTTAGCCCACCTCGATTTTTTGACGCTACTATGAACATATGGTTTTGGGAAAGTTTTCGCGTTTTCACCTTGGCACTGAATAAACTATTAAATATCTGACCACGGTTCCCGCGGCAATCCCTTATCCATTCGCTTTGCTTCGTACACTTCTCTAGCCGGAATAGCTTTTGAGTAAATCACATGATTCAATTCGTCTAGCATATCATCATCGAGACCTAGTATCCGAGAAATTTCCGGCGCTTCAATAGCATACATACGGATACCCTCATCCAATAGTGGCATAGTTCCCACCAGAAAGATGTCGGGGATTTCTCTTATTTCAATCATATTGTAGTAAAGTACCATTTTGGGATTTTTGAGTTGTGCATCCAGTCCAATGGCAATACTGCCATCAACATACGTTGTACCTTCCGGGAAAGTCATCTCTTGCGGGTTCCAAATAACCTTGTAGTTACCAGTTTTGAGATACAACTTCAAATTTCGAGCAAGATTCTCGCAAATCGGAACGAGGTTGTGAGAGTCCTTGCTATGTGCAGCACGGGCAAACTCACCAACAATTTTGTCGCCGTTTTTCTCAAGGAAGTCTCCGTAAATTTTCTTTCCCTTGTGAAATGTCGGCGGGTATCCAATGCGTAATACGACATTCAACTCAGGCGTCTCGTCCCATGTGTCAACACAACTCCTCTTATAAAGCAGCGTCAGATACGGGATACCAAATGCCGGTTCATGGTAGCAAGCGCTACATTTTGCGCCATCAATGGCAACAAATCCACCGTAATTGAATTCGTTTTCTTCCACTGAAAATTGAATAGGTTGAATGCCAATAATTGTATAAGTCATATTCTACCTTCCTTTTTACGGTACTTTGTCGATTTATCTCTTTTCTGCATTATACCGCGCAACATCATTTCATCTCAAGCTTGCAAGCGTTTGTTTTCAATAAATTCACAATTTCTGATTTTCCTTGTTATTACAGTGTAGTTTACAAAACTATGTTATTGTCTCTCGTAGCTTTTTTCTTATATCACAATTCCCGATTCGCACATTTTGGCAAAAGAAAAAGGAGACTCCGTGTGGAGTCTCCTTTTGTTGTTTGATTGGAAGCTTCTTATCTGCCTAATTAAGGGCGATACTTAACCTCCGACGCCTGGTGTACATGTTTTAATAGCAGTTTGCTTCGCAGGAACCGCCTTCCATGTTAGAGCTGTATAGTGATAGGTAATAATTCTAGGCAAACAACATATTTGCGCAAAATTCGTGATTGACCAAGTGTATATTGCGTGATATACCAGATGCCAGTAAACACATCTCTTATGTGCCAGATGTTGTTTGCTTGCCGCGTAGCTGGTCTCTTCAGCTATGCGGTTTTCTTTATTTTCCCCCACTTCACACCGTGCGTGCGATTTTCACCGCACACGGCGTTCCATCGACGAATTCTCGCCGACTTGAGGCCATCACTCCGGTACTCATTACAAGTACCATCGCCGCTGCGACCTCTGCTTTTCAGCACCGGTTTGGCTGCTTATTGTTCTTCGTCAGCCTACATCTTTGTTGAAGATGTCCGATACCTTTCCTCGTTCCGATAACCCTATCCGTTACCATACACCTTTATGTGCCTGCTATGGGACCGATGACTTCTTTGACAGCCTTTCGTACGCAAGTCCTTACTTAGCTGTATCATCGACATGCATCACTGCATGGACTGTATCCCTTTACTTCGCAGGTTCGTCGGGCTCTTTTAGAGCCATGCTCACCGTGGGTGTTTTATGGACCACCGGCATATCAGTTGGCTGCTTGAGTCAACCTTCTGCCGACTTCACCGAGCTTCGTACGGTTAAGCTTTCGCTTTCTACCGCACGTCGGAGTTTATGGTGGATGTTTTCATCCATCGGGTTATCAGTTCTCCTGCAGTTTATTACTGCAGTGCGTAACCTTTTGCGTTACGAACGAGTCGCACCTTGCGTCCAGTCAGTTCCGGAACCAACGCTCCAGCTACCGAGAACCGGGTCAAAGCCACTATCCCCACTGGAGTTACCGCCACTCGGCTGAGAAGGCTCAGCGGGAGCAGGTGCGGGGTCGGGAGCCGGTGCGGGTGCCGGGTCGGGGGCAGGTGCCGGTGCAGGAGCGCTGGGTGTTACCGGCTGTGTGGGTGCCGTGTAGCTCGGAGCAGTGGATGTGCCAGCAGAGGTGCTGCCAGAGTAGTTGTTCTTCGTGGTGGTGGCAGCCTTCTTCTGCTGGACCGTGAGCTCATAGTCTGCGCTCACGCTGCTGTCATCCTCGCTGGTAGCGGTGATGGTAGCATTCCCAACAGCGACTGCAGTAACCTTCCCAGTCTCATCGACAGTAGCTACGCTCTCATCGCTGGAGGACCAAGTGACTGCCGGGTTGGTAGCCTCTTCCGGCGCTACGGTAGCCGTGATGGTCACCGTGTTGCCAACATTGAGGATGCCTTCGGTCTTGTCTAGCTCGATTTTCTCCACCTTGGTGGTGACAGTTACCTTGGTGGTGGCGCTGAGTCCCTCGGGCACAACGCCGAATGCGGAGTCGAGATTGTCCGGCACCGTGACAGCTTCGGAATCTGCAGTGGCTTCGGAATTTTCGCCTTCCGTGGGCGTTTCCTCATCCGTTACAACTGCAGCAGCTTCCTGTGTAGCTGTCTCGGCTGTTGCAGGAGCATCTGCAACAACATAGGTCGTGATGGTGCATTCGCCGTCAGCGACTGCCGTGACAAGACCATTCTCGTCTACGGTAGCTACGCTTTCATTGCTGGAGGTATATGCCAGCTTTACCTCAGTCGCGTCTTCCGGCACAATCTTGGCATCCAAATTCTTGGAATTCTCGCCATTCGTGACAAGCTCCAAGGTTTCGGGTGCTTCCACACCGGTGGGCGTGATGACGACCTTCACATGAGTAGTGGAGGAAATGTTCACATCCTTTGCGGAAGCCGTGACATCAGCCTCACCTGCACCGACTGCAGTGATGAGACCGGTGGCATCGACCGTGACGACCTCTTCATCGGAGGAGGTCCACTCGATGGTGAGCTTCGAGGCAGCCTCGGCAATCTTTTCCTGCTCGGCTTTATCGTCCGTGCCGTACTCGATTTCCAGCTGCTGCGTCTCACCCTTTTCCATCACTACATTCGGAGGCAATCCGATGGAGTTGATGTCAACACCGCATCCAACCAGCGACAGTGCCATTGCTGCGGCGGCAATGACCATCGACATGATTTTCTTCTTCATATTCAATTTTCTCCTTCCCGGCGTCTGGTGCCGAGGCAACATAATTGTGATAGGTTCAGCCGACTCTATGCAGCTTTGGATGCCTCAACACTTTTTGCAGGTTTTTTACGGTTTTACTGTTCGATTGGCTCCTCTCCTGTCATATATTGACATAGTGCGTTATAGACTTTTTTTCTGCACGCCCTCGTCCCATCGGTCATAGCCGCTATCGGGATAAGTGACGTCCTGCACATATTCTAGCTGCCATTGGGAGACGGGCGCTCCGCTCTGAATGCGTATAAGCGTTGGGACGCTTATACGTTGCTCACCTACGGGGATTTCGTTGCCTGCCGGGTCCTTAACGATGTAGTCGTGCGTGTATCCGTCCAGCCATATGAGCAGTTCAGCATAGCCTTCTCCGGCTGGCTTGGTCTGCACTGGTGCGTTTGCTACGCGGTCATAAATGTAGGTGTCGCGGTACTCGCTAAGTTCGCAATAATATAGTTCCGTTCCTGTATCTTTAGCAGCTTTCAGCAGTTCTGGCATTAGGTTTCTGCAAAACGGGCAGGCGGGGTAGGCAAGTACAAGTATGCCTTCTTGCAGGTTGCAGGCTTCTTTAGCTGTGACTATCTGTATTTTGTCGTAAGCAGGTAATGTGATTTCCTGCAAAGTATGCTTTCCGTTGGCAGCTTTACCGTTGTAACTCTCATACTTACGCTTAATCGTCATTCCCGGAGATGTCGCCCACAATAGCACACCGCCCGTGATAATCACCGCCGCGAACCCCATTACTGCCGCGCGGATTTGTTTATTCATAAGCTCGCCCCCTTCCTCGTTGGGCTTATTATATCACCCATTTCGCAAAAAGAAAAGACCATATACGGTCGTTCTGAATATTCTCTCTCGCCTATACTGGTTATAGACCATATATGGGCGGGAGGGCAAGCAACATGAACACGCAAGAGCTGGTAGCGCTGCGCATACAGCAGTTGTGTGCGGAGCACGGATATAATTTGCATCAACTTGCGCGTTCCTGCGGCGTCCCGCCCTCGACCGTCAAAAATATAATCCACGGCGGCAGCAAAAATCCCGGCATCGTCACGATTAAGCTGCTGTGTGATGGATTAGGAATTTCGCTTTACGAATTTTTCAATACAGCGGATTTCAAACAACTTGAGCAAGAGATGAAGTGAGCATCGGTTTCGACCGATGCTTTTTTGTTTGGAAATGAGGAACGGACCGCTGCGGCGGGACGGGGAAGCGTGGCCCTGCCGCTCAAAAAAGTATATAAGCCCACACCCTTTAGTCAACAAACTTTCACGGCATATTCTCGCATTTTAGCGTAGAATGCTGCGATATTCCATGATTTGTTGACACAGGGGTGTGGGCTTTACTTTTTCTTTTCGCCGGCAGGGGCCAAACCTGCAAACCGCTTTTGCGGGGATTAAAAGTAAACTTTTAAGACGAAAGGAAAACGAAAATGAAACAAACGATTAAAACAAGCCGCGTAGCGGGACAACTCGAAAAAATGTTTCGACTTTTGAACGCTCACTTTTTTGATGGCGCGTTGCCGGAAGTTGTTATCAGCCTTAAAAAGACCGTTGGAGCATACGGACATTTTACGTGCGGCAAGGTCTGGCAAGCGGGCGACGAGCGGCGATATGAAATCAACATTAGTTCAGCGACGCTCAATCGCCCAATCGAGGAAACTTGCGCCACGCTTTTGCACGAAATGTGCCACCTTGCCTGCGCAGTTGGTTACGGCTCAAATATCCTCGACGCGAACGGCAACCCCGAACCCATCAAGGACACCAGCAATAACGGCGTGTATCACAACAAAAGATTTAAGTCAATGGCCGAGGCGCACGGGCTGGAAGTGGAGCACCACCCCAAATACGGTTGGACAATTACCAGCCCCGGAGTTGACCTGCTGGATTTCATCGAGCAACAGGGCTGGCAGGACTTGCAGATGGTCGAGGGTGTTTCCCTGCTGGATGTGCTCGGGACGCTCCCCAAGGGCGGGAGCAGAACCAAAAAGCCCAGTAGCACCCGCAAATACATTTGCCCCAAATGCGGGAACAGTTGCCGAGCGACCAAGGTCATCAACATAATATGCGGGGACTGTATGGCACAAATGAAACCCGCAGAATAACACAATTGACAGAGAGTGCGGTCGAGTGAGATTAGACCATTCTTTTGAATTGTGTCTTTTAAGGAGTTTTTACCATGAATTACACATTTTATGAATGCCCATACGACCCGGACACAGGGGCTTTGCCGTGCGGCGAGCGTCCAGAATGTACAATGTGCGATTGGTGCCATTTTGCCACCTACAAAGCGCCCAATTGTGCAAATTCAAAATTGAATGTGCACTTATAAATGTTACAATTTGCTGGATGATATTGACCGACCGGAAAGCTGTATGGTACTATATCCAAGGGCAAATCAAAAAAGACAAAAGGACAACACAGAAATCAAAAACGCAGGCCCCTCCGCCTAACGGCTCCGGGGCCTGCTTCTTGTTTTTTACGCAGTCTTTTCCAAGCCGCCCCGTGCCCGGCTACCGCAGAAAAATCTAAGCAATATCGCAGAATTTTTTTGTCGTGCCGGACGAGATGAATTGGGATTTTTGAGAAATGGACCAGAAAGCGAGCGGAACGGAGTGGAGCGAGCGCCCCTCGACCATTCTTGATTTTTTCTTTGCCTTTCTTGATAATTTCGAGTGCCCTTGGATAAGTTTGTATAAATTTACAGCAAATATATAACCCCCGATTTCAGGAAATCGGGGGTTGTTTTTATTGAGGCCAGTCTGCGCTCCGGCTCGTGGTCTCGTCAGGGTGCATCCAGAGGACGGCATAGTGGTTTTGCGCGGCCAGGGCCTGGCCGGTCTCCTCGGGCAGACAGAACAGCCCGGTGGAAAGCGCGTCGGCCATACCTCCGGTGTCGGCGCGGGCCAGCACGGCCACGCTGCTGACGTAGCGGGCAGGGTAGCCGGTCGTCAGATCGATCAGGTGGGCGTACCGCACGCCGTCGTACTCAAAGTAGCGCTGGTAGTCGCCGCTGATGACCAGGCTGTCGCCGTCGGCCAGCTCGACGGCCTGTATGTACGCGGGGTCATCGCCCCAGGGGTTCTCAACACCCGCGGTCCAGGGCTTGCTGCCGGGCTTTGTGCCGATGGCGCGCACGTTGCCGCCGATGTTCAGCAGGGCGCTGGTCAGCCCGCGGGCCTGTGCGGCCCGGGCGGTCTGCTCCACGGCGTAGCCCTTGCCCACCGCACCGACGTCGAGCGCCATCTCCGGGTCAGCAAAATAGACGGTTTGTGCTGCATCGTCCAGAACCAGATCTTCTATGTCGATATGCGCCAGCGCCGCCGCGATGACGTCCGCGTCGGGCGGGGCAGGGGAGTCGCTTTCCCGCGCATCGTGCCACAGGCGCAGCACCGCACCTGCGGCGATGTTCGTCGCGCCGTTGGCGGCAGGGTAAGCGGTGTCTTTGCACCAGCGCAAAAATGCGTACAGCTCGTCGCTGACCTGCACCGGCGCAGCGGCGGCCCGGGCGTTGACATCATACAGGTTGATGACGCCATCATAGTGGTGGTAGATGTCAAACAATTCGTTATAGCGCTGTAAATCGCTGTACATAGCCTGTGTCTGGGCGTTCCAGCTGTCCTGGCTGTCGGCATAGCCCTGCACGATGGCGACAGTGTCGAACAGGTCGAACCAGGTGGCACTGTACAAATTTTGCTGCTTTTGGCAGGCGGTCAGCGGCAGACAAAGCAGTACCAGCAGCAGCGCGGTCAGGCGGCGCTTCATGCGTTGCCGCCCTGCACGGTCTCGTGCTCGGTGTTTAATTCCAGCAGCAGGTTTGCCAGCGTCCAGCCCTTGCTGGTGGGCGTGACCATGCTGCGCACCGGAATGGACGCGCCGCCCATTTTGATAAGGTCAAGGAACGCGCCCAACTCGCCGTTGTCATGGCGCAGTCCGCTGACGATGATGGCCGGGCGGTCCGGCACCGCGATAAGCGGCGCAAACGCCGGGGCCGGCCTGCCCGCGCAGAGGTCCCCGACGATGCCGCCGAGTGATGGTATCCGTCACGGTGCGCTCTCCGATCAGGGTAA
>OGZK01001938.1_pt1 | contig 18707 bp, 18 predicted proteins | sample 1576791 | NCBI WGS metagenome assembly OGZK01 (sample SAMEA3541556, study PRJEB24748) | human gut metagenome | biome: human gut; feature: human-associated habitat; material: faeces | place: China | collected 2012
GCAATGGCGGGCCCGGGGCGGGAGGCTCTCCGTGGTCTTTCAGGACTATGTGACCTCGGTCGATCCGGGCTTTACGCTGGCGGAGGCCGTGGACGAGGGTCTGGGGCCGGGCTGCCGCCTTTCCCGCCGGGAGCGGCGTCGGGAAGTGGACAGGCTGCTGGAGCGCGTGGGGCTTTCGCCTTCATTGTCCGGCCGTCTGCCGCATGAACTCAGCGGCGGCCAGGTGCAGCGGGCCTGCATCGCGCGGGCGCTGGCCGCGCGACCGTCCTTTCTGGTGCTGGACGAGGCCGTGAGCTCGCTGGATGTCCCGGTACAGGTGCAGATACTGGAATTGCTGCGGGACATTCGCAGCGACATGACCTGCCTTTTCATCACCCATGATCTCCAGGCCGCGACGCTGGTCTGTGACAGTTTGCTGGTCCTGGATCAGGGCCGCTGTGCGGAGCATCTGCCGGTGTCGCAGCTGGGGAGCGCCCGCAGCCCGCGCTTGCGGCGGATGCTGGAAACAGTCGTCCCGTTCCGCTCCGCATGGGACGGGAGCTGTGACGAAGCTGCCGGGACAGGAAGAGCCCCCGGGGCGACGAAGGTCTGAACGACAGGAGCGCATGGCTCTCCGCCGTAAAGCATCCTGCGGGCATGTCGGCAGGGGGGCTGCAGATTTGCGGCACGGCACCGGCAGGGAACGACCGGCCGCATCCCGTCCGTGAGACGGGCAAGATTTCGTGATCGTGCCGCGGGTGAAAAGACGGCCCAGAGGCAAGGGCTGCCGATACCCGCACGGCACCGTAAAGGAGCACATGATGGAGCAGACTACCGGCATCCCCGGGGATGCTGTTAAGGCCCGGCCCGGGCTCGACGGGCGCATCCGGCGTTACTGGACCCGGCGTTCCGACGCTTTCGGGCAGGTACGCCGTGAGGAATTGCAGAGTGACAAGTCCTCCCTGTGGCGGGCGGAGATCCTGCCCTGGCTGCCGCGCAGGGAAGACGGGACCGCCCTGCGCATACTGGATCTGGGCACGGGCGCGGGATTTTTTGCCATCTTGCTGGCACAGGCGGGCTGCGAGGTCACGGGTGTCGATCTGAGCGAGGGGATGCTCGCCCAGGCCGCCGCACTGGCCGATGAGGCAGGCTGCACGGTGGACTGGCGCTGCATGAGTGCCACGGAGCTGGACTTTGGGGATGCGTCCTTTGACGGCGTCCTGGCCCGCAACCTGACCTGGACGCTGACGGACCCCGAGGCGGCTTATGCGGAGTGGCTGCGGGTGCTGCGGCCCGGAGGCGTGCTGCTCAATTTTGATGCCGACTACGGGGCTGTGGACTTTACCCGGCTTGCCGATGAAAAGGGGCAACATGCCCATGCCGACGTGGATAGTGCCCTTTTGCAGGAAGGGGAGGACATCCGTCGTTCCCTGCCCCTGAGCCGCCGGGAACGGCCGCAGTGGGACATGGAGGCCCTGGCACGGGCGGGCTTTGTCCGTTGCAGCTGTGATACCGGGCTCAGCGGGCGGATCTTCGTCCGGCGGGACGCCACCTACAATCCGGTGCCCATGTTTGCCCTGCGTGCGTATCGTCCCTGATGCTCTGCCCTGTGGCGGGATTCGGAGGGGCGTTGCCGCGACTGCCGGCATGTCGGAAGAAACAAAGAAGGGGGTGCCCGTGGGCATCCCCTTCTTTGTTTCTTTTCACTACGGGACGGATCATGCCCGCTCCTGGGAGCAGAGCAGGCCATGCCATGATGGCGTTAGGCGTTTTCGGCCCGGCGCTTTTCCTTGCGCGCCTGCTGGGCCCTCTGGACATTGCGGCGCATCTTGGCTTCGAAATTCCGGGACATCAGCTTCTGCTCGGAAGGATAGCCGCAGAGGTATTTGTACTCTTCCACATTGATGCCGTGATTGGCCAGATGGCGGGACGTCAGGGAGCAGGCCGCCTTGCCGCACAGGCAGCAGGTGATGGTGTTGTCCGTGATGGCTTCCGCGGGATTGAAGACCAGATCGGCCTTGGTGAAGATCTTTTTGGGGGCCGGGGCGGGCTTCTTTTCCTCTTCGACGGGAAGGGGCTCGTCCACGGGGGGCAGAGCGGCAGGCGCGGCCTCTTCGACCTTCACAGGCTGTTCGGCCTGGGCGTTGATCCGGCGCTCGATGGCCATATTAAGGATCTTTGCCTTTTCGTACTGCTCCATGATGAATTCGATGGGCTGGTCGCTATATTTGTTGAAGATAGCATTAAAAATATCTTTGTCTTCCAGAGCCATAAAAATCCCTCCTTTTATTCATATGCCAAAGGCGAACATATATGAGTACTATCTGTCTGGCAAGCTTTAATCATCGTTTTTATTGTTATAAATTATTTGATAAAAGTATTAACAGGTATGATAATTATTTTATTTGCTAATATGGCATATTTATGGCGGCATCTGTGATCAGAGCATGGTTGCAGAAAGACTTCGTCGCTTTCTGTCCCTGGGAAGAAGGGGTGATTGGTTTGCCGGGCACAAAATTTTTTCAAATATAATAAATGCCGGGGCCAGGCTGCTTAGTGCCTGTTGTCAAAGGATTTTTGCCTGATATAATAGATAATATACTGTAATATTTTACTTTTTTTGTTGAACTGCTCCACGGGGGACGCTAAAGGAAAAAATACGCGGAACTTTTACCGCAGAAGACATCTGCGTAAGGAGCAGCCATGAAAATCACAAGTGTTGAAGTGTTCGATTGCCAGATCAACAAGCATTATCCTGACATGGTCATGTTCGAACCCATCCTGATCCGTATCAATACGGATGAAGGGATCAGCGGTATCGGCGAAGTCGGTCTTGCCTATGGCTATGCTGCCCAGGCTGGTGCGGGCATCGTGCGTGACCTGGCCCGCTGCATCATCGGCATGAACCCGCTGAATGTGGAACAGATCTGGGAAAAGTTGTTCCGTGATACGTTCTGGGGATGTGGCGGGGGCCCTGTGATCTATGGCGGCATCAGTGCCATTGATATCGCCTGCTGGGATATCCGTGGCAAGGCCGCCAACCTGCCCCTGTACATGCTGCTTGGCGGCAAGACCAATCCGACATTGCGCTGCTATGCCAGCCAGATCCAGTTCGACTGGGATCTGAAGCATGCCTACATGAAGGATCCTGAAGACTACGCACGCGCTGCCCGCAAGGCCATGGCCGACGGTTATACTGCCGTCAAGGTCGACCCCCTTATGGTGGATGAACATGCCAAGCGGAATCCCAAGCACACCGGCTACGGCATCCTGCCGCAGTTCGATCTGAACATGGCCGTGGATCGCGTGACGGCCATCCGTGAAACCAGCCCCGACCTCGACATCATCATCGAACTGCATTCCTTCCTCAGCTGCAACGCCGCCATCCAGCTTGCTGAAAAGCTGCGTCCGCTGCGCATCTTCTACTATGAGGAGCCCATGCACTCCATGCATGTGGAAAACATGGAGCTGATCGCCCGTACCATCAACATCCCTGTGGCCACAGGCGAACGCGTCTACACGCGCTGGGGCTACCGTCCGTTCCTGGAAAAGCGCGCACTGGCCGTGGTGCAGCCGGATATCTGCCTTGCCGGCGGTATCACGGAGACCAAAAAAATCTGCGACCTTGCCAACATCTATGACGCGACGGTGCAGATCCACGTCTGCGGCGGTCCTGTCTCCAAGGCTGCGGCGCTGCATATGGAAACGGCTATCCCCAACTTCCTGATCCATGAACATCACTCTTATGCCCTCAAGCAGTGCATCCGGGAGCTGTGCACGCAGGATTACCAACCCGTCAGAGGCCAGTATCAGGCGCCGGAGCTGCCGGGTCTGGGACAGGAGCTCAATGATGAGGTAGTCAAGCAGTATCTGGTCGCTACCGTGAAGTAGACCGACCTTTTCCCGTCTGCCGCACGTGTTGCGGCAGACGGCCATACGGAGGAAATCATGATGGTGCAAGGATCTGTAGCCGCGGTGTCGGAAAAGCCGACCCACAAGCGTTTTACCCTGCTGGCTATTTTGCTGCTGACCATTACGGTGGCGTATATCGACCGAGTCAATATCACCGTGCTCATGGCAGACCCGGCCTTTCTTAATGACCTGGGTCTGACGAACAATCCGGCCAAAACAGGCTTGCTGATGTCGTGCTTCCTGGTGGCTTACGGTATCGGCAATGTATGTCTGAGCGGCCTAGGCGATATCCTGGGCCCCAAAAAATCCATGATCATGGCCATCATCATCTGGTTCGTGGCCATGCTGGTGGGCGGCTTTGCTACCATACTGGGCGTGATGCTGCTGTCCCGCTTCTTGCTGGGACTTGGGGAAGGTCTGCATTTTCCCATGATGAACACTTACTGCCGGGCCTGGTTCCCGGTTCAGGAAAAAGCAAAGGCCAGTGCCATCTGGTTCATCGGTACCAGTGTGGCCCCTGCTATCGGCATGCCCGTCTTTGCCTGGATCGTGGCGACGCACAGCTGGCACTGGACGTTCTTTTTTGCCGCTTTCATCGGGCTGATCCCTTTGTTCTTCCTGGGAATGACTGCTGATACGCCGCGCCAGCACAAGACCATCAATCAGGCGGAGATCGACTATATCGAACAGGGACAGGTCGCCGGTACGGAGGCTGCGCCAGCAGAGCCGGAAGGTTCGGCGGTCAAGCGTATCCTGGCGAACCTCAAGGTCCTTTCCAAGATCAAGCTCTATTGGTGCGTCGTCGTCTACTACTGCGTGCATAATGTCGTGTACTGGGGCCTTTTGACGTGGCTTCCTGCCTACTTGAAGACGGAACGTGGTTTTTCCTGGTCCGAGATGGGCTTCCTGGCCTCCATGCCCTTTATCCTGGCCATCGTCTGCAAGCTGATCGCCGGTTGGGCATCTGACAAGCTTGGTCGCCGTGCGCCCTTCATCATCCTGGCGACCGTGGGCGTAGCTGCGTCCCTGTATTTCGCGTCGACACTGACCAACAACTATGCCTCGGCCATCTGCATCTGTCTTGGCATGGCCGCCATCACTCCGGGGGCTCCCCTTGCTCTGACCATGCTCCAGGAGCTCATCCCCAAGGATGTGATTTCCATCGGTACCGGTGTCATGAATGGTCTGAGCATGCTGTGCGCAGCCATCAGCCCCGTATTCTTGGGGTATCTGATGAGCGTCCTGGGAAGTTTTGCCGCTGCGCTGACCTTCCTGATCGCCGTGGCCCTGGTGGGAACAGTTTCCGCCGTCATCCTGACCATGAACAAGTATTGACAGAAAAACATTTCAGGCAGCCGCCCTGTGCGGCTGCCTGTCCTGAAGACAGCCGCAAAGATGCAGCTGTCGGCAGGCGCCCTTCCTTTGTTCCGCTGTTTGCCAACCGGTGATCGATATGAAAAATTTTTTCCACAGCGCACAGCAGTACCGCTGGCTCGTCTGGGGCCTGCTGGCCGCAGCTTACATGATCAGCTTTTTCCACAGGATGTCTGTATCCGTCGTCAAGGATGACTTGATGACACAGTACGGCCTCAGCGTCGTGGAGTTCGGCAGCCTGGCATCCATGTATTTTTATGCCTACTGCCTGGCCCAGATCCCTTCAGGCCTGTTGGCAGACAAACTGGGGGTCCGGCGGACAGCCACGGCATGCATCACACTTACGGGGCTGGGGACACTGCTTTTCGGCTGTGCCGAGGGGGCGACCATGCTTTTTGCCGGCCGCTTCATCGTCGGCCTGGGGGTAGCTTCGAGTTTTGTATGTGTCATGAAGTGCCAGTCGCAATGGTTCCGTGAGCGGGAATTCGGTACGCTTGCCGGGTTGTGCCTGTTCGTCGGCACTATCGGTAGCGTCAGTGCCCAGGCTCCTCTGGGGGCCCTGGTGAGCGCGGTTTCTCTCTCCGGGGCATTTTATAGTATCGGCGCTGCCACGCTGCTGCTGGCTCTCGCCTGCGTCCTGTTCGTGCGCGATACACCGCAAGATCTTGGCTTTGCTCCCATTGTGGAAAAGACATCACCTGCTGGCGGCAGTTCTGTGTCGTTGGCCAGGATAATCAGGGATCCCGGCCTGCTGGCCCTTGATATCTTTTATTTTTTCATGGGCAGCCAACTTCTTGGTTTTGCCGGATCCTGGAGCATCGCCTATCTGAGGGACACTTATGCATTGCCGTTGCAGCAGGCTTCGACCTTGGCTTCCGTACAGCTTGTTGCCTTCATGGTGGGCAGTCTTGTGATCGGCTATCTTTCGGACAGGAGCGGACGCCGCAAACCTTACATCGTCTGGCCGTTCGTGATCGTGACCCTGACCTGGGGGATCCTTGCCGTTGGACAGGATGCTTTGGGGCTTTCATGCGGGATCGTCCTTCTTGGTGTAGCCGGCTTTTTTTCCGGGGCTTTTTCCGTTATGATGACTCTATGTAAAGAATTGACGCCTGGGCCCGCTACCGGGACTGCCATTGCCGTGCTGAATACATTCGGATTCGGAGGGATTGCGCTCTCCACCCCTCTGTATGGGTATTTTTTGTCCATTGCTGAAGGTACCGGCAACCATGCCTATGCCGTTATATTCATGGCCGTCGTAACAGGACTTGGATGCCTCACCAGCTTTTTCCTTAGAGAAAGCGGAGGGCGGCAGGCAATGATGTAAAAGAGGTTCTTCAACCTCTGCCGGTCAGGCCTCATGTCCCAGTGAGGAGATGAAGATGGGAAATGTGCCGTCCGCCGCAGATATCGTTTACCGCAAGATCAAGAAGCAGATTTTTTCCAAAAAACTGCTTCTTGGTCAAAAGATCGTTGACACCGACTTTGTAGAAGAGTTTCGCGTATCGAAAACTCCGGTACGCGAGGCTTTTCTTCGTTTGAAAAGCGAGGGATTACTGGAGATCCATCCTCGCAGCGGTACATTTGTGTTCAAATTTTCGCGTAATGACCTCAGCTCTCTGGTACAGGCACGTATCTGTATCGAAGAAGGGGCATTGCGCTGTGCCTATCTTGCAAATCCTGTCCATCTGTGCTCGGCATTTGAAAAAAGTATTTGTGACAGCAGACGCCGTCTCGCTGAGGGAGAGCTGGATTCATATCTGGAACTCGATAAAGAATTCCATAATGTCATTTTTCGTTATTCAAAAAATGCTTATCTTGAATCGTATTATAATATAATGTTTGATAAGATAAATATCTTAAGATCTTATCTTTCCCTGAACCAAGACTTTATTTATAATTCTGTTGAAGGGCATAGCAAAATTGCAGAATATGTTGCAAATGATGAAATAGATGCTGCATGTCGCCGCCTGCGTGAGCATATCGCCAATGCCTTCAATGATGACTTCCTCGATTTTCTCAACGCTGTCGTAAAACGCTGAGATATCATATGTAGACTATACCATTCCGGATGCCGTATCGCTCCGGATGCTTCGGGCGGTATTCAGAAAAGGTCCTTGGGTCCTCTTGATAAATGCCGGATACAAGAAATCCCGCAGGCTGCTCCCTGCGGGATTTCTTGCATGGGGGATAGCATGTCCGCCTTATGGGAAAGGGAAAAACAGCAGCCCAAGGTTTCCCCTCTTTTTGAGGTTGCCCTGCTTATCGCCGGGCTTGAACCTTAAAAACAGAAAAAGTCCGCTCAGCTCAAGGCTTTGCGGACTTTCTTTGATTTCTGTGGACTATGATGTGGCGGAGAGGGTTGGAGCCAATTGTATCACTCAATATGTTGAAATGATTGGATTGAACACTCACGGAAAAAGCTGCCGTACCACTGGGATCCTCTATCTCGATATCCTCGCCATACAGGGGTTTTGCGTTCTTTGGATTCGTCCAGCACAGCTCGGACGTTCTGTGCGCTTTTAACGTATCCATTTGAAGGGGAAAGGCGTCAAGGTATGCCTTGCGTCTTCCCTCTGCTTTGGGTTGCTTATTGTCGTTCCGAGACATGCCCCAGGAAGGATCGTCAGGCGACAAAAACGATATCTACGATCACGACAGGGGTCATACTTTGCTCCTTGACATTTATAAGGTTGAGGTGAGCAGGCCGAATAAGGCCCCCGTCAGTTCTTCGATAATGCGGATGGCGGCCGCCTTTGTAGCGGATTCCGACAAGAACACTTCGCTGTGAAAGCTGTCTGCTGCCGCCTCTTCTTTTTTGTTTGAAGAGGGCAGTAGCGGCTTGATGCGTTCCCATAGCTCATCAGGCACATCACGAAAATCTGCCTGCTTCATGGGACAAGCTCACCTCACTGTTCAAAATCAAAAAATGTGTCGGCCATTCTCCTAGGCAGCTGGATGGACATATGCATGATTTCAATGAAGTTCCTCTCACAAGGGCTTACGGATGCTTTCTCCAAGAGCATTCATCCGTTCTCAGAGAATCTGAGGCAGTCCGTTTTACAGAGACGACTCCATGTTGGTAATATAGGTTCAAGCCTGAGCCAAAGGTCTTCAGAGATGTCATAGTAGCATATTCGCCAACGTAACATGGTGAAAATATTAACCAGTCTATCTTCTTTTTTAGAGAAAAGGATGTGCAGTAACATCTTAGTATCTTTATAGACGAAAGTATGCTACCTGTAGCGTATGAAGATCCCTCTCAAAAATACTTTATCTTTCTGTTGTCCAAAAGTGTCCTTGCCATTGGAAAGATGCTTGGCAAAAACATGGGGCTTCCCGGAACGCCGACTGGCAGGTCGTACAGTGGAAGCACATTGCCGTATTGCCGGTGCTGTCGCTGTAGAGTTGTGTGCTCGCTTGGAGGCCATCCTGCCGGGGCTGCTGCCCCAGGGGGCGGCCCTGCCTGCTCTGCTCCATGATGTGGGCAAGATCTGCCCTCCCTTCCAGCTGCGTCTGTACGAGGCGGTCAACGGGCCGGATGTCCGGCAGCGTATGCCGGAGCTGGCCCATGCGGACACGGCACTGGAGAGGAGTGTGGGCGGCCATGCTGCTGTAAGCAGTGCCTGCCTCACCGGGATGGGGGCCCCGATATCTCTGGCCCGCATCGTGGGCGCCCATCACGGCAGACGTGTCCGGGCCATCGCGGAGGACGCTGCCGTTGCCGGTGGGACGGCCTGGATGGAGGTGCGCCGCGAGCTGTGCCGCCGTCTCCTGGGCGAACAGCCAGGCTGGCCCTGCTTCGATGGCCTGTGGGAGCGCGTGGTCTGTGGCCTGACGGTCACGGCTGACTGGATCGCTTCCGGGCCGCTCTTTGATGCCCCCGGGGAAGACTGGGCCCCTCTGGTCGAGCGCGCCGTGGACGAGGCCGGCTTCTGCTGGCCCGGTATCCGGCCGGATCTGTCCTTTGAAGATATCTTTTCTTTCTCTCCGCGTCCGGCACAGCGTGCCCTGTATGAAGCCATCACCGGTCCGGGTGTCTTCATCCTCGAAGCCCCTATGGGGCTTGGCAAGACAGAAGCCGCCCTCTATGCGGCCTACCGGCTATTGGAGCAGGGCAAAAGCAGCGGCATCTATTTCGCTTTACCCACACAGCTGACGTCCAACCGTATCCACGAAAGGGTCGACGCCTTCCTGTCCCGCATCCTGGAGAACAGGCAGGGGGCCCTGCTGCTGCACGGCATGGCTTGGCTGGAACGTTTCCGGCAACAGCGCATGGGACAGGATGCCGCACCGAACCGTTCGTGGTTTGAGCAGGGCAAACGGGGCATACTGGCACCGTTTGCGGTCGGGACCATCGACCAGGCGTTGTTCTCCGTCATGAATGTTCGGCACGGAGCCCTGCGTACCTTCGGGCTGGCAGGGAAGACCGTCATCCTGGACGAGGTGCACAGTTACGATGCCTATACCGGGACCATACTGGATGCCCTGGTGGCGCAATTGCGAGCCATCGGCTGTACCGTCATCATCCTGAGCGCCACCCTCACGGCCAGGCGGCGTGCAGCCCTAATGGCCGGAGATACCGCATCCACCGCCTATCCCTTAATCAGTGCCGCTCCTGTCGGGGACGAAGCTCGGGAAATCGCCTGTGATGCGGGGGCTCATGTGGATGTGATCGTGACGCATGCCACGGATGATGCGGCACTGGAAGAGGCTCTGGAGCGGGCAGAGCAGGGGGAGCGGATCCTCTGGATAGAGAACACTGTGGCTGGGGCGCAGGAGCATTTCCGTCTGCTGGCTGCACGGGCCTCCTCCATGCCCGGCCTGTCCGTAGGGTTACTGCATTCCCGTTTCACCCCGGTAGACAGGGCACGGAACGAGGAATGCTGGGCGGCCTTCTTCCATCCGCAGGCGGAGGGGCGCGGGCAGCAGGGCGGTATCGTGGTCGGTACGCAGGTGGTGGAGCAGTCGCTTGATTTGGATGCGGACTTTCTCATCACCCGTTTTTGTCCCACAGATATGCTGTTGCAGCGCCTGGGGCGCTTGTGGCGGCATGGGGGGCAGGTACGGCGTCCTGCATCGGCCCGGCATGCCGTCTGCCTCCTGCATCCGTCGCTGGAAGAGGCCACAGCGTCTCTCCGGTGGGCCTTCGGCACTTCGGGCCGTGTATATGCTCCCTATGTTCTATTCCGTAGTTTGGAACGATGGCATGACAAAGTATCCCTGCAGCTCCCTGGAGAGATTCGTCCTCTGCTGGAAGCTACCTATGCTGATCGAGAGGAGAAAGAGCCGTCGGTTGTGAGCGCCTGGCGGGAGCTGTGCCAGGTCAGGGAGCAGTTGCAGCGGCAGGCTCTGCTCTCCCAGGCGGATACCGTCGTGACCGGTGAGGACAGCGAGGTACGTACTCGCTGGCAGGAGCAGGAAGATGTTTCTGTGGTGCTGTACCGGCACTGGGATGCGGGCCGTCGCCGTCTGGTGCTGGCGGACGGAAGCGAAGTGTTTCTGATCCTGCCGCAGGGCGGTTCGGATCGGGAGGAACGCCTCGCTTGCTGGCAAAAACGGCAGGAAGTCGCCGTGGCTCTGGCCGGCAATACCATTCGAGTGAGAGCGTCACATGCACCGGAACGAGATGCCCCCTCATGGCTGGCCCCTTGGATGCAGAAGGGGATACGGGCCGCATGGTTGGCGGAGGATGGTTGTGTCCTGCATGAGGATGGAGTGCCGCTGGCACATCCTGCCCGCTATGATGCCCGATTGGGTTATGTCGTGAAATGAGGAGTATTATGGACGGGAAACGACGATTCAATCTGACGGATGAACCCTGGATTCCTGTAGCTTCAGGGCGTATCAGCCTGCGCGAGGTCTTCAGTAGACCGGACGTGAGGGGCTTGGGCGGGAACCCGCTGGAAAAGATTGCCCTGCTCAAGCTCTTGCAGGCCGTAGCCCAGGCGGCGCGGACGCCCCGGGATGATGCAGAATGGGCACAGCTCGGTACCGAGGGGCTGGCTGAGGCCTGCCTTGCCTATTTGGAAAAGTGGCATGAAGCCTTCTGGCTGTACGGCCCCGCTCCCTTCCTTCAGTTCCCTGCGGTGGCGAGGGCAAAATTGTTGCCTTATGGCAGTCTGTTGCCGGATGTGGCCACGGGCAATACGTCGGTCCTGTTCCAGTCCCAGAAAGAACAGCCCCTGGACGATGCGCAAAAGGCCCTGCTCTTGCTGGTGAACATGTCCTGCTGCTTCAGCGGCAAGAAGGTGGACAAGTCCGTGGCGCTTTCCCCCGGCCTCACCAAGGGGGCCAGCGGCAAGGCGGGTCCGGCGCTTTGTGCCCTGGGATTGCTCCATTCCTTCCTGATGGGGCGTTCCCTGCGGGAGACGGTCTGGCTCAACCTGCTGACGCAGGAACAGGTGGCGCAGGACATCTATCAGGATGGTGTGGGCGTCCCGCCGTGGGAAGTCATGCCGCAGGGCGAAGTGGATGATGTCGCCACCGCGCTCACGCGCAGCCTCATGGGCCGTCTGGTGCCCCTGGCCCGCTTCTGTTTGCTGGAGGAAGAAGGCATCCATTGCGTGGAGGGCATCCAGCACCCGGACTATCTCCAGGGCGGCATGGTGGATCCCAGCGTGACGGGGGACCGCTCCGCCAAAAAGCCCCGGATGATCTGGGCAGACCCGCAGAAGCGCCCCTGGCGTCAGCTGACTTCCCTGCTGGGCTTTTTGCGGCATGAGCAGGCCGCCGCCATGCGCTGCCTGCAATTGTCCTGGTGCCTTCCCCGTCTGGCTTCCGGCCCTCTGGAAGAAATCACCATCTGGGCCGGGGGTATCCGGGTGCGCAGCAATGCCGGTGAACAGTACCTGAGCGGCTCGGACGATGTAGTGGAATCGGAAGTCTCCTTGCCGGTCGCCTGTCTTGGGGATGGCGAGGAGAGCTTATGGTTCCTGTCCTTCCAAAAGGGCATGGAGGATGTGGAGAACCTGGGTAAGACGGTCTATGCCGCTGTGGCAGGCTACTACAGGGAAGAGAAGGCGGAGTCCGCTGAGGGCTGGGCCGCGCGTGCGTCGCTGGATTTCTGGCAGCAGGCGGAAGGCTTTTTCCCCACTCTGGTAGAGGCGTGCGCCCAGGATGGCCCCGATGCCCGGGAAGCGGTCGTACGCCGTCTGCGTGGCTGTGTGCTGGAATGCTATTCCCGGGCCTGCCCGCAGGAAACGGCCTGGCAGCTGGCGCTCTGGGCGCGTCATCGCCCTTTTTCGGGATAACGCCTGTTTCAGGAAAGGATAGTGATCTATGGAAAACAAGGAACTGACACGGTCGCAGCGTTTCGTGGCCGCCGTCCTGGCGAGGTGCCGGGAGGACAAGGGCTTTGCCGCACGTCTGCGTCGGGCCGACAACCCTGATACGGAGCATTATGCCTACGGCTTGCTGGTGGCGTTCGGCATCGCTCTGGAGCGTGACGGGGAACGCCGTGCCCATGCCCTCATCGGAGCCAGCCTGAGCCGCGGCAAGCGGGAACAGGACGGTACGCTCGGTCTGGGCGAGGCCCTGCGGCGCTGCGTGGAGAGTGAGGAGCAAGGGGAAGCACGCCTGCGGCGGATGCTGGCCTGCCGCAGTCAGGAGGAGGCCTGCCGCATGCTGCGGCCGTTGCTGGCGCTCATCGCCTCACGGGACATGCCATTGTGCCATGCCCGGCTGCTGGACGACCTGCTGGCCTTCCATTTCGATGATGCCCGGCGGCGTATCTGCCTGCGCTGGGCCCAGGAGTTCTACGGCAAGCCTGTTCCCGCGGAACCCGTCCCGGGTGGGGAGGAGGGCGCATGCGACATCTGAGCCGTTATCTGCTGAGCGCTGCCGATAGGCGGGCATTGCGCTGGACGGACAGCTATTCCCTGCACCGCATCGTGTATGACCTGTTCGAAGACATGCGGGGCGACGACAGGCAACGCGGCAGCGGTATCCTATTCGCGGACAAGGGCGTGCGTCAGGGCGTGAGCCAGGTCATCATCCTCTCGGACCGTCTGCCGCGTACGCCGCATCGGGGCGTGCTGGAGACGCACCCCTTGCCCGAGAGTTTTCTGCAGGCGGCCTCCTATCAGTTCGAGGTCGTCGTGAACCCTGTCTGGCGCGACAACCGCAGCGGCAGGATCATGCCCGTGCGCGGGCGTGATGCCATCGCGGCCTGGTTCTGTGACCATGCCCCCCGCTGGGGGTTCGAGGTACATGCGGCATCCCTGCAGGTGACGGACGTCCAGGTGGACCGCTTCAGCAAGGGCACGGGGATGGCGACAATCGCGCGGGCTACGTTGACGGGCAGCCTGCGGGTCAGGGAGCGCGAGGCCTTCGTCCGTGCCGCCTGTCAGGGCATCGGCAGGGCCCGGGCCTTCGGCTGCGGCCTTTTGCAGATCGTCCCCTGTCTGTGACCATAACGGAATGACATGTGTCATTTTTGAAAAAAGGACAAAATATATGGCTACCAACATCTTGAAAGGCATCGGCATAGAGTTCCACATCCTGCAATCCTTCCCCGTGACCTGCCTCAACCGGGATGACGTGGGCGCGCCCAAGAGCGCTCTTGTGGGCGGCGTGCCGCGTGCCAGGGTCAGCTCGCAGTGCTGGAAGCGTCAAGTGCGCCTTGCCCTGCACGATCTCGGTCTGTCCACCGGTATCCGCACCAAACGCCTTGCCGAGATGATCGCGGACGCCTGCCTCGCCCTGGGGGCTTCCGGGGAGCAGGCGCTCACCTGCGGCAACGCCATCGCGTCCGGTCTGACGGACGATACGCTGTTCTTCATCTCGCGGCAGGAAGTGGAGCGTCTGGCCGCCTATGCGGCGGAAAGCGGCTTCGAGCTGCCCGTGGAGGCGGCGAAGGCCAAAAAGGGCAAGAAAGGGGACGAGGCCGATACGGGCAAGGTCGCACTCCCCAAGACCGAGCTGGCGAAGATCAGAAAGTGCCTGAGCTTTGCCAAGAGTGCTGCCGACGGGCTGGACATCGCCTTGTTCGGCCGTATGGTAGCCCAGGATCCGAGCCTGAACGTGCAGGCCGCCGCGGCCTTTGCCCATGCCCTGTCCACCCACAAAGTGGTCAATGAAGTGGAGTTCTTCACCGCACTGGACGATTACAACCGTCTTGTCAAAGAAGACGGAGAACGACTGTCCGGCTCCAGCCATATGGGCACGCTGGAATACAACGCAGCGACTTATTACCGCTACATCTCGCTGGATCTGGGGCAGTTGTGGGACAATCTGGGCGGCGAGGATATTGTCGCCGCTGTGGAGGCCTTTACCAAGGCCCTGTATCTGGCGGTACCGGCGGCACGGCAGAGCACGCAGTCCGGTGCCTGCCCCTGGGATTATGCCCGTATCCTGGTGCGTCGCGGCCAGCGCATGCAGCTCTCTTTTGAAAAGCCGGTACGCAGTGCCGCTGGTGGCGGCTGGCTGGCCCCCAGCATGGAGGCCCTGGATGACGGGCTCGCGCGTCAGGAAGAGCTGGCTGGTTCCCTGTACGGCAAGCTGGCCGAGGTCACATACGGCGCCGGGGCGGGCAGCATCGATACTGTCTGCACGGTGCTGCGTGATACTGTGGCGGGCCTGGTGGAGTCGGCGTCATGAGCGTCCTGCTTCTCTGGCTGGAGGGGCCGCTGCAGTCATGGGGGGCCGATTCCCGCTATGGAAACCGCACGACGCTCCCCTTTCCTACGCGCTCCGGCGTCCTGGGCCTGCTGTGCTGTGCGGCCGGACGGGGAGGGGAGCAGCGGGAATGGCTGGCCCGCATGGCGGACTGGACACAGACCGTACGTGCCTATGCCCGCCGAAAGGGCGACAGGGCGGCTCTCGCGCCCCTGTTGACGGACTTCCAGATGGTGGGCAGCGGCTATGATGAGGCCGATGCCTGGCAGAGCCTGCTGGTGCCCAAGACGTCCGAGGGGAAAAAGCCCGTCGGTTCCGGCGCCAAGATGACGTACCGCCATTACATACAGGATATGGCCTTCGCCTGCGCCCTTGAACTGCCGGAAGAGGAGGCCGTCGCACTGGCCGCGGCGCTGGAGCATCCTGTCTGGGAGCTCTCGCTGGGACGGCGGAACTGTCCGCCGTCGGACATCATCGGGCGTGGCGTCTTTCCTTCGGAAGCCGGGGCACTGGAGGCTGCGGACGTCCTGGCTGCCCGGAAAGACAGGTCTGCCGTGCTGACTGTACGCGATGGCGCACAGGCTGATGGTGATGAGGTCTGGACCTTGCGGGATGTTCCGCTTTGCTTCGGGATTGTCAAACGCTACCGGGAACGGCAAGTGACCCTGTATCGCTGACAAAGATCCTTCCCCACGCCCGTGGGGGTGTTTCTGAGTGGTACCGGGATCAGGATTTGGAGGACCCGTCTTCCCCACGCTCGTGGGGGTGTTTCCATTCTTCTGACGTTCACAAAGTTAAATGCATCGTCTTCCCCACGCCCGTGGGGGTGTTTCCATGGTCGGGTCCGCATGGCCCATGACCTCTGCGTCTTCCCCACGCTCGTGGGGGTGTTTCCTATGAGCACCAAAAAGAGTTCGCGCAGAACGGGTCTTCCCCACGCTCGTGGGGGTGTTCCCCACTGTTGGGCTAACGGTGATTTCGTGGCCTTGTCTTCCCCACGCTCGTGGGGGTGTTTCCTGCGCCAGCCCCTGCGCCCCCGCATGCGATACGTCTTCCCCACGCTCGTGGGGGTGTTTCTTACCAGCACCAAAAAGATTTTACCCCCAACGTTTTTTCTCCGCATCCGTGGGGACGGGTGTCAAAAAGATCCGCCCGGTATGGGTCTGCCTATGACCGCGGGCTGTATACGGCTGAAGGCGGTACCATCCTTTCTGGGCGCGAGGAGGTAATATGGCGGAAGAAGGCGGTACGAAGCAGGAGGGCAAGCGTCTTTTTGTCCGGATTACACGGGATACGCTCCCGCGAGTGACGGACAAATATCCGTATCTGTATCTGGAGCGCGGGCGTCTTGAAGTGGATGACAGCAGCGTGAAATGGCTCGATGCCCAGGGCGGCTGTGTGCATCTGCCTGTGGCGACCATATCCGCGCTGTTGCTGGGGCCGGGAACATCCATCACCCATGAGGCCGTCAAGGTGGCGGCTGCCGCCAACTGCAGCCTGTGCTGGGTGGGGGAGGATTCCCTGCTGTTCTACGCGGCGGGCATTACGCCTACGTCGCATACGCGCAATATGCAGCGGCAAGCGTGCCTTTCCACAGATCCGGACCTGTCACTTGCTGTGGCCCGGGCCATGTTTTCCCGGCGTTTCCCCGGGGTGGACATCACGAAGAAGACACTGCCGGAATTGATGGGGATGGAGGGCCTGCGTGTCCGTGATCTTTATGTCGAGACGGCAAAAAAATACGGTGTAGGCTGGAAAGGGCGCAGTTTCGTGCCCGGAAAATTCGAATTGAGCGATCTGGCCAACAAGATCCTTACGGCGACCAATGCGGCCCTGTACGGGATCATTGCTTCCGTGATCCACAGTCTGGGCTATTCGCCGCATCTCGGTTTTATTCATTCCGGCAGTCCGTTGCCCTTCGTTTATGACATGGCTGACCTGTACAAGGGGGAATTCTGCATCGACCTGGCTTTTTCCCTGTGCCGGGAACTGGCGGGGACATATGACAAGTATGCTGTGGCGACCGCATTTCGGGAACGCGTCATCCGTCAGGCGCTCCTTGAGCGTATAGTCAAGGACATAGACCAGCTGATAGGGGAAAAAAGTGCTCGTCGTTATAGCAAATGATCTGCCGCCGGCGGTGAGGGGACGCATGAAGCTCTGGTTTGTGGAGCCACGTGCCAATATTTTCATTTCCGGCATCAAGGATAATGTAGCACAGAAAGTCGTTGACTATCTGTTGGAACATTGCCCTGCGGAAAGTGGACTGCTAATTTTTCAAAAGATTCCGGAAGCTCCCGGCTACCGGATACATGGCAGGGGAGACCATAAACGGGAAATAGTCCTACTGGATGGCTTGCAACTCGTTCGCGACAAGGATACTTCCAATTTTTTGCGTGATAAAATCCAATAAAATCACGCTGTCTTCCCCACGCTCGTGGGGGTGTTTCTGCAGTATACACGTCGTCTACCCATTCCTCGTAGGTCTTCCCCACGCTCGTGGGGGTGTTTCTTCACTAAGAGCGGCGCTCCGGCTTCAAGACCGGTCTTCCCCACGCTCGTGGGGGTGTTTCTCGGCGGCGGAGATACTCGTCGATACGGGGGTAGTCTTCCCCACGCTCGTGGGGGTGTTTCTCCGCCGTTGCGCGTTCGAGAGCGTCCGGCGAAGTCTTCCCCACGCTCGTGGGGGTGTTTCTCAATTCTATCCATATAGCCATCCGCGGCGACAGTCTTCCCCACGCTCGTGGGGGTGTTTCTATATGCAAAACCGGCTAAAATGGCTTAGAAAGGTCTTCCCCACGCTCGTGGGGGTGTTTCTAATCCGCCGACCGCACCACCGATGGCTTGGCCGTCTTCCCCACGCTCGTGGGGGTGTTTCTGAGGATTCTATCCATGGAACTGCGTCTTATCTGTCTTCCCCACGCTCGTGGGGGTGTTTCTGACGCCCTGCCCCTGGCCAGAGTCAATGAAGAGTCTTCCCCACGCTCGTGGGGGTGTTTCCGAGCAGTATTTCTGTAGCGAGTTCACCGGATCGTCTTCCCCACGCTCGTGGGGGTGTTTCTACCACCAGCGACAGAGCCGATAGCGCCAGCAAGTCTTCCCCACGCTCGTGGGGGTGTTTCTTTTCTTCCCATAGATGACCCTCGCCGGCGAGAGTCTTCCCCACGCTCGTGGGGGTGTTTCACAGGATGATGCCCTTCGCCTGGCCAATGCCGCGTCTTCCCCACGCTCGTGGGGGTGTTTCTCCTCAAGGGTTTCATGCTCTCCATCACGCTCAGTCTTCCCCACGCTCGTGGGGGTGTTTCCCCCTTTCCCCTGCGGACAGTGCCTTCCGTGCCGTCTTCCCCACGCTCGTGGGGGTGTTTCCCGTTACCGGCGGTTTTTTGAGGAGCACGGCTAGTCTTCCCCACGCTCGTGGGGGTGTTTCCGTCACGGAGAAACGGTGCTTGAAGCTCTCCGAGTCTTCCCCACGCTCGTGGGGGTGTTTCCGGCTTGGGCAATGGGGCAGTCCGGCAGGGGCAGTCTTCCCCACGCTCGTGGGGGTGTTTCCCTCTTGCAGCACGGGACGCACAGCCTTGGCAGGTCTTCCCCACGCTCGTGGGGGTGTTTCCGTATGTGTATGGGGCTGTGATCCGCCGGTCCCGTCTTCCCCACGCTCGTGGGGGTGTTTCTACATTGAGCAGCATGGCAAGGGCTTTATAAGCGTCTTCCCCACGCTCGTGGGGGTGTTTCTCTTCGCGGCCTGCTCCTCAACTGTGGGCAGGGGTCTTCCCCACTGATTTAATGCATTTGTTAAAAATTCATTATCATTTGTTAATTTTGAT
>OGZK01001943.1_pt1 | contig 18676 bp, 9 predicted proteins | sample 1576791 | NCBI WGS metagenome assembly OGZK01 (sample SAMEA3541556, study PRJEB24748) | human gut metagenome | biome: human gut; feature: human-associated habitat; material: faeces | place: China | collected 2012
GAGTACAAACTTATAACATCCTTTCATGGCATCACCTATACCAGCCGAAAACCATTCGCCTGCATTATATCCCATAGAACTTTCCCGCTTTATCATCGGAATCTTACCGGCAGTAATATCTGATTTCGGGTCTTGTGAGAAGATGTAATAGTCACGGTAAGTATTATCCGGAGAGGTCTTAGCTTCCTTAAACCAAGGATGGGCACTCCCCGTATGATTCATCACATAATCCAGATAAATTTTAATACCGAGATTATGGGCTTTAGCAACCAACTCTTCAAAATCGGCCATTGTTCCATATTGCGGATTCAGCCCCGAATAGTCTGTCACATCATATCCATGATATGACATAGCCGGATGAATAGGCGATAGCCAGATGGCCTTTATTCCTAAATCAGCGAGGTAATCCAGTTTTGTAATAAGCCCTCTGATATCTCCGCATTTATCACCGTCACTGTCTGCGAAAGAGTATACCAGCAACTGATAAGATATATCCGCTCGCTTTTCACCATCCCAGTTGGCGGAAGATGCCGTAACATCTATCCAACTATCGTCGTCATTGCCATTTCCACCACCAACTTCATCATCACTACATGCAATGAAGCAAAAAGGAATTATCCAAAACAAAAAAAGAAGAAGTAATTTTACTTTTTTCATATCATTAGATTTTTCTATTTGAAACTAATCTCAAAAAGAAGAAAAGAGGCTACAACGAAGATTTACCCATTGTAGCCTCACTTTCTTTTTATTTTTAAGGCCTATTGTATACTACCGGTATTCGTTCTAAAATCAAGACTAACCGTTTTACCGATTGTTACAGGAACACGAGGTTCCTGATCACCACCCTTGCCACGATATTCAATTTTATCATCTCTTACCACCAGCTCAGACTGCCACCAATCAACGCCTTGTACTCCTGTGGCTACATAAATACGTAAGTCACCGTCTCCGGCTGTTACGGCCTCATAAGTAGCGCCATCTGCCGCTAAAGCGAAAGCAACTTCTAAATCATTTGGTCTACCCGCGCCAGCATCTGCCCATCCACCGGCACAAGCACCTCTTAAGAAGAGTTTCGGCTCAGCAAGAATAACTTTTCTGTTTACAGATTTCTTGTCTGCAGAAAGAGTACAAGATACAATTACCAAATAATATCCTGTATCAGCAACTTTTAAATTAGAACCACCGGCCGGATATTCACCATAACCTTTAGGATCCTCATTTTCAGCTCCGAAGTTATCACCGGTACTCCAACTCTTTTCATTATTGAATTTCATTCCGTTACCTGCCTGCAAATAATAGATGCCCCAGAACATTCCGTCATGACTATGAACAGGTATCATCTCAGGAGCTGTACTCCAATCCTGCGGCCATCCCCAAGCATCACCATTTACAAACATTTTTCGGGCAATGTAGCAGATGATGTATCTTCAGCTGTACAAACAGCTTTTGCAGAGAAGCGACCGGTACGCAAATCCAGTTTTAAGGTTACGGTATAAACGCCAGCTTTACCCACCTGAAAGTTTGCTCCACCACCTTTACACTCACTAAAAGCTTCGGATATCGCAGATGCATTATCACCATTATATCCCATATTAGTGTGAAGTTTAACCTTACCTCCTTGATAAGGGAATTCAAGCCCCCAATCACCTGAATAACGGAACTTCATTTCTTTCTTATCTAAAATTACATCACTAATGGAATATTCAACCGCAGCCTGAGTTTCGTTATAACTTGCCTGCATGGCAGTTTCACCATTCCATTGCAAAGGAGTAGCATCACCAATAATACCGAACTTAGCAGGTATAATCGTCAATTGATTATCAGTTTTATTCATAGCCACATAGTACAAACCATCCTCCACTACAGTGAAAGGTGTACCACCAGCTGCTAAAGTTACAGTTTCAGCAGGAGTAGAAGCTACTACATCGCCCTTACCGTAATTAACCTCATTACCTTCCTCATCTACATTCAGAATAGTAAAACTTCCGCTTGACTTCAACCAAGTGTAAATCCCCACTACATTTGTACCTTCCGGAGCTCCATCCAACGGTGCAGCCACCAGTTGGGACGATGTAGCCGTAGCACTATAAATCGTAGCATCACCAGTGATATAAGCTCCCGGTTGAGCATCAGTAATGATTCTCCAGTTATCATTGCCTTCTTCACAACTTGTTCCCACCACCAGCAGCAATAGGAGCGTTGTCATATATTGGAATATTTTTTTCATATTACTTTCCATTAAATCATTAATTATTAATAACCGTAATTTTGAGTCAGTTTGCCATTCAGGCTCAATACATCTTCATGAATCGGGAATACAGTAGTATAACCAGTATCTTCTTTCGGTAACTGAGGCCTATCAGTATATGCGCGGGTAAACTTACCGAAACGAACTAAATCCTGACGACGAAGGCCTTCCCATGCAAATTCTCTCAGACGCTCTTCTAACAAAGTTTCAAGAGTAGCCGTCACATCCAAAGTAGCACCGGCGCGCTCCCGAACTTCTGTCAGTTCAGCATCTCCATTACCACCATTACGCACTTTAGCTTCACTCTTCATTAAAAGTACATCAGCATATCGGAATAGGACAATATCATTACTTTGAAGTTTACCATCATTAGTAGCAGAAGCATCCAATTCATATTTTTTCATACGTGCGCCAGCTGTCTTCTCTGAGGCTTTGCCAGACAAATCCAAAGTAATTTCAGAAGGTACATATTCCAAATCAGTTCCATCATCAAGTTTTATAGTCCCATTAGGTCCCTCTACTTTTCCTGCATAATAAGTCAGTTCAAAACGCGGATCTTGAGAACTTGTACCATAACCAAAGGCATCAAGAGCTTCTTTAGTTGCGGACGAACCATTCCATCCACCTTGGCCATAAGCATTACCATGATTATAGTGACGAGAACGAATCAAATTATAAAATTCATTCTTATAAAGATTTGCATCCATCGGAATAGTAAAGATATTCTCTACAGACGATTCATTCTTAAGTGAGAAGTTAGATTCGAATTTAGGTTCCAACTTGTATCCCAGGCCCGCAATCTTATCACAATACGCGATTGTTGCCTCCCAAGCATTCATTTCAGTACCGTCTACTGTAAATTTGATATTCTTTCCATCCAGTTTAGTACCGTCCGTCCAATTGTCATCCGCATATACTTCTGCATTAAGCGCTAACTTTGCCAACAGAAAATACGCAACAGGTTTTGTTATTCTACCATAATATTCACCGGTCAAATTACTATGCGCATCGCTTAAGTCTTCAACCGATTCCTCCAATTCGGTTCTTACAAAATTAAAGACAGCGGAACGTTCAGATTGTACTACATCTTCCATTGCTACTGAAGAAGAAGTAACCAGTGGAACACGAGCAAACATATCCAATAAATAATAATAGTACATTGCCCGGAATGCCCGTACTTCCGAAATGTATTTGGGAACTGAAATATTCTCCGGATTGTTCTCCAAGATTTCTTTTAATTTATCCAATGATTGATTGGTTTGTGCAATCACTTTATAAAGATAATCCCAACTGCCTTTTACCAAATCATTCTTCGTACCCCAATTATGAAGGAACAGATTTTGCCACAAGCCACCATCATACCAGTCACCACCGCGCGTGGGAAGCATAGCTTCATCAGTTGTGAAAGTATTCAAGTCATAAAGTCCACGGTCAGTACCCTGCAATCCTGCCCCGCCACCGTTAGCACCAACTTGCGTATAAAGGGAAGCCACCGTATTCAAGTACAATAAGGTAGAATTCTGGTAAGCCTGTTCTTCTGTAATTTGGTCTTTCGGATTTTCCGACAAGAAAGATTCACAAGAAGATAAGCCGAGTGTTGCTGTTATCAACAAACTATATAATATTCTTCTTTTCATAATATGCATCTAATTAAAAGTTAACACTAAGTCCCAATGAATAAGTACGTGACAAAGGATAGAAACGCTTGTCATCAATACCAAGGTCACTTCCTACCGTTGTACTGTTTATCATCGGAGAAAGCCCTGAGTATCCTGTAATCGTAGCCAAATTATTTACAGAGAAAGTAACACGTAAAGACTTGATAGCTTTCAGATTTTTTGTATTCAAGTTCCAACCCAATGTAACATAGTCGAAATGCAAGTAATCACCTTTCTCCAACCAATAATCGGTTACGGTTTGGTCTTTGATGTTTTTCTGAGGAGCTTCAGCCAAAACATTATAAGTCGGGAACTGACTCATATTCATATAAGACAAAGAAGTACCATTATAAATCTTATGTCCAAAAGCTCCATTCATTTGTACCTGAATATCAAATTGCTTGTAACGGAATCCGATATTTGCACCCAATAAAGCTTTTGGCATAGCCTGACCTGCAATATAACGATCCTTTCCGTCAGCCAAATCAACACCTTCCACACCATCAATATCTTGAACATGATAAGTATAATCACCAAAGCCATTATCAACCAATCCATCGCATTTAGGCAAATAGAATACGCCTACCGGCTGTCCAACCATTTGATAAATAATTTGATTATACCCACCAATAAATCCGGCACCATTCATGCCACCTAAGTTCATGTATTCCTTAGCTGTCATGGATTCCCCCATATACGTTCCGTTCAAAGAGAGCAACTTATTCTTTTGAAATGCAACATTAGCACTGATATTCAGCTCCATATCTTTTGTTTTCAATGGAGTACCGCTAATTGCAATTTCAAAACCAGTATTACGCATTGCACCAAGATTAGCAAGCAAAGTAGGATAAGTAAAAGGTGGAACCTTTACATCATAATTATACAACAAATCTGTTGTTTTTGAATTATAGTAGTCTAAAGTTAAACTCAATCGTTCATCGAACATTCCAAAGTCCAAACCTACATCAAAAGTTTTCTTCACTTCCCACTTCAAATCAGGATTGTAATTGCGAGTAACTCCCATTGTTACTACGGGAAGTCCATTTACTGTTGTCGTACCATTAGGACTCATCAATGGCAATGAATTATAAGAGCTAATAGCATCTTGATTACCGGCAAGACCATAACCTACTCTCAATTTCAAATTACTAATCATATCAACATCTTTCAAGAACGCTTCTTCTTTAAGAACCCATGCAAGAGATGCTGATGGGAAAAATGCCCATTTATTGTTCTCTCCTACTTTAGAAGAACCATCTGTACGGGCATTCACTGTAACAATATACTTATCTGCGTATGAATAGTTGACACGTGCCATGAAAGAAGCCAAACTCGGGTTATTATAATAAGATGTATTATCTCCCCACTTCAATACAGCACCAGCCTGCAAATTATTATATAAAAAGTCGTCTGTACTGAAACCATGTACCGTAGTTCCAAAGCCTGTATTAGTCACCCGTTGAACTTCCGCCAGACCTAAAGCGTTGATATAGTGTTTTCCAAAACCTTTTTTATAAGTTAACATCAAGTTAGCCAACATCGACTGAGATTTATTATCTCCACGATATGCCTCTCCACGATTGCTCAGACCGGCCTTTATAGAAGAAGGAATATATTTTTTATTCTCTTTTACATTATAAGTATATGAACCGAATGCACTTAGTTTCAAATCATTATTAATGCTCCATGTAATACGGGCATTTGTATTTATAAAAGCATTTGTTTCACGATCATCAATGTCCAAACGGCCTAATGGGTTTTGTACCTCGTTAGCATTGGCATTTTCATCCCACATACCTGTTTCCGGGTTTTTAAAATTAGGAAAGGTAGGATTATAAGAAGCAGCAGAATAGAATGTTTTCTGATAGTCATTCACATATCTGTTTTCTTTCAACGAACCGAACATTCCAAATTCCAACTTCAACTTATTATTGAACATATTCTGCATAGCATCAATCTTAGCGGTATAATTACGCATTGTATTATTTTTTATAATACCTTTTTGATCTATAACACCGATAGAAGCACGATAGTTTGAATCATCATTACCATTAGAGAATGACAAGCGGTGATTTTGAGTATAACCAGTCTGCTGCATTTCTTTAATAAAGTCTGTATTATGTCCCTTATCCAATATATCAACTCCTAACCTCTGTGCGGCAGCTCTATACTGGTTAGCATCCAGCATTTCCAGATTCTTATAAACCGTTTCAATACCGAAACTACCATCATAACTTAAGCTCTTAACACCATTCTTACCTTTAATAGTGGTAACAACAATAACACCGGAAGCACCACGAGAACCATATTGAGCTGTTTCAGAGGCATCTTTCAGCACTGTAAAATTCTCAATATCAGCAGGAGAAATAGCATTCAGCATATTCAAATCGCCAAATACACCATCAATAATAACCAACGGGTCGTTACCACCAGTCAAAGAAGTAGTACCACGCACACGAATAGCCGGAGCAGCAGTAGGGTCACCACCGGTTTTCTGAATATTCACACCGGCAACTTTACCTTTAATAGCAGATAACGGATTAACGACAACGCCGGCATTCATTTCTTCACGTCCCACTTTCTGAACTGCACCGGATATTGTCCGTTGACTTCCTGTGGCATAACCAATCACAACAACATCATCAAGAAGTTGAGCATCTTCTTTCAAAACAACATTAAGTACGGATGCCGCTTTTACTTCTGCAGGAAGATAGCCCACGAAAGAAACAACAAGAGTTGCACCCGCCGATGTTTGCAACTGGAAATTACCGTCTAAATCAGTAATAACTCCGTTTGTAGTACCTTTTTCCAGTACATTCGCGCCAATTACAGGTTCACCCGTAGCATCTTTCACATTTCCTTTTACAGTAATGTTCTGTGCATAAGCGCCAACTGACAAGAATAGCCCTAACAACAAGGGAAGAATCGTTCGATAGATTCTAAGATTAACTTGCTTCATGCATTTAAAAATTAAAGTTAACAATATTAATTATCTACTATAACCATATATTCAAAAGAACATTTCAGTATATTAACTCTATTATACAATGTCTTTCAAATACATTTATTATACTGCAACAAATGTATGCCATATTATCGAACAAGAGACAAAGATGTTATAAAAAGTACAATAAGAAGAGCGCAAACGATTGCATCACATTTTCGTTTCCTCACACCAAAATCAATGAACAAAATTTAGTAGTAGCTGTTATAGAGTACAAAAAACATCAACCGTACAATTTTAATAATTAGTATACATCATCACCCTAAATAAATAGAATTACAAAAGTTCCTGCAATCGTTTGCACTTATCTCTAATTCAATAACTATCAATAATGAAGCACTTTTCTTAAGATTCTATTATTTTTGCAATCGCATCAAAGAAGTTAAAATAACAAAGCTTATTTTGGTACTGCTTTTTGTTTACATTACCTTTGGCTGAAAAACAAATCATTACTAATGGATAAACCGCAAATAACCATCAAGGATATTGCCCGGGCATTAAATGTCTCTCCCTCCACTGTGTCGAGAGCGCTCAAGGATAATCCGGACATCAGCCGGGAGACACGTAACCTTGTTCATACTTACGCGCGCGAACATAATTATAAGCCCAATGTGCTTGCCGTCAACCTCCGTTCGAGCCGAAGCAACACGATTGGTGTGATTGTACCTCAACTGGTGCATCATTTTTTTTCGTGCGTATTGAGCGGCATTGAAATGGCAGCCGCCGAAGCCGGTTACAACATAATCGTGGCACAGAGTAACGAATCGTATGAACAGGAAGTGAAAATCGTCCAATCCTTTCTCGCCGCCCGCGTCTGCGGTGTCATCGCATCGCTTGCCAAGAATACGGAACAATACAATCATTATCAGGAATTGTTAGACAACAATATTCCGGTCGTCTTCTACGACCGCATCTGTACCGGGCTGAAAACGGAGCGAGTGGTGGTAGACGACTATGCCGGATCGTTTGCCGCTGTGGAGTACATGATTCAGACAGGATGCAAGCGCATCTTCTTTTACGGAGCCGATCCACATCTTGAAATCACCAAAAACCGACGCAACGGATATCTGGACGCCATGAAGAAATACAAGATCCCCGTAAACGACAGCATGATCAAACTATGCGATAACCGCGAACGTGCCATTGCCATAACGCCCGATTTATTGGAAAGCGACAATCGTCCCGACGGCTTCTTTGCGATTAATGACGAAACGGCGGCAGGTATCTTGTACGCCTGCAAGCTGGTGGGGCTCAAAGTGCCGGACGAGGTCTCCATTTGCGGTTTCACCGACGGAGCCATTGCCCAAAGCACCGACCCGAAACTGACAACAGTGGAACAGCATGGAGAAGAAGTGGGGAAAAACGCCTTCAGCATCCTTACGGACAAGTTGGAAGGAAACGAAGAAAAAAGTACAAACAGAATTGTACGGACCAATCTGGTGGTAAGAGGAACAACGAAATAACAAGTCATTAAAAACTAATATCATAAAAACAAAAGAGCAATGAAAGTAAAACCCGATTTAAGTTTCTGGAAACTGTGGAACATCAGCTTCGGTTTTTTTGGCGTGCAAATCGCATATGCTTTGCAAAGCGCAAATATCAGCCGCATTTTTTCCACATTAGGAGCTGATCCGCACAGCTTAAGTTATTTTTGGATATTACCGCCGTTGGCAGGCATCATAGTGCAACCCATTGTCGGAGCTGCCAGCGACAAAACGTGGACACGATTCGGACGTCGTATTCCTTATTTATTCATAGGCTCGTTGGTTGCTGTGCTCGTGATGTGCCTGCTGCCCAATGCCGGCAGTTTCGGCATGGCGGTGAGTACGGCAATGATTTTCGGGCTGGTATCGCTGATGTTTTTAGACACCTCTATCAACATGGCGATGCAACCTTTCAAAATGATGGTGGGCGATATGGTGAACGAGAAGCAAAAAGGACTTGCCTATTCGATTCAAAGTTTCCTGTGCAACGCCGGCAGCCTGGTGGGCTACCTGTTTCCCTTCATATTTGCATGGGTAGGCATCAGCAATACTGCGCCGCAAGGGGTCATTCCCGATTCCGTCATCTATTCGTTCTACATCGGAGCAGCCATTCTGATATTCTGCGTTATTTACACCACAGTCAAAGTCAAAGAGATGCCGCCTGCCGAATATGCCGAATATCATGGCATTACGGAAGAGCAGGAACACGAGAAAGTCAGTATGCTGAAACTGTTGATAAAAGCACCGAAAGCCTTTTGGACAGTGGGACTGGTACAGTTTTTCTGTTGGTTTGCCTTTATGTTTATGTGGACATATACCAACGGCAGCATAGCTGCAAATGTTTTTGACGCTCCCACAGTAGAGCATACGGTGAATGGAGTCAGCAAAATAGTCCTCGACACCAAAAGCCTGCAATATCAGGAAGCTGCCAACTGGGTAGGCGTGCTGTTTGCCGTACAAGCTATCGGCTCCGTACTTTGGGCGGTATGTATCCCTATGTTCAAAGACCGCCGCTTTATCTATGCGCTGAGCCTCGTCTTGGGCGGTATCGGATTTATATCCACTTATTTCGTGCACAGCCAATACGTACTATTCATATCCTTCTTGCTGATAGGCTGTGCATGGGCTGCTATGCTGGCATTACCTTTCACCATTCTCACCAATGCCTTGTCCGGCGGGCACATGGGAACCTATCTGGGACTGTTCAACGGAACAATCTGCATACCGCAAATCGTAGCCGCAGCGTTGGGAGGAAGTATTTTGGCATTGTTCACGCCGAAAGGGATGCTTCCACCCGAAATAAACATGCTGGTAATGGCGGGCGTGATGCTCATAATCGGAGCCGCCTGCGTATATCTGATAAAAGAAACCAAAGGAGAAAGGCCGTAAAGAGCCTCTATTCTTCCTCACCGACAAACTCCCCATTCGTCACCGATGAACTCCTCGTTCCTCACCGACGAACGGGGAGTTTCTTTTTCCGTATCTTGTTTATTTATTCTTTTATTTGTTTATCTTTACACCGATAACACAAAAGAATACTGCCATGAAGAAATTCCTTAAAACTGACGAATGGAACATTATAGAAGACAGCTTTCAAGCCGACCGCATGCGATGGTCGGAAAGCATATTCAGCCTTGGGAACGGCCGTTTCGGACAACGGGGATATTTTGAAGAGCCATATAGCAGCGACAGCTATCGCGGCACATTCGTGGCAGGCATAACTTTTTTAGACAAGACCCGCGTGAACTGGTGGAAAAACGGTTTTCCACAATTTTATACGCGTATTCCCAATGCTCCGGAATGGAACCGCATCAGCCTGCGCCTCATCGACGAAGAATTGGACTTGGCCCAATGGGACGTGGACAGCTTTAACAGGCGTCTCGACATGAAGGCGGGCATCTCCTACCGCGATGTAGAGGTGACCTCTCCACGCGGCAACAAACTCCGCTTGCACGTAGAACATATTGCCGATATGGCCCGTCCCAACCTCTGCCTTATCAAATACAGCGTTACCTCCCTTAACTATGCAGGGAAAGTTTCCCTCGTACCGACTTTCGACGGAGACATTGCGCAGCATACCGAGCATCCGGATGAAAAGATATGGAATATCCTCCGATCCGGCACTACCAGTGATTGTGCCTATCTGTGGACACAGACCAGGCGGGAAGACGCACAGACATGCTATGCCATGACCTACCGGTTCTTCAAGAACAATAAAGAGACATTTGCCAACCCCATACGCATAGAAAAAGAGAAACAAACCGGATTCAGCGTAGGCATCGAGGTGAAACCGGGCGATACCGCAACGCTCATCAAATATATCGGCATCACGTCGTCCCTTTATTATGAACGGCAGGACCTGATAGAAGAATCCATATCGGAAGCGCGCAAAGCCAAAAGCTTGGGCTGGGACATTCTGGAAGAGGAGCACCGGAAAGCCTGGCAGGAAATATGGGATGAAACGGATGTCACAATAGAAGGAGATCCGGAAGCCCAGCAAGGCATACGTTATAATATCTACCAGCTTTATCAGACCTACCGGGGCGATGACCCGCGCCTGAATATCGGTCCCAAAGGTTTCACAGGAGAGAAGTATGGCGGCAACACCTATTGGAATACCGAATTATGCTGTGTACCTTTCTTCCTCCTGTCCACTCCGAAGAAAATTGCCGAAAACCTGCTGATGTACCGTTACAAGCAACTTCCCAAAGCCATTGAAAACGCCAGAAAGTTAGGGTTCGGCAACGGCGCCGCCCTTTTTCCGCAAGTCACCGGCAATGGAGAAGAATGCCATAGCGAATGGGAAATCACATTTGAAGAAATCCACCGGAACAATATAATTGTCTATGCCATTCTTCAACACGCCACCCTCACAGGTACATTGGACTACATTGCCCGTTACGGACTGGAAGTGATGATAGCCGTCAGCCGTTTTTGGAGTCAACGGGTATCTTTCTCGCAGCCCAAACAGAAGTACGTCATCCTCGGAGTCACCGGACCCAATGAATACGAGAACAACGTAGACAACAACTGGTACACCAACTACTCCTGCATGCGCTGTCTCAAAACCACTCTCAGCTTTCTTGAAATCATAGCGCGGCAATATCCCGACGAGTATGCCCGCGTGCGCCGTATTACCAATCTGAATTATGCGGAAGAGAGTGAACGCTGGCGGGATATTATCGAACGGATATATTTGCCGGAAGACCCGGAACGCGGTATTTTCATTCAAAACGACGGCTACATGGACAAAGTCCTGCAAAACACCGATGCCATTCCCGACAACGAGCGCCCTATTAACCAGTATTGGTCATGGGACCGCATCTTGCGCTCCTGCTACATCAAGCAAAGTGATGTTCTGCTTGGCCTATACCTATACTACTTCAACTTCGACACAGAAACCATTCGCCGTAACTTTGAGTTCTACGAGCCGATGACTGTCCATGAGTCTTCCCTTTCCCCGCATATTCATTCCATTCTTGCCGCACGCATTGGAAAAGTGGAGAAAGCCTACCAATTGTTCATGCACGCCACCCGTCTCGACCTTGACGACTACAACAACGAAGGCGAACAAGGACTCCACATCACCAGCATGCCGGGCAGTTGGCTTGCGATTGTACGTGGATTTGCCGGATTGCAGATAGTGAATGACATGCTTAAGATAGAGCCCGTCCTACCGGAGAAATGGAACAGTTATTCCTTCAAAGTGAATTACTCAGGCAGCACCCTGCACATACAAGTAAGTAAAGAAATAAAAATCGGCCTGACGGCCGGAAACAAACTGAACATACAGGTATATCAAAACGTTTATGAATTAAAACAAGAGGGGAGTCTGACCATTCCCCTGAAAGACTCGTTTTAATCAGAAACAAATGAAAAAAATGTACCTGTTCGCCCTGGCGATGACGTTTCTCATCACGTCCTGCGGGCAAAAAAAGGGGGAAGATACTGTCCTCGTGCGACCTGTGAAAACCGCTACCGTCAGTTCACAGTCAGTGATCCTTAAAGACTTCTCCGGCATGGTGGAAGCAGTGGAATATGTGAAGCTGGCTTTTAGGGTCAGTGGACAGATCATCAACCTTCCGGTTGTGGAAGGACAAAGGGTCAAGAAAGGGCAGCTCATTGCCGCTATCGACCCGCGTGACATTTCCTTGCAATATGCCGCCGACAAGGCTGCCTATGAAACTGCCGCCGCGCAGGTTGAGCGCAACAAACGGTTACTGGGACGTCAGGCCATCTCCCTGCAAGAATATGAAATCAGTGTAGCCAATTATCAGAAAGCAAAATCCGCTTACGAGCTATCCACCAACAATATGCGGGATACGAAACTGCTGGCTCCTTTCGACGGCTCTATCGAAACACGTCTGGTAGAGAACTATCAGCGCGTCAATTCGGGAGAGGGGATCGTACGGCTGGTCAATACTCGGAAACTGCGTATCAAATTTACCGTACCCGACGATTACCTTTACCTGCTTCGTGCCAAAGACGCTACATTCAAAGTAGAATTCGACACTTACAAGGGTACGGTATTCAATGCCAGACTGGAAGAGTATCTTGACATATCAACCGACGGTACAGGTATTCCGGTAACAATCATCATCGACGATGCCGCTTTTGACCGCACCATATACGATGTGAAGCCGGGATTCACCTGTAACATCCGCCTGGCATCGGATATTGCTCCTTTCATAGAAGAAAAACTGATGAATGTGCCGCTAAGCGCCGTATTCGGTGACAGCGAAAACAAGAACACCTATGTATGGATAGTGAAAGACAACAAAGTGAACCGTCGCGAAGTAACCGTATATTCACCTACCGGAGAGGCTAATCTTCTCATATCCAAAGGTCTGAAACCAGGTGAAACCGTTGTCACAGCCGGAGTGTACCAATTGGTGGAAGGACAGAGAATAAAAGAGGTAAAATGACAGAGATATGAACTTAGCTAAATATTCATTAGACAACACCAAGATTGTTTACTTCTTTCTCGCAGTGTTGCTCATCGGCGGTGTATTCTCATTCGGCCGTTTGGGAAAGAAAGAAGATGCGCCCTTCGTCATTAAGACGGCGGTCATCATGACACGTTATCCCGGAGCCGAACCGGCTGAAGTGGAACGGCTCATTACCGAGCCCATCTCCCGCGAGATACAAAGCATGAGTGGGGTGTACAAAATAAAGTCCGAATCCATGTACGGGCTTTCCAAAATCACGTTTGAGCTGCAACCATCGCTCTCCGCTGCATCTATCCCGCAAAAATGGGATGAGCTGCGCCGTAAGGTTCTCAACATACAGCCCCAACTTCCGGCAGGAGCTTCCGCACCGACAGTATCGGACGACTTCGGCGATGTATTCGGGATTTATTACGGTCTGGTTGGCGACGATGGTTTCTCTTACGAAGAGATGCGCAACTGGGCAGAGCGTATCAAAACCCAAGTCATCACTGCCGACGGTGTTATGAAAGTAGCCCTTTTCGGCACACAGACGGAAGTAATCAATATCTTTATCTCCGTAAACAAACTGGCTGGAATGGGCATCGACCCCAAACAACTGGCAAGCCTGCTGCAATCGCAAAACCAGATTATCAATACCGGTGAAATCAGTGCAGGCGAACAGCAGCTACGCGTTGTTGCCAACGGCACTTATACCACCGTCAACGACATCCGCAGCCAGATAATCACTACTCCCGGCGGCCAAGTCAAGCTGGGCGATATAGCGATTGTAGAAAAAGGTTATATGGATCCTCCCGGCACTATCATGCACGTAAACGGGAAGCGCGCTATCGGCATCGGTATCTCCACCGATCCCCAAAAGGATGTGGTGAAAACCGGCGAACTGGTAGATAAAAGGCTCGCCGAGCTGCTGCCTCTTATCCCCGTAGGACTGGAGCTGGAAAGCCTCTATCCTGAAAACGTCATTGCCAAAGAAGCCAACAACGGTTTCATCATCAACCTGATAGAGTCTATCCTGATCGTAATCGTCATCATCATGCTGGTAATGGGTCTGCGCGCCGGCGTATTAATCGGTTCTTCACTGATATTTTCCATTGGCGGCACACTGCTCATCATGTCGTTTTTGGGCGTAGGACTGAACCGCACCTCCCTTGCAGGTTTCATCATAGCTATGGGCATGCTGGTGGACAACGCCATTGTGGTGACAGACAATGCACAAATCGCCATAGCACGCGGTGTGAACAGGCGAAAAGCACTGATAGACGGTGCCACCGGGCCGCAGTGGGGATTGCTGGGAGCAACTTTCATAGCCATCTGTTCTTTCCTTCCGCTTTATCTTGCACCGTCTTCCGTAGCCGAAATCGTAAAACCGTTATTCATTGTATTGGCTATCTCACTGGGATTAAGCTGGGTACTGGCATTGACGCAAACCACGACATTCGGCAATTTCATACTGAAAGCCCAAGCAGGCAACAATGGTAAAGATCCGTACGACAAGCCCTTCTACCATAAGTTTGCATCTATCCTCAGCATACTGATACGCAGGAAAGCGTTGACATTGGGAAGCATGGTCGTCCTGTTCGTCCTCTCTCTCGTTGTAATGGGACTGATGCCGCAAAACTTCTTTCCTTCGCTGGACAAACCCTACTTCCGCGCCGATGTGTTCTACCCCGACGGATACAGCATCCGCGACGTAGAGAAAGAGATGAAGAAAGTGGAGGCCCACCTGCTGGAACAGCCGGAAGTGAAACGGGTGTCAGTTACCTTCGGCAGCACCCCGTTGCGCTACTATCTGGCATCTACTTCCGTTGGGCCCAAACCCAACTTTGCCAATCTGCTGGTGGAGGTGACAGACAGCAAGTACACCAAAGAATATGAAGAGCATCTGGACAGCTATATGAAAGAGAACTACCCCAATGCCATTACCCGCACCACGCTGTTCAAACTCTCGCCTGCCGTAGACGCCGCTATCGAAATAGGTTTTATCGGCAATAACACAGACACTTTGGTAGCGCTGACCAACAAGGTTCTGGAAATAATGCACCGCGACAACGATCTTATCAATGTGCGTAACTCCTGGGGCAACAAAGTTCCCATATGGAAACCGATATACAGCCAAGAGCGTGCGCAACCGTTAGGCGTATCCCGCCAGAGCATGGCGCAAAGCATACAAATAGGAACCAGCGGAATGACCTTAGGGGAATACCGCCAAGGCGATCAGGTGCTTCCTATCCTACTGAAAGATAATGCAATCGACTCATTCCGCATCAACGACCTCCGCACGTTGCCGGTGTTCGGGACTACGCGTGAAACGACAACGCTGGAGCAGGTAGTCAGCGATTTCGACTATCAGTATAAATTCTCCAACGTAAAGGACTACAACCGGCAAATGGTTATGATGGCGCAAGCCGATCCCCGTCGGGGCGTAAATTCCATTGCCGCCTTTAACCGCGTATGGAAACAGGTGCAAAAGGAGATAGATGTACCCGAAGGATACACCATGAAGTACTTCGGCGAGCAGGAAAGCCAAGCAGAATCCAATGCGGCATTGGCAGCCAATATGCCGCTGACGTTCTTCCTTATGTTCGTTACCCTGCTGTTCCTGTTCAAGAGCTATCGCAAAGCTATCGTCATCCTGCTGATGCTCCCTCTCATCTTTATCGGCATCGTACTGGGGCTGTTGCTATTGGGCAAGACATTCGACTTCTTCGCTATCTTGGGATTACTGGGGCTGATTGGGATGAACATCAAAAACGCCATTGTCCTCGTAGATCAGATTGATGCGGAGACAGCCATGGGGAAAACGCCGCGCGAAGCGGTTATCAGTGCAACGACCACCCGCATTGTCCCCGTAGCCATGGCATCGGGAACAACCATTCTGGGCATGCTGCCATTGCTGTTCGATGCCATGTTCGGCGGTATGGCCGCCACTATCATGGGCGGTCTGCTTGTAGCTTCGATACTCACCCTGTTCGTATTGCCGGTGGCCTATTGTGCAATACACAAGATAAAGGGATAAGGGAATTTGCAATTTGACTATTTACGATTTACAATTTGAATGATGAGAAAGATTATATTTATACTATCATTAATGGGCTTCGGCATAAGCGGCGTGGCACAGGAAGCATATCTCAGCCGCGAGGCCTATCGGAACAAAGTGGAGGCATACAGCCAACTGTTGAAACAGCAACGCCTGAAAGCAGCGGCAAGCACCGAAGCGCGGAAAATAGCGCAGACAGGCTTTCTCCCGAAGATAGACATCACAGCCGAAGGAACCGCCAACCTAAATCGCCTGGACGACTGGAACAGCCCCGCAGGACAGTACCGCCCCTACACCTATCAGGCATTGGCAACACTGGGGCAGCCTCTTTATACAGGCGGTTCACTCATTGCCCAAAAGAAGATTGCCAAAGCCGACGAAGAGCTGGACAGGCTGGCCATAGAACTGACGCTCGACCAAATACATTATCAGAGTGATGCCGTCTATTGGAACGCCTCGGCCGCATTGGCCACACTCGAAGCCGCAGCCCGTTTTGAAGAAATCATCAATCAACAATACAACATTATCTTGGACAGGTTTAACGACGGCGCCATCAGCCGTACGGACCTGCTGATGATTTCCACCCGCAAGAAAGAAGCGGAATTACAGTATATCAAGGCTCGCCAGAATCACACCCTTGCCTTACAACAACTGAATATTCTGATGGGAGCAAAACCGGATGCCCCGGTAGACAGCCTTTGTGAAATCGGCACCCTCTCCCAACCCGTCAATTTATTGAGTCTCGATGAAGTTTTAGGACGCCGCGCCGACTATGCCGGCACCAACGTCAGCATTGCCAAGAGCGAAGCGCAACGCAAAGCCGCCCTCAGCCGGTACAATCCTCAGCTCAGCATGTTTCTGGCCACCGGGTGGGACACCGGTATCACCTATATGGGACAAGATGTGCCCCATACACCCATTGCCGGTCTCAATCTCAACATTCCCATTTTCCGGTGGGGTGCACGCTTCAAAACCAATCGTCAGCAAAAGGCATATATCGGTATCCAGAAATTACAGCAAAGCTATATAGCCGATAATATCCTGGAAGAGCTGTCCGCCGCCACCACCAAACTGGCAGAAACGGAACAACAGGTACGGACGGCCCGAGAGAATACGGCGCTTGCCGAAGAAAACCTCGACTTGGTTACCTTCTCATACAATGAAGGCAAAGCAAGCATGGTCGATGTGCTTTCCGCACAACTATCATGGACACAGGCGCAAACCAACCTTATCAACGCATACCTTGCCGCAAAAATGGCAATGGCGGAATACAGAAAAGTCATCAGCGAATAAAAGCAGACAAACATAAAAAAAGAACGTGCCGGAATAAGGATTCATTTTTCAACCTTATTCCGGCACATTCCTTTTTTTATGTCGTAAATCTCCTATCCGAGGAACGAAATCAGCACGCCCGCTGCCACCGCAGATCCGATGACACCGGAAATATTGCTGGACATACAATAGTTCAGCACATGATTTTTGGGATCATACTTGGTTGCAATTTCATTACATACCCGGCTCGCCATAGGCACAGCACTCAATCCCGTTGCACCGATCAGCGGATTAATCTTCTTCTTGGAGAACAAGTTAAACAGCTTCACGAAGAAGATACCACCCGTAATGGACAAAGCGAATGCAAGGAAACCGCCGATGACGATGCCGATAGTAGTCCAGTTGAGGAACGCCTCGCTCGTCATGGTAGCACCCACACTCAGTCCGAGGAAGATGGTTGCCGCATTCATAATGCTGTTGGCCGCCGCATCGAACAAACGGCTGGTATCGGAACCGATTTCCTTAATCAGGTTACCGAACATCAGCATACCGATCAGAGGCACTGCCGTCGGCACGAAAAGGGCAACAATGGTAGTGACAGCAATCGGGAAGATGATTTTCAATACACGCAGGTTCTTTATCTCAGTTTTTGAAGGATAGAGCTTTTCCTGTTCCTTCATGTTAATCATCAACTCCTTCTTTGTGCAGAACAGCTTCACAACCATCGGAATGATGACGGGAACCAATGCCATATACGAATAAGCCGCAATGGCGATAGGGCCCAGCAGATGCGGGGCGAGCTTAATGGTGGTAAAGATAGCCGTAGGACCGTCCGCACCGCCGATAATGCCCAATGCACCTGCTTCCTGCGGTGTGAAGCCCATCATTACGGCACACAGCAACACCGTAAAGATACCAAGCTGCGCAGCAGCACCGAATATGGAAAGACGCAGATTGCGAAGCATCGGCCCGAAGTCCGTCAGCGCACCCACACCCATAAAGATGACAGGCGGCAGAAATCCGG
>OGZK01001955.1_pt1 | contig 18609 bp, 11 predicted proteins | sample 1576791 | NCBI WGS metagenome assembly OGZK01 (sample SAMEA3541556, study PRJEB24748) | human gut metagenome | biome: human gut; feature: human-associated habitat; material: faeces | place: China | collected 2012
ACCTACATAGTAGTTGGTGTAAATAGGGTAGTCGTAGATGTAGCGAAAGACTGCGGTACTAGTATCATCCGTACTGTAATTGCCACCACGACCAGTACGGTACCTAGAAGAGTACGCCTCTTGCGTCCACTCCCTAACATTCGAGCTTAAGTCGAATATGTTATTCATAATGTCATTTGGATATTCTCCTGTAATAGACCTTGTACCTGAATGATTTCCTGTTCTTTGTGTAACTTTAGTATTATCTGAACCTTCTAATATGTAATTTAATGTAGCATCATATTGGCATCCCCATATCATTGCACAATTTACACTTGTACTATTATAATATGGATTATTTGAATATCCACTGCTTGACCTTAAATACATATCATACCAGTTTGTACTTGCCATAGTTATTGCTCCTGCAACTGATTTTATTATATCTCCTGAATTTTCTTTATTTGTTGTTGATCCAGAATTCCATCTACTTGTTTCATATCTTCCCACATAAAATCCACCATATTTATCTACACTTTCTACCATTTCTGTGAATTTTTTATTTATGTATTGTCCTAAAGTAGCAGGTGAACTTATTGTAATTTCATCATCTTTTATTGAACTCAATTTGCTATAATTTGCAGCATCATATTCAGTTCCTGATGAATATTGCCAAGATAAGTTTTTATCACTTCCTGTTACTAAGCTTGGCTCTCTATAACTTGTAGCTCCTACTCTGTACGATAAACTATTACCCATAATATATGATCTTATACCACTATAATCATAGAACATTCCCTCATAATATGTTGATGTACTTCCTCTTGTATATCCAGACTGAGTTCTAGCCATTGGTTTATATGTTGAACTATTATTAGATAATGCAACTGTAGTCACACCATCATAAATTGCATTTTTTACAGGTACCCAAACATATTGATTTCCTGCCTCATCTTCTATAACTAATCCGTTTTTTATTGTATTATTTAATGAAGATGTACCATATCTAAATCCTGCTGGTATTACTGCTTGTTGTTTATTTGAATCTGTGTATGTATAATTAGCAGTTTGTATATCTGAATAAGTTTCAAGTTCAGAAACCTCTGTTGTTTTAAAGTTTGAAGAATTATTCTTTCCATCAGTTATTCTTGTATAAACTATATCTCCAACTGATAATCCTTTTACTATATAACCATCAGTAAATGTTTGACCATTATTGTTTACTTTTGACCCTTCTTTCCATCCATTATCTGTTGGTGCACTTCCCGATTTTACAATTTGATACTGTATACGATAATTATTTGTTTTATATGTATTTGCCAATGTTAAATAAACTGCTCCATTTCCCGTTTTTCCATATGTCTTCTTTAATGTTGATGGATCTTCTGTTACATTTAACACTTTAGTTTGAATAACATTTGAATAATATGTACTTGTTAATCCTGCATTATTTGTAACTTCTACTTTTATGTAATATGGAGTATTTTGATTTAATCCTGTAAATTGATATGTCCAACCATAGTTTTCTACTGATTTTACAATATATTTATCTGAAAAATCTGAAGCTGAAAAATCTTTATAACTTATTGTATATTTATATTTTTTTATTCCAGATTCTGCATCTGTCACTTGTGTTTTTATTGTTATATTATTTGTCTCTGTTGTTAGTGTATTATTTGTTGCTGTAGTATCTATTATTGGTGCAGTACTATCTTCTGTGTTATTAATATATAATGCTAATCTACTTCCATCTCCATTTGTAGAACCATCTCCACCTGTGTTTGTTGGATTCATATAAATATAATTTGCAGTTGGTGGTCTCCATGAATTTATTCTAGCATTTGCACCATAAATACCATATTTATCTGTAGTTTTTAAGAATGAACCACCTCTATAAGTTCTATAAGTTGTACCATGAGCTTCTTGCGCCCATTCTACAACATTTGCAGATAAATCAAATATATTTTTAGCTAAATCATCTGAATATTGACCAGAATTTGCTCTTGTACCTGTTCTATTTCCTACAATGCTTGTAACAAAGTTCTTAGTATTGTTATCTTTTAGCATCCAATTTAGCGTTGCATCCCATTGACTTCCCCATATCATACTACTTACTACACTTTTACTATTATGATAAGGATTGTATGCATTTATATTACTATCTTGATAATAATAACTTTGATACCAAGTTCTATTATATAGTACAGCTTTATTTTTTTGTGATTGAACAACTGCTGTATTTGCCAAATTATCATTGGATGTACTAGTTTCATATCTTCCTATATAAAAACCTTTAAATTTATCTACGCTTTTTACCATATTAGTATATTGTTCATTCATATATTGTCCAAATTCTGTATATGAACCAAATCCAGTTGCACTTCCTATTTGAAAATTGGTATAAAATACAGCATCATATGTTACTCCCCTAGCTTTTCCTATATCAACATTCCACGTATAATCACTACTTCCTGTTACTAAACTAGGCTCTCTCATTGAACCATCATTTAGAGCAGTCGAACTTCTTTGTTTAGTTGATGTTGTTCCATTAAAATCATATAGAATACCTTCATAATATTTTGTATTTGATGATTGCTTTCTTGCAATAGCTTTTTCTGTTGATGTTTTATTATTTGTTGTTTCTACTGCAACCGGCACAGGAACCCAAACAAATTCATTTCCATTTTCGTCTTGAACAACAAGCCCTTCATTTACTTTACTTGTTGAATCACCTGTTCCTACTTTAAATCCAGCAGGTATTGTTGCAGTATTTCCTTCACTATCTGTATAAGTTACTGTTTTTTCTTTTGAAGAATTTCCATTACTATCTGTGTAATATTCAAACCCTTCTAATCCACTAACTTTAAACTCAAAATAATCTGCAGATCTATTTATACCATCAAACAAGCTTGCATAAATTATTTGTCCATTTGCTAATCCTTTTATTGTTTCACCTGTTGCCCAATTTTCTGTTATTGCAGAATCACTTGAAATTACTTGATATTGTATATAATATCCTTGGTTTGAATATGTAGTGTCTTTTTGTTCTAGCAAAACAGTACCTTCTCCACTTTGACCATATTTATTTTTTAAAGATATATTATCTTTTGCAACATTTCCTAATTCTTTTGTTACTACTGTTGTAACTGCTCCATCTCCTTCATTTCCTGCACCGTCTGTTGCAGTTACTTTTATACTATATGTTGTATTTTGTTTTAATTTAGTATATGTATAATTTCCTGCTGAACTTTCTGACATTTTTGTCCAACCAGTTGAATCAGAAGGATTTGAGCTCTCTTTTATATAATATGTATATTTACTTACACCAGTCTCTTTATCTTGTGCAGTTGCTTTTACTGTAATTGTATTTGTTGTAGCACTTGTACTTATAATTGATGCAATTGGTCCTGTTGTATCACTTGTACTTCTAACATATAATTGTAATCTTGAACCAAATATTGGACCTGAATCTGTTGCTGTTACAGTTGTTCTTGTCGCTGGAGTTCCTTTTTTAGTTTTATCATATCCTCCACCACGATACACTCTAGCTCTTGTTCCTTCCGCTTCTTGTGTCCATTCATTTGCATTTGAACCTAAATCATATATATTATTTATAATATCTGCATTATCTTGTGCAGTATTACTTAATACATTTTTCTGTGAACCTACTTGCGTAGTAACTTTTTTTGCATCTAAACCTGTTAATAGATAATTTAGAACAGCATCATATTGACTTCCCCATATCATACTTGAAACTACACTCTTACTTGATGAATATGGATTACTTGCATATTTTCTACTATCTTGATACAAATACATATTGTACCAATTGTATCCTGAAAATACTGTTCCATTTTTCTTAGAACCAATAATTACATTTTCACTTGAATCTTTTGTTTGTGTAGTTTCATATCTACTTACATAAAATCCACCAAAAGAATCTACTGAAAGTATCATGTTATTGTAATTATTTGCAATATATTCTCCAAATTCTGATGCAGAACTAAATCCTAAAATTGTCTTATAATATTTACTATCTGCATCATTTACAATTCCTGTTACATTATCTACATTCCAAGTATATCCATCTGAATTTCCAGTTACCAAACTTGGTTCACGATATGATGAATTTCCTACACCAGTATTACTTGTTCTTCTAAATGATAATGTTCCATTAAAATCATATACAAGACCTTCATAATATCCTTTGTTTGAACTTTGGGCTATTGCCATTGGTTTATAATTATTATTTTGTGCTGTTGTTGTATTTGTTGGAATTGAAGTATTTCCATCATGTATTGCATCATTTACTGGAATCCATACATATTCATTATTGTCTCCATCTTTTAATACAGTTCCTTGACTTTGTAAATTTTCTCCTGTTGTTCCAGAAACTTTAAATCCTTGTGGTAAACTTATTGTATAACCAGCATTTATACTTTCTTTTTGTGCTGTATCTCCATATCCATTTTCTCCCTGAACTCTGGCTTGTAATGTACTACTATTGTCAATATATGTTCTATTTCCTGTATATGTTGTATCTACATTTGCTTGTTCAGCAGTTATAATTGTTGCTGTATTTTGACATCTAGTTATATTTCCTTCAGTATCTGTTACTAATACTTTTATTTTATATACTTGGTTTGCAGTTAATCCTGTTACAGTAGCTTTATCATCATAATATGTATTTGTTGCCATTAGTTTATAGTTTGTATCATTTATTGTTTTATAATAATAATTATATAAAGCTCCTTCAGCATTTTTATTTATTTGTACTTCAATTTTGTTACTTGTTGCAGATACACCCAAAACCTCATAATTTGATCTTGTAATTTTCGCAAATTCTGCTTCTGAATATTCTTTTACTGCTGAATTATTTATTGTTATTGATGCATAACCTGTTGTTGAATTTATTCCATCTGTTAGTCTTGCATAAACCACATTGCCATCTTCTAGGTTTCCTATATTAATTGTTTTTTCTGTTGCTTTTGTCCATTTACTGCTATCTGAAACATCTGGATTTTGAGCACTATCTGTTTTTATTTGATATTCTAGATTATAATCTATACTTTTATTATTTGCTGTTATTCTTGCAATAGAACTTCTCCAAATGGTATTACTAAATTCTATTTGACCTGTAGTATATAAAAATTCACTTGTTGTAACTTCAATCTCTTTTTCTGTGCTGTTTCCTAATTTATCTTGTGTTTCTACTTTTAAATAATATTTTTTATTTGAAAGTAATTTTTCAAATTTACAGGTATTTTCTGTTGTTTCTTTATAATTAGTATAGTTACTATCTCCTTCTTTTCTATAACTATATTTATATTTTATTTCATCTGGCATTCCTATTCCATCATCTGTTGCAGTCACACTTACTGTTACAAAATTTATGTCTTTAGCTTGCTCCTGTATTTCTACTTGTGGTCCATTTTTATCTATTTTTGTAATATCTATTGTTTTTGTTTCTACATTTCCTGCTATATCTCTTACTTTTATTATTATTCCTGTTGTATTTTGAGTATATGTTTTGGTTGGTTCTGTTTGCCATGTTATTCCACCGTCAAAACTATATGCTTCTTCTGGTAATCCGCTTTCTGTATCTGTTGCTGTAATTGATATTGTTACATCTTCTTTTGTCCATTCTGTTGGATTACCTGATATTTCTAATGTTGGTGCTGTTACATCTTTTATTTGTTTTTGTAATGTTGCACTATTATTTGTTCCATCTGTTAATCTTGCATAAATCACATAATTATTTAATAAATTTGAACATGTTACCTCTTTGCTGTCTGATGAGTCTACTGTTGTCCATCCATCAGCTTTTGGTGATTCTGTTAAGTTTGTTACAATTTGATATTGTAATTTATATTCAGAATTATTAGTAATTTTTAAACTTGCTTTTTTATCTGACCATGTTGGATCTGATATTGTAAAGTCTGTTGCAATACTTCCTGTTTCTACTGTTACAATTTTGCTTGTTGTATTTCCTAATTTATCTGCAACTTCTACTTTTATATAATATGTAATTCCTTGTGTTAGGCCTGTATATACTTTGCTTGATGTTTTATTTGCTGTTGTATCTGTTGCTTCTTCTGCAGATGCAAGTCCAGTTTCACTTGTTGCTATATAATAATGATAGGTTATCAAGTCTTCTAACCCAACACCAGAGTCTGTTGTATTATTTACATTTACTGTTATTGTACTAGATGTTGATTTTGTATTAATTTCAAATTCTGGTCCCGTTTTATCTATATTAGTAATATTTATTGTGTCATATGTTGCTATATTTCCTGCTATATCTTTTACTTTTATAACAATTCCAGATGTATTTTCTGTGTATGTTTTATTTGTTTCTGCTTGCCAAGTTGCTCCTCCATCAAAACTATATGCATCTGCTGGCAATCCACTTTCTGTATCTGTTGCAGTTATTGTTAATTTTACTGCTCCTTTTGTCCAATCAGATGGTTCTTGTGCTACACTGATTGTTGGAGCTGTTTTATCTTGAATTTGAATACTTGCATATTTTGTATAGTTTGTTCCATCATATAATCTAGCAATAATTGTGTAATTATTTTTTAAATTATTTACTGTTACTGTTTTTTCTGCAGTTGTTATCCAAGCATCATCTTTTATATCTTGTCCATCTTGAATTATCTGATATTGCATTTGATTTTCTGTATTGTTTTTTACTTCTACACTTGCTGTTTTGTCTGCCCAGCTTGCTTTAGAAAATGTAATATCTCCTGTAATTAAATCAAATTTGCTTGTTGTTGTAACAAGGCTTCCTTCTCCTTGATTTCCTATTAAATCTTTTGTTTTTACAATAATCTTATAATTTTTGTTTGCAATTAAATTTGTGAATTTATATGTATTTGAAGTTTGATTTTCTGCCTTCTCTTTATATGTTGATGCTCCTTCTTCTTTTATATAATAATCATATTGTACATTTTCAGACATTCCAGCTCCTGAATCTGAAGCTTCTACTTTTATAGAAATTGAATTAGTTTTTGTTTCTGTTTTTGTAATTGTAATATCTGGTCCTGTTTTGTCTTCAATTTTTAGTGTGTCTTCTAATCCATAATTTCTACCATCTGTTAATGCTATATAAATTGTATCTCCATTAGTTACTGTTATTTCTCCATTATATTCTTTCCAGTTTGTTCTATCATCTTTATTTGTTCCATATTTTATAATAAATCCTGTTTCTGTTGACAATCCTATTTTGGCTTGTGCCGTATCTGGTGTAGTTGTAGCATTCCAAGTTATTACTCTTGCTATATTTTCTTTTGCTGATGGCACCATTAAAGTTTTTACTACTATTATTGTACTTCCTTTATTTCCTGCAACATCTTCTCTTTCAACTTTTATGTAGTAAGTTGTGTTTGCATCTAAATTTTCGAATGTATATGTTCCTGTTGTATTTGAGCCGTTTACAGTTGCATTTGCTATTGCATCTAATGATTGTGCTATATAATATTTATAAGGCTTGTCTGTTGTTAGACCACTTTCATCATCCATTGAATTTGCCTGTATTGATATTTCTCTTGTTGTAGTATTTGTAGCATTTGCTGTAATTGTTGGAGTTATTCCATCTGATATAATACAACTTGCATATTGTGTATAATTTGTTCCATCATATAATCTTGCTATTATTTTATTAGCAAATTTCAAGTTATTTAATGTTATGTTTTTTGGATTTACAGTTACCCAACCTGTAGTGTCTGTTTCATCTATGTCATCATTTACATCTACTATTTTATATTGCATACTATATGTTGATCCATTTGTAATAGTTACACTTGCTTTATTTGATTTCCATATAGGGCTAGTAAATGTTATTATTCCTTTAGTATATTCCATTGTGTCTTCATCTATAATTACATCTGTTCCATATTTTATTTTATCTTGAACTTTTTTAATAAATGTTATTTCATATGTATTCCCTTTTTCAAGTTTTGCTTTTGGTATTGTAAATGAATTCATTGTGGTTTGTGATACTGGATATACATCATCTAATAAATAATTTGATTTATCTAATTCTAATTTTGTATTATCGTATTTTATATTTAAATCTTTTTCTGGATTATTAACTTTTATATTTAATTTTATATATTCTCCATTATCTGATTCAATTATATTTCCTACATAATTTGATACTGTATGTACTGTTAATTTTATATTACTTGTTATTTCTTTTGTATATGGTTCTGTTGAACTTATTTCTAATTTTACATTTATTATTTTGCCTTCTTCTAATTCACTATTTTTAGGCGAAATAGTTATACTATAATTATTAGTTGTTAATATTTGCTCTGCTGTTGTATCTGCTTTTAATGTTAATCCTGATACTGTAAAAGTTGTGTGTTCAGTGTCAGATTCTTCTTTAGTTGTAACAATAGAACCATTTTCATCTTTCAATTCTAAATTTACTAATTGTGCATCTTCATTTGTTATTTGTGCTTTTATATCATATTTAATGTCTTGTTCTGTAATCTGCATGTTGTCTAAATAGTTTTTCACATTAAATTTTATATTTTGTACATCTTTTCCATTCCATTCATTTAATTGATATTCTTGTTGTGTTAAACTACTATTAAAATAAAAGGCATCAGATTCTAAAATATGTGTATCTTTTCGTTCTATTGCATATTTTGAAAATGTAACCGAAATAATTGTTGTTAATATGATGATTGATAGCAAAAAAACTATTATTAATACTTTACTTTTCTTCATTTTTTCTTCCTTTCTTGCACCTTTTAATCAATTTGTGAGCTGTTTAACACAATTTGCACATAATCGATAACTTTAGCATATTGATAATTTTTACTTTCTTGATTCCATTTAATTTTTAATTTATACTCTTGTTCTTCGTCATTTAATCCTAATTTAATTTTAGATGTTTTATTATTATCTAATAAATTTGTATTGTCTGTTACTCCGCTTTTACAACTATATAATTCGAACTCTACAGGCAAATTATTAGCATTATTTATTTCTAATGTGTATTCCATTGCAACTTCTGAAATTTTGTCTTCTTCTTTATTACTAACTTTAAATACATATTCTTTTTCTAGATCATTTGGATTTATATTTATATCTAATGTATTTTCTTCTAAATTAATAATTGGTACAGCAACTTGTGCCGAATCTCCTCCTGATATAACATTTGTATATTTAGATATAGATACAGATATCAATATAATTGCAGTAATAATACATAATAAAACCAAAATATTTATTGGTTTGATTTTTTGCATTTGTTTTCCTCCATTTTTTCATATTTTTCTCTTACCATTTTTCTTTTCTTTTTTCTCTTTTCTTTTACTCCACTATAAGAAATATATACATATAGTAATAATACAATTATTATAAGTATTATTTTATTTTGTAAAAAAAGTGATATCTTTCCTAATTTAGGAATTTTGTATATTACCTTTCCTTCTATTACTGAATCTGTTATTGTACCACTATCTTCTATATTATTGTTATCACCTTTTGTTTGATATACAATCTCTCCATTTTCATCCATTATTTTGTTAATTCTATGTGTTATTACACTTTGACCTTGTCTAAATGAAATAATATCTCCTTCTTGTAAATCTTCCACTTTTTTTACTATAACAATGTCTCCTATATTCAATTCAGGTTGCATGCTTCCCGAAATAATAACATAAGATTTTATCCCTACTAATTCAGGTGTCTCTTTAGGCTGTATAGCAGATTGTATTATTAATATAATGTTACAAATTAATATTGGAATTAAGATAATATATACTATTATTCTAATCTTTTTACTTCTTTTTTTCTGTTTCCTCTGATTTTCTTCAATCTCTTCAATTGTATATATCATCTTTTTTCACTTCCTTTTATTAATTTATTTTACATACTGTCTAGCATTTATTTCTAAATTTAATTTATAATATTGCTTGTCCTGTTGACTTCCTACTATTGTGTCGTTTTTATCATCATCTTCCCAGTACCATTCTAAAGTGTATATATTGGCAGAATCTTTAGGTACAATCACTTCTTTAAGTTTAATATCTTCCAATTTTTTATATTCCTCTTTATTTCCTTTTATATAAACATTATCAAGTTTTAATTTATATTTCATATTTACATGATATTGCATTTCATCAGTAAAATTAAAATCATAGCTCACATCATAATTTGACTTATTTCTAATGCAAATTTGAACTTCTCCTTTTGAACCTGGGTCTATTATTTTTTCTCCATTAAATTTTTCATTATTAAATATATTTAATTGTGTTTCTTTGGTAACATCTATATCATCTTGTGTAATTTCAATCTCTGGCATTAATTTTTCTTCTTGTGTAATTTCTTCTGGCTGTGTAGTAGTTTCTTTAGACCTCAAGCCAATTTTTCCAATTTTACTTCCAACTACATATCCCAAAAATAATAATATAATAATGATTATTATTAATATAATATTTAAAATTCTAGATCTATTTCTTTGTTTTTTTAACTCATCTATATTATTTTCCATAGTTTTTTCTCCTTTTAATATACTCATTAAAATATGTTTTTAACGTACTTTAATCAATATATTAATTACAACAATAGGCGAATATAAAATTCACCTATTGCATATAAATTAATCAACTTGTGTAAATACAGTTGATACTTCTACTTTAACTGTTGGAGCAGTTTCTGCTGTTCCTAAAGTATAATCTGTTGCATCTGTTTGTGTTGTTGTATAATTTGTACTATCTTTCCCTTCAAAAGCCCATCTCCAATAAACTGATACTGTTTTTGTTTGTTGCTTTGTTGAACCAATTGCTAAATCATCAGCTGATACTGATGCAAAATTAGCTGCTGTTACATATGTTGTTCCATCTAAACTATATTCTATTGGAATATTTGATGCATTTGTTTCTTTTAAAGATATTGCATAATGTACTTTTACATCTGAATCATTTGTTAATTGTATATCAAATTTTCCTCCTGTTCCTGGAGCAACTTTTCCATTTACAACCTCTGCATCAGCAGTTGTTCCATCCACCTCTTTTGCAGTTTTAAATAAATCAAATGTTTCAGCTGTTGTATTTGAACCAACTTTAAATTTAGCTACAGTTGCTGTGTCACTTCCTGTAAATGTAGTTGTATATTTTGCATATGTTCCTGAAACTAAAATTAATCCTACCATTACTATTAATAATGCTATAAGGAATACTTTTACTAATTTGTTATCCTTCATATCTTCCCCCCCTTTCTTATGTATCTAATAATATATAGGTTGTTTAACCTATAATTTTATATTAATGGCCGTAGCCTTTAATCACTTATTAATTTTTATTTTTTAATTTTTCTATTTCTTGTTCCATTCTTTTTTGTCTTTCTTTGTTTTCAGACATCTGTAGTAATATAATTAATATAACTGGTATTCCTAAACTTGTTATCATTCCAATTGGTGTTTGCATAAACATTGCTACGTTTCCAAGTTTGCTTATTTTAAATTGGTATAAGCCTTCAATTTGCTCTGGTAATACATACCAATCATCGGTTACATTATTATTGTCGCCTTTTGTTTTATACTGTATTTTTCCTTCATCTTCTATCTTTTCGACTATTCTATGTGTAACTACAACATCATTATTTCTGAATGCTATAATGTCACCTTCTTTTAACTTTTCATTATCAGTTTCTTTTACTAATACTAAATCTCCTGTTTTTATCTGTGTTTCCATTGAACCTGACAATACTATAAATGGTTTCCATCCACAAAATGATGGTATTTTGTCTGGATTCATATATGAATTTACTATTATTACACTATTTACAATAATAATTGGTAATAACAATATTAATAAAATAATTACAATTATTGTCTTAACTTTTTTCATTTTATTATTCCCCTTTATCTTTTTATAACGCACAAAAAGACTGTATCCATTTTTAGTTTTTAAAAATGGACACAATCTTCCCTTGGTTATTTTTTTCATTTTTTAAATCACCTGTGTGTGTGTGTGTGTGTGTGTGTGTGTGTACAGCCTCAAGGCTTTCAAGCTTTTGCATATTTCAAATACTCCTTTGTATACTTGTTTTTTCCATACCTCTTTTTATTAATGATATAATATCATATTGTATTTTATTTGTATATACTTTTCAACAAATTTCTAAATTTTTCTTGTTAATGCTATCAATAAATACAAATATTTTCATATATATTCACTTATTCTACTACCACTTATACTTTTCTTTTTCTTTTAACTCAGAGTAAATTTTACAATATCTTTCATATCTTTCTACTGAAATTTTTTCACTTTCAATTGCTTTTTTTATACCACAATTTTCTTCTTTTATATGTGTACAGCCTATAAATTCACAATTTTCAATTTCTGGTACAAATTCTCTAAAACACTTATCTAATCCTGTACTTTCAATTTCGCTTATTTCAAAACTCGAAAATCCTGGAGTATCTGCAATATATGTATCTTTCTCCAATTTATATAATTTTGTATCTGTTGTAGTATTTTTACCTTTTTTATTTTTTTTGCTTATCTCACCTTCTTGAGTTTTTTCTTTATCAAATAATGCATTTATTATGCTTGATTTTCCTACTCCTGAATTTCCTGAGAATACGCTTGTTTTATTTTGTAACTCTTGTTTTAATTCATCAATGCCTATATTTTGTTTTGCACTTGTTACAATTACTTTATATCCAACTTTAGTGTATAATTCTTTTATAGTTTTATATTCATCTTTTAAATCACATTTATTAACTATTATTATTGGTTCTATTTTTATTTTTTCGGAATATGCTAATTGTTTGTCTAGCATTAATAAATCCGGTTTTGGATTTTTGGTTGATATTATAAATACTATTTGGTCAATGTTTGCTATCTTTGGCCTTTTTATCTCGTTTTTTCTTGTTTTTATTTCTTCTATTATTGCCTCTTTTTTTTCTTCATCTATCACTTCTATCTCCACTCTATCTCCTACAAGCGGTTTTATATCTTGATTTTTAAATTTTCCTCTCGCATGTGCTATATACGTTGTTTCAATTGTTTCAATTTTATATGTATTTGATATATTTCCAATTATTATTCCTTCCATATTATCCCTTTCTTGTTTTTTTCTAAAATATAACATATTTTTTTCAAAAATACAATCTTTTCTCTTGACTTCTTACTCTATTTAGCTGTATACTTATATTGTATTTTTTCAAATTTTTTTAATCAATTTGATTTTTATCTTTTGTAGTGGGATTCCACTAATTTTTCGAATGAACAGGAGGTGATAATATGGATGTTAATGATAAGTTTGATTTAATTTTAGATAAACTTTCTAAAGTTGATAAACTTGATGAAGTAGTTGAAAGACTTGATAGTATCGAGCAAAAATTAGAAGAACATGATAAGAAATTTGCCGAATATGATAAGAAATTTGATGCTATATTTGCAAAACTTGAAGAGCATGATAAGAAATTCGAAGAATATGATAAGAAATTCGATAATATTGACATGCAATTTAAATCTATTAATTATAGATTTGATATGCTTCTAAAAGAATTAAAAAGTGACTTTAAGAAAATTGAAGAAAAATTTGACGAAATCGATGATAGATTTGATGAAATAGATGAAAGATTTGACAGTATGAATGTTAACGTAGTATTTTCATAAAATTTATTTCTCAAATATATCAAAAAACACCCTATACATTGGTTCTCAACCTTCGTATAGGGCTCTATTTTATTTAAAATCCACTGAAGTTGTATTATTTAAATTAACTGATTTTGTATCAGAAGCTAATTGATTGCCTTTTGAATCTTTTACAACCACTTTAATACTTACTGTTCCAGCTGTTTTTATAGTAGTCGAATATTTTTCATTATCTCTTTTAGTAGGTTTTGCATTATATTCTTTATCATCTATATACACAGAAACTGTAACTTGCTCTGGTTCTATCTCTTTTCCATCTTCATCAGTTTTTTTAGTATATCCTGTTATTGAAGCAACATTAACATTTACTGTACAATCTTTATCTTCATCATATTTATTAACAGTTAAAGTTATTTTGCTTCCTTCATCAACTGTAGTATTAGCACTTAAACTTTGTTCTAAAACTACGCCATTAGTTTGAGATTTATCTTTACTGTAATTAACTTTTTCTATAACTAAACCAAGATCTTCTAATGTCTTTTTAGCAGTTTCCTCATCTTGCCCAACAACTGAAACTACTTTAACTTGTTTTATACCAGTACCAATGCTAATATAAACTTTAATAGTATCACCTGCATTTACAGTTTCACCTTCTGTCTTTTCTTGTTTTATAATGACTCCAGCTTCAACTGTCTTACTAGTTTCTTCTTGGAAATCTAATTTAATTTTTGCATCATCTGCAGCATCTTGAGCTTCGTCTTTAGTTAGACCTTTCAATTTTGGCACTGTTGTTGTTTCTGTTCCTTTGCTTACAACAACCTTTATGTCTGTATTTTCTTTTATCTTTCTTCCTTCAACATAAGGTGGATTTTGTGATATAATCTGTCCTTCTGGAACTTCTGTGTTATATTCTTGGTCTTCTTCTATATAATTCAATTTATTTTGTTTTAATATTTCTTTTGCTTCATCAACTGTTTTTCCTGTAAGATTTGGAATATCCACATCTTTAGGTCTTGTTGCATTTGAAATTCCGATTGTTAATGCTATTGATATAACAAATAATAACATTAATCCAACTATTATTGAAAGCGTCTTATGCTTCTTTATAAATTCAACGAATTTATTTTTCTTCTTTCCATTTTTATTAGCTGAATTTTGTTTTCTACTTTCTTCTTCTATTCCTATTGTAGAAATTCTTTGTGTTGGAAAATCATTTTGATAATCATTATTATCTACAAAATCACCATTAGGTTCTTTTAATGCTCTCTTCAAATCTAATAACATAGCTGTTGCATTTTGATAACGCAAATTTGTATCTTTTCTTAATGCCTTCATTATTATATCATTAACAGCTGATGGTATATTAGGGTTAACTTCAATTGGAGGAGTTGGTTCTTCTTGCATATGTTTTAATGCAACGGATACTGGTGTATCTGCATCAAAAGGAACCTTTCCTGTTAACATTTCGTACATTACAACACCTAAAGAATATAAATCAGATTTTTCATCCGTGTATCCTCCACGTGCATGTTCAGGTGAAAAATAATGTACTGAACCAATTGTTGTTCCAAATGCTGTAATTGTTGAGTTTGAAACTGCTTTTGCAATTCCGAAATCTGTTACTTTTGCCACTCCATCTTCTGTAATAATGATATTATGTGGTTTTATGTCTCTATGTATAATGTGATTTTTATGTGCTGTTTCTAATGCAGAAGCAATTTGACCTGCTATATTTACTGACCATTTCCATGGAAGTGGTCCTTTTTCTTCAACAATTATTTCTTTTAATGTTTTTCCTTTTATTAATTCCATTACTATATAATATAAATTTCCATCAGCACCTACATCATATACTGAAACAATATTAGGATGTGTTATGCTTGCTGCTGATTGGGCTTCTACTTCAAATCTTTTTATAAATTCATCATCTGTTGTAAATTCATCTCTTAAGATTTTGATTGCTACATATCTGTTTAGCACATGGCATTTTGCTTTATATACTGTTGCCATTCCGCCACTGCCAATTTTCTCGATAATTTCATATCTATTTCCTAACAATCTACCTTTTAAATCCATTTTTATATCTCTCCTTATAGGTTATATGTTTTTTATTACTACAACTGTTATGTTATCTAACCCTCCATTTTCATTTGCTAAGTCTACAAGCCTGATAGGTGCTTTTTCTATGTTTCCTTTTGCTATTTTGAATATATCTTCTTGTTTTACCATATTGGTCAATCCATCTGATGATATGAGTAAAATGTCATCTCTGAGAAATCCTTTTACTGATACATCAGGCTCAACAAATGCATTACATCCAAGTGCTTTCATTAACATGTTTTTCTTTGGATGTTTTTCCGCTTCTTCTTTTGTTATAGTTCCGTCTTTTACTAATTTTTGTACATAACTATGGTCTTGTGTTAATTTTCTTATAAAATCTTTTCTTATTCTATATATTCTACTATCTCCTATATGACCAATGTATGCCTTATTATTATATATTAAGCAAACTTCTAAAGTAGTACCCATTCCTTCAAGTTCTTTATCTTCTTTTGATTTTTCGTATACTACCATATTCGCATATTCCATACTACTTGCAACCAGTTGAATTAAACTTTGTTTATCTTTTGGTGTTTCTTTAAAATTGTTTGTAATATAACTTTGTGCACATTTTATTGCCAAATTACTCGCAATTTCTCCACCTTTGTATCCTCCCATGCCATCTGCTAATAAATATAATTTGATTTCACTCGACGAATCTGATATATAATATGCGTCTTGATTCATTTCTCTAGCTTTTCCTATATCTGACTTTGCATAAGCTATTATCATCGTTTCACCTCGTATCTTTTTTTCTAGTTATATCATATTAAATATTATTTTTCAATTGTTTTTATAAATTTTTTCTTCTCAATTGTCCACATGCTGCATCAATATCTGAACCTAACTCACGTCTAATAGTAGCAACAATTCCATGGTCATTTAAATAATCTCTAAATTGCATAATATTTTCGTTTGAGCTTTTTGAATATGCACCATTTTCAATTTTGTTTATTGGTATTAAATTTACATGGCACAACATTCCTCTTAATAGATGTACTAGTTCTTTAGCATCTTCTAGATTGTCATTATTATCCTTTGCTAATGCATATTCAAATGAAATTCTTCTATTTGTTTTTGCAATATAATCTTTACATGCTTGTAGCAATTCTTCAATTGGAAATGCATTATTTACAGGCATCATACTACTTCTTTTTTCATTATTAGTTGCATGTAATGAAATCGACAATGTACATTGAATATTTTCATCTGCAAGTCTATAAATTCCTGGTACTAACCCACTTGTTGAAACACTTATATGTCTTGCTCCAATATTTATTCCTTTTGGATTGTTTATTATTCTAATTGCATTTACTACATTATTATAATTATTTAGTGGCTCTCCAATTCCCATAAATACTACATTTGAAATTTTTATTCCATTGTCTCTTTCAACCGCAAGAATTTGTTCAACGATTTCTCCTGAACTTAAATTTCTTATAAAATTAATTCCTGTTGATGCACAAAATTTACATCCCATTTTGCATCCTATTTGTGATGATACACATATACTATATCCATGATGATAACTCATTAATACTGTCTCTATTGCATTTCCGTCTAGCACATCAAATAAATACTTTTTAGTTCCATCTGATGATTCTTGTTTTTTTAATATCTTAAAATTATGCATCTCATAATTTTGTTTTAATTTTTCTCTTAGTTCTAATGACAAATTTGTCATTTCATCAAAATTTGTAACTTTGACTTCATAAAGCCATTTGAACACTTGCTCTGCTCTAAATGGCCTTTCTCCCATTTGTACAAATTCTTCCTTTAATGCTGGCAAATCATAGTCTTTTATATTTTTCATTATTTTTTTCTCCTAATAATCCAATTTTCTTCACATTTTACTGGAAGCATCATTTTTACTTTTTGATCTTTAACTCCTGGATTAACTACATCCTTCTCTTCATTGGTTTCAAAATCCCATAATTTATCAATTTTAAATTGAACAGCTTCAAGTTGATCTGGAACTAATATTTCTAAAGTGTCTCCAACTTGTAGTCTATTACGAATATCTATAATTGCTTTTTCTCCATCATATCCTACAACTTTTCCGCCAAATTGATATTTTTCATTATATTGATGTCCATCATATTCTTGAATATCTTTATTTTTCCTGTCATTAAAATAAAATGTCGTTAATTCTCTTGTTTTTATTTTTTCAATTTCCTTCATATATTTATCTGCGTTATAGTGTTCTGGGTCTTTTTTATAGTCATTAATTGCATTTCTGTAAACATTTACAATACTTGCTACATAATATTCTGTTTTTAAACGTCCTTCTATTTTTAAGCTATCAATTCCCATATCTATTATTTCTGGAAGTTCTTTTATCAAACATAAATCTTTTGATGAAAATATGCTTGTACCATATTCATTTGTTTCAATTGGCATAAATTCACCTGGATTGTTTCTTTCTTCTGCATATAATTTATATGACCATCTACAACTTTGTGCACAATCCCCTAAATTTGCACTCCTACAAGTTAAGAAATCACTTAAGAAACATCTTCCAGAATATGCAAAACAAATTGCACCATGTACAAATATTTCTATTTCCATATCTTCTGGTTTATTTTCCATTATATATCTTAATTGTTCCTTATTCATTTCTCTTGCCATTATCATTCTTTTTGCACCATTTTTACGCCAGAAATTACAATCATGCAAACTAACAATATTAGCTTGCGTACTTACATTTATTGCAACACTTGGAGCATATTGTTTTAATACCTCTATTACTCCTCCATCTGCTGCTATAATTCCATCTGGCTTTAATTCTTCAAGTTTTTTTGCCATTTCTATAATTTCATCATATTTTTCATCCCACGCAAATATATTTAATGTTACATATACTTTTTTTCCTATGCTATGAGCATATTTTACTGTTTTCTCTAAATCA
>OGZK01001968.1_pt1 | contig 18547 bp, 19 predicted proteins | sample 1576791 | NCBI WGS metagenome assembly OGZK01 (sample SAMEA3541556, study PRJEB24748) | human gut metagenome | biome: human gut; feature: human-associated habitat; material: faeces | place: China | collected 2012
GTAAAGCCCAAAGTAGGGTGAATTTCCGAAATATTTTGTATCTTAGCCATATCTTGGTTGGGGAATTTCCCCCGTTTTGGCCGTCAAACCTTATTTGCGGGGGATACCTAAAGATACAAAAAAGCCAGCTAATTCGCAATACTTTGTGTATGAATCAGTTGGTTAATTTTATATTATTTAGTCGTCCCTTAAAAAGCCCATTTCAGTGAGATATCATCAGTAGAGGGTATCCCACAGACTTTTTTGATGAAGTCTCAAAGAGCTTTCATCGCTCTTTTGAAGTTATATGCCGCTGCTGCAAACAGTATGTTCATGGCATCCCCCGTCACCCCTTTGTAAAAGTTACGACCTAAACGATAATCAGATTTCAGGTATCCGATGGTTGGTTCTATTCCTGCCCGCTTGCGGAACAATTTATGTTTCTTCAATCTCTGATATCGGCAGTCTGATCTCTTTGGGGTATCCGGTATTAAAATTTTCGTTCCGTTGATCTCTTTCTTACCACGATACCCCCTGTCGCCGGCAAGTATTTTGATTTTTCTTTTTGTCAGACGTTCAACCTGTTCCAATGATGCTTCAATCGTATGTCCGTCGTATTCATTAGGGAAGGAGATGGCTCCAAGTATGATGCCTGTAGCGGAACGGATGATTGACACTTTATTGCCGAACTCGTATTTCTTGTGTTCCTTGCCTTTGCTGATACATTGCACTTGCAGTTCATGAATGGAATAAATCTTTTCTCGGCTGTTTCGCTTTTGGAAAAGGATCGCTTCAAATATCTCAAACAATCTGTCGTAGTCATGATTATCCCCCAGATTACGCTTGAGTTTCCGAACTAGCCTTCCCGCGATTGTCCGCAATTTCCTGTCTGCCCAAAGAGCCTTGTTGCGATTCTTGGGATGATTCCGGAAACGCTGGTCGCGATAGACACGTTTCAAGACAAAAGTATAATTTTGGCGAAGAGGAAGCTCCTGTTTATGCACGATGTCAAGAACCTTGTTCACTATCTTTTTGTGCAGCTTCGCGTCAGTAGGAAAGGTGATATTCTTTTTTTGGACGGTAGAATCGATAAAGGCTGTATCATAATGATGGTTGTCGTCATTTTCGTTATTCACACGGATGCTTTCCTGGAAAATGAATTCAAACCCTTTTCACCGATACGATTGCGGAAATGAACCAATTCGGAAGCGGCGCATGGGGCAACGGGAGTAAACTTTTGCATTCCACAGAAATACTGGTAATAAGCATTTTCACTCCATTGTTCCACTACGGATTCATCTGACAGATTACGAAGATATTTGAGGATTAAAAGACCACACATCAAGCGAATAGGCTTACCGGGGCGACCGTTGTTTGGACAATACAAAGGAAGGAAAGCTTTGTCAAATTTGGCCCAAAGCTATTTTGTTTGCCAACTTGTACAGTGGGTGTGATTGGTTCAGCATATCAGATAAACTGCTGAATAAAGAAGAGGCATTATGGGACTTTTTAATCATAAAAATCTGCAAGTTTCTTACTGTAAAGATAAGAATACTTGCAGATTTATCAAAAGGGTTTGATGACTAATTTATTGAATATCAATAATTATAATAACAGTTAAGGGACGACTATATAGTTAACTTTGTGAGTGACAAAAACAATATTAACTCATAACGATATAGTATGAAACGTGCATAAAGTAACACATTAGATTTTGGTAGACAAAATATTTATGTAGGATATCTGAGTAATATAAATATGTTTTTTCTCCATCAGAGCTGTTTTGAGTTCGTAAAAGAAATAAGACAAGCTCTCTTTTCGTTCTCATGGAAAGTATCTTTTAAGGTAATGTAGGAAATAAACGACTCTATATTTTATTTTTTTCTTTTGACAGGCAAATTTTATTTTGAATGTTAGATGATTTATATCTATTTATCCGAAAGTAAAGCAAGTAGATGATTAAAAAGTAGGTTATCGAAAATATATATCACTTGAATGTTAAATTTAACAGGTGGGTTCAAAATGATATTTTAGCACTTTAGACTTGCACAAATCATAGATTTCTTTTACGTCTGGCTATGTATTTCTGTCGCTTTCCGTTGATTATAACCTCGATACGAAAGTCATGTCGGGCGTTTTCAATAAGGTCGCTTTCTGATACCTGAAAATCGTTTTCTGTTTTGTACGCTTCGGTGACGGTGCTAGGTAGTGTTTCATGGTTTCTCCTATGACCGGAGATACCAAGCCGGAAAGACGCTTTTCGATACAATCTTTCCAATAGTCATCGATTTGATGATTGGTGGCATAATCATAGAAATGGCTGATGGCAAGGCTGACTTCCTCGATTATCCTTTTTGCATTCTTTATTCCGTTTTGTTTGGCAAATTGTAACAGATCATCTTCCGTGATATCGTTATCTTTTCCTGTAATACTCATAGAGTGTACGTTCTCATAGGACGCACCATCTAAATTACTGGTCATATCGTATGGCTGGGGTGATGTACCATGTGCCACTCTTTTCCATCAGGAAAGAGAAGTTTTTGATGTGGTCATCCACTTACGCTCATAGTCAATGGTCATATTGCAAAGGTAAATATATTAACTGTTAAATCTTTAGTTGATAGATAACAATTAATATATTTAATTGTGTTAGATGCCGTTTGTGTGCTAATTCCCTAATTCTATGATACGTTTATTACCGCCTGTAATCGGGCTTTGCGCAGGCTTTATGTCCTGAATGCTTTTTAGTACCCCTTCCATTTGGAAGATTTTGGCGGCAGCGATGAAGGTGGTGGATGATACATCCGGCTGGAGACTTTTCAGTACGTTCTTCGATGGCTGATATCCTTTCATCTTCAATTCAAGGATGGGGTTGAAATCGTCATTTCGCATAGCCGTTATGAAGATCTGTTCTTGTTCGTTGGCAATGTCAGACATTTGGATCGTATGCAGTTGCTTGCCGAACAAGAGCAGTTTTTTTCGATAAAATCAGCGTGTTCTGGTTTGGCCTCACAATCCTTGGCAATCTCATGCCAATGCGATACGGTTTCCTGTACCTCTTCGATAATCTGTTTGTGTTCCCGGATACCCATGTTCTCGCCTACCTTTTGCAGATCTGCCATCGTGAAATTGTCTTGTTTTCCGTTGAGTGACAGTTGGTGGCTGTTCGTCCATTTGCCACCCGGTGTGTATGAATAGCAGAGATCGTATGCTGGTGACAGTTTCCACTTCCCTTGCTTATCCATCAGGAAAGAGAAATTCTTGCTATGGTCATCAGGTTCCGGCTCATGACATTGAACACCATTCTTCGGTAAAGTTCCTCTTGACTGGGATAAGGCAGGTTCATTTGCCGCATGACACGGAATATCTCTTCGTATGAGTGGCGTTGGTCACGGTCATAGTGGGCAAGCCCGGCTAATCTCTGTACGTAGATCTTCTCTCCATTTTCCGTGCGACCGAAACGGCGTGTCATAAAATGGCATGACTCTTTTTCCTGAAGTAACCAGCATTCCATCATATCGATACCGCAGGCTTTTGCCATCCGGTGATAGGCATATTCGATATTTCCTATTCCTTGTAGATTGTCCGTTATCTGCGTGTGTTCGCTGTATTTGCCACCATCAAATTTCAGCAGCCAGTATCCGAAGCCTTCAGGGGCTTTTACCTGTCCGGAGCGTACCTCTCCGGTAATATCGTTATAGGCGATGATGGCCTTGGGTTTGGCTCCACCGGCAGATGTTCCCACTTTCAGTATGTCCAGTATGTTTCTTCTTTCCTGATGCAATTGGGCTTGAAAGGCCATTCTGTCCGTGAATATGGATTTGGCAAGCTCCGTCAGTTCCTCGATGTGGAGGATTGATGATTCGTTCATGCCGTTGATTGGTGACAACGGTTCAAACTCCAGTGCGCCCATGCCGCGTTTATCTACATAGCAAAGCCTGTCTAAAGAGGTAATCTCTTCTGCAGACAATCCCTGACTGGCAAACCATTCGTTAATGATCTGGCTTCCGAAAGTGTCCGGCAGTGAATCGGCAAACAGTCCGGGCAATCCTTTGAAACAGTCGGTACGGTTTTCAAGGAACTGGTAGGGGGCGTTTTTGTATTGGCCGATAGGCATAATGATGGGAGCAATGTCAAGACCGGAGCGGATGAACTTCCGTTCATAGTCGAACAAGGCGACATTGTTTTCCTTTTCCCAATAGAGAGAACCTACGCTTTCTCCTCCACAGCTTTACATCTACTATTAAATCATTCATACTTCTGTTTTTAAATGGCGTACACGATAACGTTTCTTTCCTTGCAGTTTTTTGAGTTCTATCGGGCTGATCCGGATTTCCGGTACCAGTTGTTCCAGATTCTCCAAAAGGCCAAGTGAGCGGAGTACGCAGATGAACAACAGTAGCGATACCGATTTGCCTTTCTCGATGTTCGCTACGGTCAAGGGGCTTACACCGGAAGCCGTTGCCAGCTCTTCTTGTGTGATACGCTCCCTGATACGTGTCTCTTTGATACGTTGGCCTATTTTCAGCAATACAGCCGGGTTGCTCATTTCATTCCACACGGTTATTCTTTTTTTGCAAACTTACATAAAAATTGGGATTTATAAGTGCGTCCAATAAAAATAAACTCATGTTAGTTTATTTATAGAGGAAATATAGGGATAATCTATATAAATATAATGATTATGATTGCCTTGGTTTGTCTGTTATTTTTTGAGTGTGGATGGATTTTGGGGCTGTGTCAAAACTAAGGCACACCCCCCTTCTTTTTTTGTCAAAAATAGTCGTTCCTCTTTTTTTGTCTATGCGACTATTTTTTCAGTAATTAGGTAATAAGGCTTAATATTCGTAGTATTTTGAGTCACACGTGGTCTGATAAAGATAAATATAGTGTGTGCACTCCTTTTCTTTCCTGCTTTTAGTAGTTTTGTACACATCTTTTTGATATTAAAAGCTATAGCAAAGAAGGCAAAGTCCATTGTTACCTTGTCTTCTCCCACATGCCGGAACCTTTTGTATGCCATGTTGTGTTTCATTTGTCCAAAAACTGCTTCCGGTTCTATACATCGCCTTCCCCTATGCCTGATGCCTTCTTCCGAGAGTAACCTTTCCCGTGCCTGCCGTTTGTATTGGTTTAACCGGTGGTTGACTTCTATAATACGGTTCCCCCGAGCTTTAAAGCAACTGCCACGCAAAGGGCACCCTTCACATCTTTGTGCTTTATACCGGGCACTTTCGGTGATGTATCCGCTCTCTGTTTTGTCACGTCTGGTTCCTATACGGTTCATGTGCTGCCCCATAGGACAAACGTAATAATCCTCCCCCGCATTGTAATGGAGACTCTCCGCATGGAATGGAGTGGGGGTATAACGGGGACGCTGTTCTTTATGGAAGTAGTTGTACTTGACAAAGGCTTCTATCCCATTATCTTGCATGAACCGATAATTTTCTTCCGAGCCGTAACCGGAGTCTGCCACACCGACAGTTGGTAAGCGGTTATAGCGTTGCTCAAAGGAGTGGAAGAAAGGTATGAGGGTCAGTGTATCAGTTGGGTTGGGAAACAGTTGGAAGTCTATGAGGAATTGGTTCTGGGTACCTATTTGCAGATTATATCCGGGTTTGGTCTGCCCGTTTCTCATGGCGTCTTCTTTCATGCGCATGAAGGTGGCATCAGGATCGGTCCTGGAGTAGGAGTTGCGTTCTCCATCTCCAAGAGTATCAAGATGGTTGTCGTATTCCATCAACTTGTCACGGTACTGCTCAAGTTCCCGGACTTGTTTCTTCTTTTCCCGGATGACTTTCTTTTGTTCCTTGTCCTTTGTTACAGGCTGGCGTTCCAGCACCTCTTTAAGTTCATTCACTATATCTGAGAGCATGGCGGGAGTGAACTCTACGGCTGTGTCTTTCATGGAGTTCTCTTGGGCTATGACTTCATCCACCTGCTCCAGGAGAATGCGGATCTTATCCATCAGCTTTGTACGGTTCTTTTCGACAGTCTTGCGCCAGACAAAAGTATATTTGTTGGCTTTGGACTCAATCTTGGTTCCGTCGATATACTCTACGTCAAGGCTGATGAAACCTTTGTCGGCAAGGACAAGAACCAACTGCGTGAATACGGTATTTATTTCCTCTTTTACACGGTTTCGAAAACGGTTGATGGTAATAAAATCCGGATGTTCATTACCGGAAAGCCATATATAATGAATGTCACGTAGGAGAAGCTTCTCTATTTTGCGGCACGAATAGATATTGTTCATGTAGGCGTAGATAATCACCTTAAGCATCATTTTAGGATGATAAGGACAACGACCGGTTGCTTTATAAAGTTTCTTGAAATTGTCAAGATTGAGGTTATCAACAACAGTATTAACTATGCGAACCGGATCGTTCGCTGCTATGTTTTCATCAATTCTTCCGGGAAAAAGAACTGTTTGGTTGGGAATGTAAGGACGAAAATGTAACTTTGCCATAACAAAAAACTTTGGGTAATAACAAAGCCCGGGCTTGTGAAAGTCTGGGTTTTGTGCATAAAAAAAGGTTGTGTCAGCGTTTTGACACAACCTCTTGTTTTTTACGTTTTAAATTGGTTTTTATTGGAAAAATCACAATGTGTTGTGAATATGGAAGAGATAGGAAAGATCATTAAAGAGCGCAGGAAGAGTTTGAAGGTTAATCAGTTGGAGCTATCCAAACTAGCAGGTGTGGGCATCAATACGTTGGTGGCCATCGAGCGCGGAGAAGGCAATCCTAAATTGGAAACATTACTTTCCATACTTGAACGACCGGAGCATCGGCATCTGTTATGAAGGCGGCCTCGACGAGTCGGACCATCCTTCCGACACCCGTACCTACGCCCAGAAATGTTCGCTGCTCGACCTGCTCCGCCAGCTCCGGCGGGACTATCCGGAGGCGAAGATAGTGGGGCATTGCCAACTGAGTCCTTACATCCGCAAGGCCTGCCCTTGCTTCGACGCCAGGGAGGAGTATGCGGGATTGGAAGAGGAAGTGTCAAGAAAATAGACAGTGGTGTCTAATTATTAGACAGTCTGTTCGAACTGTAGGATGTATATTTTATTGATTATTTGCTCGTTATGCTATTTGGCATATTTTTTGTTATTATTGAAGCAAAACAGTTGGATATGAAAACGATTTTGCGAAATTTCTTTAGTGTGCTCCGCCGGTTCAAGACGGCTTCTGTTTTGAATGTGTTGGGGTTGAGCATTGCTTTTGTGGCGTTTATGCTCATTATGATGCAGGTGAATTATGATTATACGTTCGACCGCAGCCACCCGAACGCCGATGCTATCTTCCGGGTGGATATCGTGCACGGAAGCAAAGGGTCGCAAGCCATTATCTGCCGTCCGTTCGCGCGGGCGTTTACTGGGTCTTCGCCTCTTATAGAGGAAGGATGCCTTTTGAGTGCTTGGACCGAAAGCCGTTTTTTCTATATAGAGGATGGCGGACAGCGGACGAGCTACAAGGAAGATGCGTGGAACGTGACTCCCGGAGTCTTGAAAGTGTTCCGTTTCGATATGCTCGAAGGAAACGAGCGCTCTTTGGATGAGCCCAACAGCGTAGTCCTTCCGGAAAGCATGGCGAGAAAGATCTTCGGTGACGAATCGGCGGTAGGCAAGCAGCTGATCTCTGCCAATCCTATGGAAGATGCGAAAATCGTGAAAGGCGTATATAAGGATTTTCCCCGTAATTCTGCTTTGAAGAACGTCATGTACACGTCGATGAGTCCGAAGGAAAACTATGATAACTGGGGAAACTGGAATTATTTTTTCTTTGTCCGTCTGGGCGAGGGGATGGATAAGGCTGAGGTGCTGGACAATTTCAAGCGTAATTTTAATGCGAAGGAAGCCTTCGGCAATGAGTTCGAATGGGGGGAGGAGAATAGCTTGGATCTCCGCCTGACCTCTTTGCCGGATGTCCATTTCCTGAATAACGTGGATTTCGATTCGATGCCGAAAGCGAGCCGCCAGACGTTGCTGGTGCTTTTCTCCATCGCTTTTGTCATCCTTATTATCGCCGGTATCAATTTTACCAATTTCAGCACGGCGCTGACTCCTATGCGCATCAAGAGCATCAACACGCAGAAGGTGCTGGGCAGTTCCGACCGTACGTTGCGTGGAAGTTTGTTGGTAGAGGCGGTCTGCGTCAGTCTGTTTGCTTATCTGCTTTCGCTTCTTTTCTTATACATAATCCCCAAAACACCGGTAGTCTCGCTGGTGGATGCCGACATCTCGTTCGGGGCGCAGCCGATGATCATTGCCGGCACGGCCGTGATCGCGGCGATCGTGGGAGTGCTGGCCGGCCTTTATCCTTCCTACTATGTCACCTCTTTCCCGCCGGCATTGGTGTTGAAAGGAAGTTTCGGCCTCTCGCTTGCCGGGCGCCGGATGAGGAGCGTGCTGGTGGGGGTCCAGTTTGTGGCTTCTTTCATCCTGATTATCGGCTCTTTGTTTATGTATCTGCAAAATCATTATATGCAGAATGCGCCGTTGGGATATGACAAGGAGGAGATGATTATCGTGCATCTGAATAATACTATAAATAAGAACCGGGATGCTTTCACGGACCGGTTGAAATCGTTCTCCGGCGTGCAGGACGTGACCTATTCCCAATTCCTGCTTTCGAGCCAGGACCAGTACATGGGATGGGGGCGTGACTATAATGGGAACAACATCAATTTCCAGTGTCTTCCTGTTTCTTCTTCTTTCCTGAAAGTGATGGGGATAGAGGTCAAGGAAGGCCGTGATTTCCGTCCGGAAGACGATCAGAAGGAGACGGGTTGCTATATATTCAACGAAAAGGCGAAGGCGCAGTACGAATTGAAGTTGAACGAAAAGATCGACGGTGACGAGATCATCGGTTTTATCCCGGATATCAAGTTCGCCTCATTCCGCCAGGAAGTTACCCCGATGGCTTTCTATCTTTGGGGCAAATACCAGTGGGGGCAGGAAGGCAACTATTATAATACCGCCTATGTGAAGTTCAAGGCGGGAAGCGACCTTCGCTCCGGAATGGAGCATGTGCGCGAGTCGCTGGAAAAGTTCGATTCGGAGTATCCTTTTGTGGTCCGTTTCTATGACGAGGTTTTACAGCATACCTACGAAAAGGAATTGAAGATCGGTTCTTTGATCACCTTGTTCAGCCTTGTCGCTATCTTTATCTCGATTGTGGGCGTGTTCGGCCTTGTCGTGTTCGAAAGCGAATACAAGCGGAAAGAGATCGCCGTGCGCAAGGTGTTGGGATCGACGACGGGAGAAATCTTGTATATGTTCAATGTGAGCTACTTCTGGATTTTGCTGATATGCTTCGTCTTCGGTGCTCCGGTCGCCTGGTACGGCGTACACCGTTGGCTGGAGAATTTCGCCTACCGTACGCCGATGTATTGGTGGGTGTTGCCGCTGGCTTTCCTGGCCGTAGGCGTGATCACGTTTATGACGGTGACGTATCAGAACTGGCATGTCGCTAACGAAAATCCGGTAAAGAACATAAAATCAGAATAAAATCAAAAAAACATAATTCAGAAAGTCATGATAAAGATCGAAGGTTTAAGTAAGTTTTTCCGTACGGAAGAGGTGGAGACGATTGCATTGAATAATGTTTCCCTGGAAGTGAAAGATGGCGAGTTTGTGGCTATCATGGGACCTTCCGGATGTGGCAAATCTACATTGCTGAATATCTTGGGGCTGCTGGACAATCCGACTTCGGGCGATTATTACCTGGCAGGCAAGGAAGTCGGGCATCTCAAGGAGAAGGAGCGTACGCAGGTCCGCAAAGGCAACATCGGTTTCGTGTTCCAGAGTTTCAACCTGATCGACGAACTGAACGTGTTCGAAAACGTGGAACTCCCGCTTACCTACCTGAAAGTAAAAGCCGGCGAGCGTAAGCAGATGGTGAACGATATCCTGAAAAGGATGAACATCAGCCACCGCGCGGGCCATTTCCCGCAGCAGCTTTCCGGAGGACAGCAGCAGCGTGTGGCCATCGCACGTGCTGTCGTTTCGAATCCGAAGATCATCCTCGCCGATGAGCCGACCGGTAACCTGGACTCGAAGAACGGAGCCGAAGTGATGCAATTGCTCACCGAACTGAACCGGGAAGGGACCACGATCGTCATGGTGACTCACTCCAAGCACGATGCCAGTTTCGCCCACCGGATCATCAATCTGTTCGATGGAAGCATCGTCTCGTCGGTGAACGAGTTTATCTGAGGTGCAGAAGAAAGAACAGGAAGCCGTTTGATTTTTTTTCAAACGGCTTTTTGTATGATTTCCAGAATAAAATCATACCTTTGGAGCAATCTAAATTTAATAGACCATGATCAATAGAAGAAACTTTTTGAAAAACGCGTCCCTGTTTACGTTGGGTGGCCTGATGGCCGGTAAGGTAGGGAATGCCGTTGCAGCGCAGCCTGCGACATCTGCCGCTTTCGAAGCGACGGCGGCCAAGAACATCGGTTTACAAATCTATTCTTTAGGCGACGAGCTCTACAAGGATGTTCCGGGAGGAATGAAGAAGCTGAAAAAGATGGGGTATCAGACCATCGAACTTGCCGGTTATGGGAAAGGCAAGATCCGTGATATCGAATTGATGGATTTCAAGAAGATGGCGGATGATGCCGGCATTACGATTCTGAGTTCGCATGTGAATCCTCCTGTTCGCGAATACACGAAAGACAACCTGAATACAATAAAGGAATACTGGAAGAAAACGGCTGACGACCATGCCAAGTTAGGAGTGAAATATCTGGTGCAGCCCGGCCAGCCCAGTACCCGTAACGTGGAAGAAACGAAATTTGTTTGTGAAGTCTTCAACGAAGCCGGAAAGATCGTGAAAGCGGCCGGCATACCGTTCGGTTACCACAATCACGACATGGAATTTGCCAAGGTGGTTCCCGGCGGCACGGAAATGAAGTTCGGACGCCATAACAAAGGCGAAAAAGTGTATGACATCTTCCTGGCGAATACGGACCCGTCATTGGTTTTCTTTGAGATGGACGTTTACTGGGCCGTGATGGGCCAGCAGGACCCGGTCGAGTATATCACGAAATATGCAGACCGTATCAAAGTGCTCCATATCAAAGACCGCTATGTCCTGGGTGATTCCGGCATGATGAACTTCGAGCAGATATTCAAGCATTTCTATGCAAACGGCCATAAGGACTATTTCGTTGAAATGGAAGGTACAGGCAGCGGACATCAGTTCGAAGGCGTGAAGAAAAGTGCCGATTACCTGCTGAAGTCTTCGTTTGTAAAGTAAGCAGACACGGAAGCATTAATAGAGTAAGAGGTGTGTCGAAACTATCCTGTTCCCGCGCTTGACGCGGGATCGCATTAAAACCAGCCCTATAAAAGTCTGATTGATAAGGTCTGTCCTTTTGCATCCCCGCATCAAGTGCGGGGACAAGGAGATTTTGACACACCTTCCTATATGTTATGTCCGGAAATCTTCCGCGTCCACTTTTGCAACTTCTGTGCCTACCTTATAACGCCTCTTTGATCTTTTCAACCATATCCTGGTATTCCGCGTCTGTCAAATACACCTTTTGCGGGTTCATGGTAAATGTCCCGCCGAAGTCAGGGCCTCCTTCATATTTCGGGGCCAGGTGGAAATGAAGGTGCGACAGTTTATCCGAATAAGCGCCGTAATTGATCTTTTGTGGATTGAATACTTTCTGCATCGCGCGGGTCACCCGTACGACATCGGCCATGAATGCGTTCCGTTCTTCGTCGCTGAGCATGTTCAAGTCGTGTACGTGGTCTTTGTAGGCAACCAGGCAACGCCCGCGATACGTTTGTTCCTTGAACAGGAACAGTCTGGATACCGAGAGAGGAGCGATTTCGATCATCAGCTCGTGTAAAGTCTGATTGTTCTGGCAATACAGACAATCTTTGGGATCACTTAAATTCATATTTTATTAGATTTCATTAATGATGTGGCTAAATTAACAATTAAAATGGAGATTGGAAGAGGTGTGCCACATTTATTGTAGAAAAAATACACGGACTTCTACACTTTTTCCCATGTTTTATGGTTGGGCATCCGATGGTTTGCTCTTTTTCTACCCCTTATTTTGTAAGCTCTGGGACACTTTATCATGTTTTTGGCATGCTGTTGTGGTACGATCCTTGTACTTGTTTTATCAGATTGAATAAAGGTTTTAGTAATCACTTAGGTATTAACTTTTAAATTGTTAGAGTCATGAAAAAGATTGTTTTAATGGTAGCGGTAGTAGCATGTGTGGCATTCGCATCACAAGGTGTACAGGCATCGACTGTACAGGTATCAGTCGAAAACGTAATGCAGGACGATTTCGTGAAAATCGAGGTAAAGGAACTTCCCCAGGCCGTGCAGGATGCAATCGCCAAGTCTTACGAGGGCAGTACGGTGAAGGAAGCCTATGTTGCCGGTGCCGACGGTGCTAAGAAGTATAAAGTCGTCCTTGTCGACAAAGATCAGAAGGAACAGACGGTTGTTCTGAATGAGAAGGGCGAGGTAATCGAGTAAGTATGTATCTATCTCCCGATACTGTTTTCTAATAAAATTTTAAATAAGAGTTAGTGAAACTTATCGACACATGAAGCCGTTCTGTCTGCGAAGATAGAATGGCTTTTTTTATATATTAATTAGATTTATTTTCATCTTGTTAGATGTGAGAGTTCGAATAATTCATATCTTCGCCTCTCTAATCAATCGCTGTGTATATAGCAAATGGAAATATTTATTATTATCGGTCTTATCTTATTGAACGGCCTTCTTTCTATGTCGGAAATTGCTTTGGTGTCAGCTCGTAAGGCTCGTCTTGAGCTGGAAGCAAAACGTGGAAACAAATCTGCCAAGACTGCTTTGAAGCTGGCAAACGAACCGGACCGGTTTCTCTCTACCATCCAGATCGGGATTACGCTTATCGGTATTCTGACCGGTTTGTATTCGGGCGAGGCTTTTGCCTATGACCTGGCCGAGCATGTCCGCCGCATTCCTTTTCTGGAACCTTATGCGTTGGGGGTTTCCAAAACCACTATTGTCGTGATCGTCACTTATCTGACATTGATTATGGGCGAGCTGGTCCCCAAACGTATCGGTATGGGCTATGCTGAGCGTGTGTCGATGCTCGTTGCCAAACCGATGAATTTCCTTTCGCTGGTCGCCTCGCCTTTCGTGTGGCTGTTATCCAAGAGTACGGCGTTGACCGTCAGACTGATCGGAACCGATGCGACTGAAGAAAACAAGGTGACGGAGGAGGAGATCAAGGCGATTGTCAAAGAAGGCTTTGATGTCGGCGAAGTGCAGGAAGTCGAGCAGGACATCGTGGAACGCGTGTTCAATCTGGGCGACCGTAATGTCGGTTCTATCATGACACACCGCAGCGAGCTTGTCTGGCTGGACCTGACGGACAGTATCGAGCAGATACGCGAGAAAGTCCAGGAAAATCTTTTCAACATCTATCCGGTTGCTGCCGGAAAGTTTGACGATATCAAAGGCGTCGTCTATCTGAAAGACTTGTTCGGCCGTATCGACGAGCCGGATTTCTCTTTGTCGCAGGTGATTCGTCCGGCGGAGTTTATGCCGGAAAACCAGAGTGTGTATAATGCGTTGGAACAGTTCAAGCAGGCACGTGTGAAATATGGCATCGTCACGGACGAGTTCGGAGGCATCCAGGGGATCGTCACCTTGAAAGATATCATGGAAGGTCTGATCGGGCAGGTTCCCGATGTGGGGGAAGAGGCCGAGATCGTCGAGCGGTCCGACGGGACCTGGCTGGTGGACGGGCAGTACAACTTCTATGACTTCCTTGAATATTTCGACATGGAAGATTTGTATGCCGAGCATGACTATAATACGCTCAGCGGCCTGATCCTGGAGATTCTGGAACGGGTTCCGAAGACCGGTGAGAAATTGAGCTGGTTGAACTTCGAATTCGAGATCGTCGATATGGACGGCGCCCGTATAGATAAGGTTTTGGTTTCCAAGATACCTCAGAAAGAATAAACCGGCGTCAGATATCTGCCAGCCTGTGCAACACTTCCATCTTGCCGAAAAGGATGAGCAGATCACCTTCTTCGACTCTCAGGTCTCCGGTGATTTTGTCGATGACGGAGTATTGGGTTTGTTTTAACCCGATCAGGTTGCGTTCTGTCTTGGGGCGTTCGATGCCGACAAGGCGCACTCCGAAATTCTCTTCCAGGTCTATGGTCTGCAGGGTCTGTCCGACAAAGGTGACAGGTGCTTTTATCTTGTAGAGATGGTGTGTGTCCGTCACTCTGTACCATTGTTTGAAGAGTTCCCCAAGTAAGGATTGGGATGCGTACATACCGGCGAAATCATCTTCCGGAGTGATGATCTCCGCTACACCGATCGAACGGATCACTGCCTCGTGGATGGGAGAAATCCCTCGTACGATCAGTTTGTTCACATCTAAGTTCTTTAGCAGGGCTACAGTCTGTATGGAGGTCCCGAAGTCCTTGCCGAAGGTGACGAAGATGGCATCCATCTCGTTCAGTGGTAGCGTGTTCAAGGCGTCTTTGTCCGTCGTGTCGAGGCTGATTGCTCCGGATATGGTGTGTTTGACCGCTTCGGTCTTGTGCGGGTTGATATCTACGCCGATCACTTCATTGCCGATGCGTGTCAGGCTTTCGGCGATGGCGCGTCCCAGGTTTCCTAATCCGATTACTAAATATTTCATATTGTATTCTTTATGTTACATTAATATATTTTCCTGTGGATAGGTGTAATTCTTCTTTTTGTATTCCTTGTAGAAACTGATAAAGAAGGCCAGTATGCCGATACGTCCGACCAGCATGGTGAAGATGATGACCAGTTTTCCCGAAATGCTCAGTAACGGGCTGAAGTTCAAACTTAACCCTACCGTGCTGAGTGCCGACACGACTTCGAAGATCAAGGTGAAGACCGGTACGTCTTTTTCGGTAATGGACAATATCCAGACGGCCGCCCCCAGCCAGCAGAAATAGAAAACGATTGTGGCGAAAGCCCTGCGTATGGTTTCCGGTGATATTTCACGTTTGCGGATTTCCACATTCTCTTTCCCGCGGGCGGCGTTGTGCGCGGTCAGCAGGGCGACACAGACGGTCGTTACTTTCAAACCGCCGCCGGTAGACATGGGAGCGGCGCCTATTATCATCAGGATCAGTGTCAGCATGAGTGTTCCGGTAGTCAGCGTCCCCATATCCGCAACGCAGAATCCGGCCGTACGCGGGGTGACGGCTCCCAGGAATGCATTGGCAAGCTGTCCTCTGAACGGCAATCCGGCGAGCGTATTGTCCATTTCCAGCAGATAGTAGAAAAATGTACCGCCGGCAAGCAATACCAGCGTGCTGATCATCACGATATACGTGTTGATATTGATAATTCTGGGGGTATGGATATAATGCTTCTGCTGTCCGATTACGATCTTGAATGTATTGACAAGCAGATGTCGTAACAGCTTCAGGTAGTTGAAAACAATCGGGAAACCTAGCCCGCCGAATACGATGAGCAGGGCGATCCAGACATGCAGGTTGTATTTTGGGGCGACCAGCGGGTCATACATGTTTCCGCTCAGCGTCGAGATCCCAGCATTGCAGAAAGCCGAAACGGCATGAAACACAGCGTAGAACACTTCTTCCTGCGTGCCTCCCGGCAGCCCTCCCTTTATATCCAGATAAATCAGGTAGGCCCCTACGCCTTCGATAAACAGTGTCACGAACAGGATGTTAAGGATCACCCGGAACAGCCCGTTCACCCGGTCTTCGTTCAGCATGTCTTTCAGAGCGAGCTTGCTGGTGAAAGATGAATGCCCCATGAAAGAAAGGGCAAAAAAGCTGGTGAAAGTCATGACTCCTATACCGCCGATCTGGATAAGAAACATGATGATGATATGTCCTGTATGCGTGAATGTCGTTGCCACATCGACTGTCGTCAGTCCGGTCACACAGACGGAGGTGGTCGAGATGAACAGGGCATCTACGAAATGAATCCCGTGCACCGTGGCGTTTGGCAACATCAGCAATCCCGAACCGACAAGGATGACGAACACGAAACTCAGCAGGAACAGGAGGGACGGCTTGATATGGCTTTGTAACAGCGTGAATGTCTGCCGCGACAAATGGATGGCGCTCAACAACAGCAGGAGGAAATAAACGAACAGCGGTTCCGTGAGGAAACCGAGGTAGGGCAGCGACTGGTGAATGGCTTCTTTGAAGAATACTTTGCCCGATAGCACGGCAAAGAGGAAAAAATAAATGCCGATATCCAGGTATAACATTTTCTCTTGTATGATCTCTTTGAATTTCAAAATATACCGAAGCGATATCCCGGTAAAGAAAGCCAGCAGGAGATAAACCCGGCTGGTTTCCAACATATGGGTGACATGGGCCGAATATTTGAATCCGAACTGATAGACCAGGATGAAGAGGGAGGCGAGAGAGGCGACGAGTATGATTCCTTCGGCCACCATGTTCAGCAAGCCCTTCATATTCGCCCAGTACATTCGGAATGAGAACTGTAGATGTTTGATATCCATAGTACGTCTTTTTTTAATAACAAATGTATTGAATAAATGTTAGAAGTTTCTTCCCTTTCCGGATAATCGCATTAAAATTCAGGTTTGGTACAGTTCCTTTTTCTGTGAGTGATAATGTATGTTAAATAACGGGCTTTTTAGCCTTTTGAGTAGATATTGTTCGAATTACATTATGTCGTATGTCGTTTTAACCTTATATTTGCGGAGAATCTTTATTGGGATATTATGGAAACACAGGAAAATAAGCATGAAATGTTTTATCCGCACGTTTCGGTCGATTGCGTATTGCTTGGGACAAACGAAGATAAACTGTGCGTGTTGCTCGTCGAAAGACAAGTTGCCGGTAGTAACGAGAAACACTACAAATTGCCGGGAAGCTTGATTTATGAGAGTGAAGATCTGGATACGGCCGCTTATCGTGTCTTGAACGAAGCGACAGGTCTGAAACGTGTAGCCTTGAAACAGTTCCGCAGTTTCGGCTCTCCTGCCCGTACCAAGAATAAAGAGGATGTGCAATGGCTGGAAAATGCTTCCAAAATGAAAATCACACGAATCGTGACGGTCGCTTATCTGGCGTTGTGTAAGTTCGGGAAGAAAATGACGATGGGGGAGATGTCCGATACCCTTATTTGGGCACCTATAAATGAATTGCCACATCTGCCATTCGACCATAAGGAAATTGTTGAAGCTGCTGGCGAAGAGATACGGCGGTGGGTGGATGTCGAACCGGGTATCGTTTTCGATTATCTTCCGTCAAAGTTTACGGCCTATCAGTTGCGGCGCATTTTTGAGATCATTTATAATAAGACGATAGATGTACGCAATTTCCATAAAAAGATGACGGCGATGGAATATGTCGTGCAGACGGATGAAGTGGAAACGGGAGTGAATCATCGGGCAGCCCGCTATTACCGGTTCGATAAGGTGAAATATAACAAGTTGCATTCGAAGTTTAATAAGATATGATATAGTATGTGTTTATTAGGTTGTGATATCGGAAGTTCTTCGGTGAAGGCTTCTATTGTCGATAAAGATACGGGGTTGACGCTTGCCTCTGATTTTTATCCGAAAGAAGAGGCGGCGATCAAAGCCGTGCGTCCCGGATGGGCGGAGCAGAATCCGGATGACTGGTGGATGTATCTGAAAGAAGCGATAAAGGGTGCGATCGCGAAGGCGGGCATCAAGGGAACGGAGATAGATGCGATCGGCATCTCGTACCAGATGCATGGGCTTGTATTGGTGGACAGGAAGATGCAGGTGCTGCGTCCGTCGGTGATCTGGTGCGACAGTCGTGCGGTGCCTTATGGGGATCGCGCTTTCAAGTCGATCGGCGAAAAGCAATGCCTGGCACATCTTTTGAATTCTCCCGGAAACTTTACGGCTTCCAAATTGGCATGGGTAAAAGAGTATGAACCGCAGATATTCGGACAGGTGCATAAATTCATGTTGCCTGGCGACTTTATTGCCATGCGCATGACGGGCGATATTGTCACGACTGTTTCAGGCCTTTCGGAAGGAATTTTCTGGGATTTCCGGAATAATAGCGTTTCTGAAGATCTGATGAACTATTTCGGGTTCAGTAAGGAACTGGTTCCGGATATCCGTCCGACTTTCGGTGTGCAGGGGGAATTGCTCGGATCGGTCGCTTCGGAGTTGGGTTTGAAGAAGGGTACGCCGGTTACCTATCGGGCCGGTGACCAACCCAACAATGCGTTGTCGCTAAATGTCCTGAATCCGGGCGAGATAGCCGCTACGGGCGGTACGTCGGGGGTCGTGTATGGTGTGAACGGCAAGGTGAACTACGACACGCTGTCCCGTGTGAATACGTTTGCGCATGTGAACCATTCGGCCGACCGGACGCGCTTGGGTGTCCTGCTGTGTATTAACGGTGTGGGAATCCTCAATTCATGGGTGAAGCGGAATGTGGCCCCGGAAGGTATAAGCTATCCTGCTTTGAACGAGCTGGCGGCGACTGTTCCGATCGGTTCGGAGTAAACAGTAAAAGAGACAGATGCGATTCCAGGATTCTGGGAAAGCG
>OGZK01001975.1_pt1 | contig 18528 bp, 15 predicted proteins | sample 1576791 | NCBI WGS metagenome assembly OGZK01 (sample SAMEA3541556, study PRJEB24748) | human gut metagenome | biome: human gut; feature: human-associated habitat; material: faeces | place: China | collected 2012
GGGGAAAGCTGCGGTAAAATAAAGCCGGAAGCCAAAACAAGGAGGGACCCCCATGAACCCAGCAAAAGTGTACTATACCGACCTGCGAACCCGTGACGGAGACAATCTCCCCAAAAAGCTGCAGCGGCTTATCCGCGCGGCGGGGATTGCCGATATTGACATGGAGAAAAAGTTTGTGGCCATCAAGCTGCATTTCGGCGAGCCGGGCAATTTGAGCTTCCTGCGGCCGAACTATGCCAAGGCAGTGGCCGATGTGGTGAAGGAGCTGGGCGGCATCCCCTTTTTGACCGACTGCAATACCCTGTATGTGGGCCGCCGCAAGCACGCCCTGGAACACCTGGCCGCCGCGCAGGAAAACGGCTTCTCGCCCCTGAGCACCGGCTGCCAGATGATCATTGCCGACGGCCTCAAGGGCACCGACGAGATGGAAGTGCCCCTGGAAGGCTGTGACCACTTCCAGAGCGCCTTCATCGGCCGCGCCATCATGGACGCCGACATCTTCATCAGCCTGACCCACTTCAAGGGCCACGAGCTGACCGGCTTCGGCGGCGCCATCAAGAACATCGGCATGGGCTGCGGCAGCCGTGCGGGCAAGATGGCCATGCACAGCATCGGCAAGCCCAGCATCGACGCCGAAAAGTGCTGCGGCTGCAAGACCTGTACGCACTACTGCGCCCAGTCGGCCATCAGCATCGGCGAAGACCACAAGGCCCGCATCGACCATGACCTGTGCGCCGGCTGCGGCCGCTGCATCGGCGTGTGCAACTTCGACGCCATCAGCAATGCCTTCGACGCCGAGAGCACCATCCTCAACGAACGCATGGCCGAATACACCAAGGCCGTCATCCAGAACCGCCCGCACTTCCATGTGAGCATCGTCAACCAGGTCTCGCCCTACTGCGACTGCCACGCCGAAAACGACGCCGCCGTGGTGCCCGACATCGGCATGTTCGCCAGCTTCGACCCTGTGGCCCTGGACCACGCCTGTATCGACGCGGTCAACGCCGCGCCCGCCATCAGCACCAGCGTGCTGGGCCAGTGCGCCCACGAGCACAACGACCACTTCACCGACATCCATCCCAAGACCAACTGGCGCAGCCAGATCGAGCATGCCCAGAAGATCGGCATCGGCAACGTGGATTACGAGCTGGTGACCGTGAAGTAAGGACGGCCTCCTGCCCCCGCAGCCCGGGGACAGCTCATGCACAAAAAAACGGCGTCTTTCGACGCCGTTTTTTTGTTGGCCTTCCGTCCGGCCGCCGTCCGTCCCCGCAAGGGACGTCTCAGCGATAGAGCAGTTTTTTCCAGAAGAATTTGATGTTGCCGTCGGCACTGGGCGCGGGCTCCCAGCGCAGGATGGCGTCCGCCATCTTTTCCAGCCCCTGGCAGACAGGGCTTTCCGGCAGGCAGCGGCAGAAGGGCTGCTGGCGCACCACGGCCTCGTGCACGCCGGGGTCACGGGGCAGCACGCCGGCCAGATCCAGCGAGACCCCGCCAAGGAAGTGGTCGCAGACGTCCGTGAGCCGCACGAACATCTCGCGGGCGCTCTTCATGTCCTGCGCCATGTTGACGCAGACCTGGAAACGGTCCACGCCGTGCTGCGTCTTCAGCACCTTGATCAGGGCATAGGCATCCGTCAGCGAGGTGGGCTCCGGGGTCAGGACGAGGAGCCGTTCCTGCGCCGCCACGTTGAAATAGAGCACGCTGTCGTTGATGCCCGCGCCCGTGTCCACGATGAGGAAATCCAGATCGTCCTCCAGCTCGTCCATGGCATCCAGCAGCTCCAGCTTCTGGCCCGAATTGAGCGCCAGCATCTCGCTGACCCCCGACGAGGCGGGCAGGATGGAGAAGCCGTATCCCGTGGGCAGCAGGATGTCCCGCAGGGACGCCCCCTCATGGAACAGGTGGAAGATGTTCTTTTCGGGATGCAGGCCCAGCAGCACGTCCACATTGGCCAGCCCGAGGTCGGCATCCAGAAGCAGTACACGCTTGCCGCGCGCCGCCAGGGTCAGGGCCAGATTGACCGAGATGTTGGTCTTGCCCACGCCGCCCTTGCCCGAGGTGACGGAAAATACCAGAGGATAACTGCTGTTCATGCGTGCTCCAGATGTCAGGTCTTGCCCGGACAGAGTACGATATCTGCCTGTCCCGTCAAGAGCATGGGGACAGGCCCGGCCCGTGGCATGCCCGCCGGGGAAGGACGGGCGCGCGCCCCAGCCCCGATACCCGACCAAAGCGGCCGTACCGGGCAGAGGGCATCAAAAAAGATCCGCCCCGCCACGGGCACCGGCGCATCCCTGCCCGCATCCCGGCATGTCCCGGCTCGCGAGCATCCCGCATACGGCCCTGTGGCGGGAAGCAAAATATAGCGAAGAGATACGTAATACGGGCATCATGCCCGCCCTGACCACAGCAACGGCCGTGTCCCACCAAATGCCCCTGTCTAGCCCCTCTCTGTCTTGCAGCCTTCCTGCAAGCGGGTGCAGCGCATCTCGCGACGGGGGACAGTCAGGGCGGCCGTCGTGTCTTCCCCGGACGCGCGGGCATTCATCCGGGCCAACTCCTGTGACTGTTCCAGCCGTGCAAGACGCTCGCCGAGATCTGCATTTTTTTGCCACAACAGCCTGTTTTCCTGATTCAGGTCCCTACGCTCGGCTTCCAGCTGGTCCAGACGCTCCTGCAACCAGCGGCAATGGGCCCGCAGGGCTTCGTTCTCTGCCTTGCAGTCCTGGCCGGATGCTATCTGGCAGGACAATTCTCCGACCGTCGGGATTCTGTCCTCAAGGGGAGATCCCGGCCTGTTTTCCTTCCGTTCGTCCTCTCCGGTGTCGTTCGGGGCATGCATGGCCCCCACCCCCGACATCAGCCAGGAGACATTAATCTTGCATCTATTACAAATAGTTAAGATCACATCAGCATTGGGGCAGTTTTCCCCACGCTCGTAACCACCGAGAGCGCCCTTGCTGATGCCCAGCAGGCCGGCAAAAGCCTCCTGGGACATTCTGCCCCGTACATGACGGATGCGTTCTCCAAGTTTCTGCATATGTTTTCATCCTTACCCCACCCCAAAAAGAACAATAAATCAGCTAGTAACAAAAAAACAGATATAAAAGGACATTTTTTTGTTTACTCAACCTGAATTCTGTCCTAACTAAAGAGTGTGGGCGCTATTTTGTTCTACTTTCCATCATCTTGAAGAACATCATAGCCGCCCACATTTGCGAACGCAATGCTGTTATGGGCAGCCCATCTGCAATGCATTGTATTCATTATCATTACTTGCATGATGCCTGTCTCGTGCCCTGACAGCCTGCCTGTACACCTGACGCCCGTTGTTGGCCGGACGTCGCAAATTCGGGAGATGCTGTTATGCAACTTACCAAGGGAGCCATCGGGAACCTCATCAACCGGTACAAGGCGGTGCTCAAAAAGTGCCACCTGATGAACACTTTCGGCAGCCTGGCCGTGGCCGGCATGCTGGTCATGGGCGGCGCCGGCATGGCGACCGCCGCAGACGATAAGCCTTTGGGTGGTGGCAGTCAGGAATGGAGTGGAGATGTCGATCATCTCATGGGCGGCAACCTGTACAAAGGGAATGTCACGGTTCCTGGAGAGACCACTCCGGGCGACATCTCCCTCTCCATCAAGGGCGGCGCCATCGAGGAAATCATCGGCGGCAGCTATGTGAGCGGCAATAATGATCAGGTCGAGAATGTCACGCTCGGCAATATCAGCACTACCATCCAGGACAGTTCTTCCACCGAATTCGTGGTGGGTGGCAGCAAAATCTCCAATGACGCGGACGCCACGCTGACCACGGGCAAAACCAGCCTGACCATCAGCAACGGCACCTTCGGGAGCACCGAGACGACTGGCTACGAACTGGTCATGGGCGGCAACTACGTCAAGACTGGCAAGGATGGCACCCAAAATAACGCCACTACGGAGGGTTCCAACGTCGCTATCTCTGGCGGTGAATTCCATGCCTCCGTGGTGGGCGGCAGTGTGGCCCACAACTACAGCGGGAACGGTTCGATTACGGTCACCGACAACGGTGCTACTTCCGTGAACATCACCGGCGGTACCTTTGCCCCGTCCAACAGCGCTTTTGATGTCGTCGGCGGCATCAATCTCAGCGCCGCCGTCATCGGCGGCGGTCTGGCCTATGGTGCCAACACGAGCACCGTGCTGGGCTCCGATACCCAGGATGTGACCAGCAGCGTGACCATCAGCGGTGATGCCGAAGTCAAGGGCAAGGTCGTGGCCGGCAGTGTTGTCGCTGAAGATGGGTACGCCGCTGTTGTCCATGGCAATACCATGTTGACCATGCAGAACGGTAAGGTCAGTGACGACCTCATCGGCGGCGGCATGGTGCAGGATGCGACTTCCCTTTCCGGCGAGGATGCTCCCAGCCACAACCTCATCGTCACCGGCAATGCGGGTGTCACGGTTGACGGCGGTACCGCCACGGGCGAGATCGTCGGCGGCAACTATGTGAAGACTTCCACCGCCAAGTTGGAAAATTCTGCAAAAGTGGCCAATTCTTCCGTGACCATCACTGGCGGCACATTTGCCGGCGTCGACGTCTCCAAGAATAAAGCCCAGTATATCATCGGCGGCAGCAAGACCAATGCTTCCTGGGGTGGGAACGCGACTACGCTTGTCGAAGGTAACAGCTCAGTCCGGATCGATGGTGACGTGGACATCAAGGACGGCGCTTTGATTGGCGGCAGCCAGGCTAAGGCAGGAAACGGCACGGAGTCTAAGGCTACTGCTATTGTCAAGGGCAACAGCTCCGTTACCGTGAACAATGGCACTCTGGCCGGTGTGGTCGGCGGCGGTATCGCTGAGACCTACTACACTACTGCTACCGCCGAGTCCACCGTGGAAGGCACCTCTTCCGTGACCATCAACGGCGGCAAGGTTACTGGGAATTCGATCGTGACCGGTGCTGTGCAAAATAACACCGGCACGCTGTCTGCTGCCATCGTGGGCGGCGGTCTGGCCAATACCACGGGCTCCACTGCCACTGTGGGCAGCACGAGCGTGACCATCGCTACTGGCACCATCAACGGCAAGGTCGTTGCCGGTGGCGCGGCGGTCAACGGTGGCAGCTCCACCGTCACGCACGATACCAGCCTGACCATGACCGACGGCACAGTCGACGGCGACCTTATCGGCGGCGGCTTTGTCGACAGCAGTGTCGACAGCAGTGCCGGCACGGCCAATAATAAGGCCAATGTTAATGGCTCTACCCACATCACCGTCAGCGGCGGTTCCCTCGTTGACGCCGAGATCATCGGCGGCGGCTCCGTGCGTAATGCCACTGGCGAGGCCAATGTTACCGGCGATACCCACGTCACGGTGACGAAGTACGCCAACGATCAGGTTGATCAGAAGTGGGTGCAGTACGTCCTCGGCGGCGGCAAGGCCATGACCAGTGGTAAGCAGACTGCCACGGCCAATGTCGCCGGCAACACCAATGTCATCATTGGTGAGCAGGGTGCCATAGGCGAGGCCCTCGATATCAAGTTCGGTACCGTGGCCGGCGGCGGCCTGGCCCGTGCGCAGGGAGGAGAGGGTTCTGCCACCGCCACTGTGACCAACGCCAATGTCACCGTCCACAGCGGCATCCTGTCCGGCGTGGCCGGCGGCGGTATCGCTGAAAGTTACAATACTGGCACTGCTAAGGCCACTGTGACCAACGCCAACCTGACCATCAATGGCGGCACCATCAATGGCGTGAAGTACCAGGGTGTCGACAAGAGCGCGGTCGCCGTGCTGGGTGGCGGTATCGCTAAGGGTAACCAGGCCACTGCCAATGCCACCACCACCAACACCGTCATCAACGGCGGCAAGATCAACGGCCATGTCGTGGCCGGCGGCCTGGCTGACGGCGGCACCGCCACTGTGGGCACCGCCAACCTGACCATCAAGGGCGGCGAGATCAACGGCAGCGTCTACGCCGGCGGCGCCGCGCTCGGCGGTGATGAGGCCACTGTTGATAACTTCGACGTGCGCATTATGGGCGGCACCATCACAAAGGATGTCGTGGCCGGCAATTACACCGGCGATACCGGGGCCTCCACGTTCACTCTGCTGGGAGCCAGCCCGTACAGCGGCGGTTCCTCCAAGGGCAGCATCACCATCGGTGGTGATGCCAACATTGGCGGCGGTGTGTCTGTTGGTGACGGCGTCAAAGCCAATGTCATCATCGACGGCGCTGATGCCGAGGTCACCGGTGGCTACGAAGGCAACAAAGACAGCACTCTGACCTTCAACAACTACAACGACAAGTTTAACAACACCGCTACCGGTTTTGGCAACCTCAACGTTGCTGAAGGCTCCAACGTGGAAATGGACAACCTGTCCACCGGCGCCAAGGGTTCTCCCGACGCGAGTAACCCCAACGCGGACAAGGGCTTCTTTGGTGGTGATACTGGTGTTGATGTCGTCACTGTCACCGGCAAAGGCACTGTGAAGGCTACGAATGTCACGGCTACTGACGGTAAGACCATCACCGTGGCTGACGGCGGCACGCTGGATGCCGGAAAGCTGACCACGACCGTTGAGGGCGGTACTGCTGGTACCGTCAAGACGGAAGGCCTGGGCTCCACGCTGATCATCGGCAACGCTCAGGATGCGTTGGACTCTATCAATGACGACAGCCTCAGCAGCACCGCCGGCAGCGAGATCCAGTTCACGGGCCTTGGTGAGAGCGTCGTCGCCTCAACCATCACGGGCAAGCTGCAGGGGGGCAGCACGGGCATCGTCAATGTGGGCGATACCAAGGTTGACGGCCTCAGCGAACTGGTTACGGACGGCGAGGTCGACTATAGCAAGTGGTCGACCGACGGCATCACCAACAACGAGCTGAAGAAGGCCACGCTGACTGGCGTCAACTCGGCCGTTGACAAGACCGGCAGCTTCGGCAGCGCCCAGCTGGCTACGGGCACTGAGCTCACCGTCGGTATCAACGGCAACCTGACCCTTACCGGTCTTGACAGCAGCAGCAGCAACTTCGTCAGCACGTCTGAGGGCAAAAAAGCCGGTGCCGCGATCGCCGACAATGCCACGCTGACCCTGGGTGACAATACCTATGCCGGCAATAAGAGCATCGGCGATATCAGGATCGGCACGAATGCCACGCTGAACGTACTGGGCCAGAGTGCTGCTGCCGCTACGGTGAACAGCGGCGCCATCACGCCGTCGACAGGGGTTCAAATCCCCTTGGGGACGCCAAAGATTTCAACAGGTTACAGCCTGTTTGCCTATCCGGGCTTTTAGGGTTACAAGCCCAGGGTTACAATCCCTCAAGAACTGCTACTTCTTGAGGGATTTCCTTTTTCAGCAGGTCACCCACAACCTGTCCAATTCCGCTGTCGCCGAGCGCTGTCACGATCTCTTCCTGATCCGTATACAGCCCGGCGCTTTTTGTATACCGGTCAGTCGTTGATGCCCGGTAATGTCCCATCAGTATCTGAGCCGCATTCAGGCCCAGCTCCATAAAGGCAATGGCCGCGCTTTTATGCCGGATAGCATGAAAGCCAAACGGTCTGACGCCCGCCCTTTCACATAGCTCACGCATAAAATGCCTGCGCTGCCGAAAGGGTTGTCCAAGGTGCGAGTCGCACTGCAACTGCATGAAGACATTTTCGACCTTGCAAGGCCGGGTGTCATACCACCACGACAGGGCCTTGACCAGCTCCGGGTGGAGCTTCAGCCAGCGTACTCTTTCCTTGCCGCTCCCGGCCTTGTGATCCAGAAGACGGATTTTCCCTTCAATCAGGTTCACGTCCTGCCATGTCAGGCGAAAGACTTCTCCGCGACGTGCTCCGGTATAGAACAAGGTCAGCAGCATGATTAAATCCTGCCCTCTGGCCTGATGCAACACCTTGATGATGTCCTCTTCCGGCGGAACGTAGCGTTCACTACGCGGAACGGCAAAAGGAGGAATCTTCCTGAACGGAGCGGTTATTTGTGGGAAATCCTCTACGAAGTCAAGGCCCCACGTCCATGCGGCCAACAGATTCTTGCGATACTTGTTGGCAACATTTCCGCCTCTCGCCACATAAATCCGGGTCAAAAAGCGGTACGCCCGTGAAGGGCTGATGTCTTCCAGAGCGGTAATCCCGGCCTTGCCGCAAAAGTCGAAAAAATCCCGCATGACAAGCTGTTTTTCCACATAGGTCTTGTGACTCATGGTTCGCTGGGCATGGGAGAGATAGTCATTCCCCCAGGCCATAAGCCGTTCCAAGTCCGTGCGGATCTCCTGTTCCTGAATCGCCTTTGCAAGCTGTTCCTCTTCCCATTTTTTTGCGGCTCGCCATTGCGGCCCGAATTTTTTTCCGGGAGGGAACATTTTGCAGGCGATCTGCCTTCCGTCCAGCACCACGCGGGCCAGCCAGCGGCCTCCTTTGTCTGGTCTCAATGTCGGCATGAAAGAACTCCAACACTGCTCCCCAGTTGAAACGCCAGCACTGTCCCATGCGCCTGCCGCCGAGCTGAAAAGCTACCCTCTTCACTGTGCGAGGGTCAAGTTTCAGTACTCTGGCAAGCTGTTTCAGGGTCAGGAAGTCATCGGGGGAATAACGTCTCATGATTAGATCCATTATGAAGTTCGCAAAGGCGAATATACTTTGCGACAAGCTCCATCATTGATGTACATCCATTTCGCAAAAGCATTTTTTCTCTATGCCGTTTTACAGCGCTCGGAGTAATGGAAAGATGCGCAGCAATCTGTCTATTACTGAGTCCCTCAAGAATGAGCAGAAACACCTCTTTTCCCCTTGGGGTAAAACCCATATCCGAAAATACAGCCTGCTGACAAACCGTATCCGAACACGAAGATAGGGCTTTCACTGAGGAGTTGTAGCACATCCTTTTACGAATTTCTGCCAGATGCTGATAAAGCGTACCGATTTTTATACCAAGGCGGCTGCTTATTTTTTTTGAGCGAATTGCCGTCATGGAGCATTTTCAAAATTTTCTGGTGCTGTCTGCTCAGGCGTAGTGTCTCCATCTTGGCCTCCAGAGGGTTGAAAAAAACGGTAAAGAATACCGCTTATGTACCACACTCTGGGAGCCTTGGGCAGTGGCCATTTTTTATAGGAAAAAAACTTTTTTGAGAGTCAGGGCATAATTGCCCCCTTCGGGTTTTGTCAATAAGGATAGAGAAAAAAGTAAATTATTTTTATGAGGTTACAACATCGGATTGAATAAGGCGCAGTACCTTGTCGGTAAAGGTTTCCCGGCTGGTCTGGCTGAAATGGAAATAAATATCAAAGGTCGTACCGCCAACGGTCTTTACCATATCGGGTGGCGGTACGTCCGGGGCGGGTGAAGCGTTGCCGCCCGCCATCACGGGCAGGGGGATGGCCTTGCCCTCTCTGCTGGTGCTGTCGCTCCCCTCCGGGGCGGGGATGGTGCTGGTGATCGTCATGCTGGGGTCGTAGGTCATAGGCTCTCCTTTCATCATTCATCAAAGTTAATCCACGTGAGCGCCATTTTGCCGCCCACGTTGGAGTGGGGGAAGGGGAATGTATTAGTCCCCCTTTGAGGACTGTCCACAAGCCCCCTGATTGCAAGGCTTTTCAGCCTCTAAATGTCCACGCCTGCGGCGTTCCCGTTCGCTGGCAGCTTTCTTTCTCCGGCGCACATTGGCGGCGCACTCGTCACAGTATTTGCCCCGATTGGAGCGCGGCACGAACATCGCCCCGCACTCGGCACAGGGCCGCGCCTGTCCTCGGTGGAGCAAGGCGGCACACAACCCCTTGTCTGTTGGCAGGACGGCGGCGCGGAACCATTTACAGACCAGGGAATAGGTGATACTCTGGACGCAGACACAAGGCTCCCAGCCGTCATCAAGAGCAAGACAGTTGCCGCCGTCATAATTGCAGCAGTCATGCACCAGCCGCCGGACGGCTCGGTACTGCTGGTAGGTCAGTCGGGGAATGCCGTTCACCGCTCCACCTCCCGGCGTTTCTGCTGGGTCTGCTCCTGCTGGTGTATGGCAGCATCGGCGTTCCGCTTCACCTGTTGAAGCCGCCGCAAATCGTCTTGGATAGGCTTGTACTGCTCATACTCGGCTGTGTACTCCTGGTGAAGCCTCGCCTGTTCCTGTTCCCACGCATGAACGGGGATTTTACCAGCAGGGGAACGGTGCTTGTCCAGCTTCCGGCGGGCCATGTGGAACGTCCTCAACTCGTTCTCATGCTCCCTCTCGAATTTTTCCCGCTTGCCCTTCCACTTGATACCCTGCAACTCGTCATAGACGGGCTTGGTGTCTCGGTAGAGGTCAACAAGGCGAAGCAGTTCCTTCAATTCGTTCAGACGGTCACGCTTCGCTTTCATGGATGTGTTGATGGCCTCCGTTCGTTCACTCTGGGCGGCGATATGGGTCTCTAAATCTTCCAGCGTAGCGATGCCCCTCTCGGTCAGAAAATTGATGGCCTCGGCAAAACCTTTAAGATTTCCAATCCTGGCGTTGCGGCTCCATGCTCCGGCGTTCCGGCCCTCATAGTAGTCGGTCAGCAGGGCGGCAAGGGTCGGGGCCTGGGGCTTGCTCAATTCTTCTTTTATGGCCTTAATCCAATCCGTCAGGCCGGCGATTTTCTTCCGAATATCCCGCAGAATGTTGTTGGCCTTTTTTATCCAGCGGTTCAGATCGCCCTTGTCGGTGGGGATGCCCTTGGCCTCCATCTGGCGGACGGCCACGCCCTCATGGACGGTGGGCAGCAGGTCAAGGCCCTGACGCTCATAGGAGCGGTGGTCGATGCGGCAGGTCAGCCCCTTTTCCTCAAACTTGGCGTTCACCATAGCGGCCCACGCCTCCCGCCAATGTTCCAGTGTTTCCGGGCTTCCCCAGTCGGTAGTGGGAACAGCGTCAAAGAGGGGCTTGCCGTCCTCTCCCATAATGCGGTTCCCGTCCTCGTCCAGACGGTAGCGGCGGCGCTGCTTGCACCCCCATTTGCCGTCTGGCTCAATGGGCCGGATGGGGCAGAGAACATGAAAGTGCGGGTTAGGAATACCGCCGTCCTCCTTGTCCGGCTGGTGGATGGCAAAGTCGGCAATCATGCCCCGGCCCACAAGCTGCTCCGAAACAAATTGCCTTGCAAGAGCGATGTTTTCCTCCAATGAAAACTCGTTCTGCAAGGCAATGTCAAAGCTATATGCAAGCTGGGCTTTCTTGCCGCGCTCGGCCTTCTCCACGGCGTTCCAGAGGGTGGCGCGGTCTTGGTACTGGTTGGGGGCCTGGGGCGGCAGGAGAATGTCTGTGCAGACCACGCCGCCCTTGTGGGTGTAGTCGCTGACCTCGCCATAGTATTCGCTATACAATTTCTCCCCGGCTCGGTAGGCGGCGGACGTGACAACAGACTGTCCCGCGCTCCGTTTGACCTGGGTAACGTGGAGATGGAACAGGGCCAATTATCCGCTTTCCTGCTGGTCAGTGGCTTGGCTCACCAGGGCGGCAACTTCCGGCAGGGAAAAGACCTTTTCCATCAAAAGAAAAAAGGCCCTTTCGCTCATGCCGCGCACCTCCGGGGCGATACTCTCCACCGCTCCGCCACGGGTGATAAGTCGGTGGTTTCGCTTCTTCCTTTCGCCTTGGGTGTAGTAGCGGATGCGGTTCTCATACCGCTGGCCTCTGTGCTGGTACTGCTCCAACTTAGCGGTGGCCTCAGCATACTCTTTCTCTAATTCTTCGCGTGACTTGTCCATCGTGTTTGACCTCCTTCTTGGCAAAACAAAAGACCGTCTACCTGCTGTGTCGGGTAAACGGTCAAGGGTAACGGTATTCGGTTTTAGCCTCGCTGGAAAGGTGCAGACGCAGAGCGGATGTACCTTTCCAGCGAGGGCGCAGGGATAGCCGCAAAGCGGCGCAAGGGGCGCAGCCCCTTGTACGGAGCGGAGCGACGCAAACGGCCCGGACTTTCGGAAGTCCGGGCCGTAGCCTCGCAGAGCGCACGATACATGGTCGCAGACCATGTATAGAAGTGCGCCCTTTGTTCCAAAGGGATTTTATAAGTCCATCATTGATGGGAGAATTTTGTTGAACATATGGCGCACCTTATCAATCCGGGTGTTTGGGCGGCGTGGCTGAAAAACTGGTTCGCCGCTGGCGATTTGATACCCCTTCAATTCTGTTAAACAAACGCTTCTCCCGTTTGTATAAAAGGTGAGGTCATTGCGGTACTCTTGCACACAGCGGGCAGGGATTTCGCCAGTAAAAATCACCTCGCTGTTTTTAACCTGGGTCGTTTCAATACTCGCGCAATATTTTGGTGCGTCATGATAAGCTCTGGAGAGATATTCCTGCGGCGCATAGAGTGTAAAAGAAAGATATGGTTCCAATAGCTGCGTCCCCGCCTTTTTCAACACCTGCTCCAATACAATAGGTGCCAATGACCGAAAGTCTGCGGGAGTGCTGACCGGACTATAATAAAGCCCATACTCAAAACAGATTTTACAGTCCGTTACCTTCCATCCATACACGCCTTGTTCCAGACCGTAGCGGATACCATCCAATACAGCGTTTTGAAAACTCTGATTCAAGTATCCAACGGAAACTTTGCTCTCATACTGCACTCCGGTGCCAAGGGGGAGAGGGGTGACGGACAGCCCGATGGACGCCCAGAATGGATTGGGCGGCACTTCGATATGAATGGTGTGACTTACCGCTTTCAATGGCCTCTCCATATAGATGACGGTAGGTTCTTTTGCAGTTGTGTTGAGCTGATATTTTTCCACCAGAAGATCAGAGATAATTTCCAATTGTACCCGGCCCAAAAAGGAGAGAATGATCTCATGGGTCACAGCGTCTACTTCATAGCGCAGAAGCGGGTCGGTATCCGCAATTTCTGTCAAGGCGTTTAACAAGCGTTCCCTCTGTTCTGGTTTCTCTGGTGCAATTGTTGTCCGCAGCAAAGGGAGAGGATTGTCGCTCCACGTTTCACGGGGCAGCAGCAGTTTGTTTCCCAGCACATCATTCAGCCGCAAACTGTCGCAGGGTACAATGACGATCTCGCCCGCATGGGCAATCTCTGTTCGGACAATCTCACCCTTTGAGGGGATACGCATTTCCGTAATTTTCAGTTTTTCTTTCCCTGCCAAGGCTACGGAATCCCGCAAATGAAGCGTACCGCTATACAACCGCAGATAGGCAAGGCGTTGGCTCTGGTTTGCGTACTCAACTTTGAACACAGTTCCGCACAATTCAGAGCTGTTCTGCCCGGTGGGTGATTGGAATGTATCTGTGACCGCTTCAATGAGTTGTCGGATTCCCAAGTTTACCTTGGCACTGCCATGATAGACCGGAAACAGAGAGACGCTTTGGATTCTCCTGTTTTCCTCCCGCAGAAGTTCTTCTTTGTCCATTGGTTCTCCGGCAATATATTTCTCCAACAATTCATCACAGTCCGCAATCACGGTATCCCAATTCTCCAGCCCCATGTTTTCCATGATGGATATATCCGGGGAAAGCTGCACGTTCTGCTTAATAATCATATTTGCGGAGAGCTTATCTCGGATAGACTGATACACACCTGGCAGGTCAATCCCGTCCTGGTCGATTTTGTTAATAAAGATAACAGTTGGGATTTTCATTACTTGCAGAGCATGAAACAGAATACGGGTCTGCGCCTGAACGCCGTCTTTTGCAGAAACAACCAAAATCGCTCCGTCAAGAATGGCAAGGGAGCGATAGACCTCCGCTAAGAAATCCATATGCCCAGGAGTATCCACAATGTTGACCTTACAATCGTGCCACTGAAAGGAAGTGACCGCCGTTTGAATGGTGATTCCACGCTGCCGCTCTAAAAACATGGTGTCCGTTCTCGTTGTTCCCTGATCCACACTGCCGGGCGCCTCGATTGCTCCGCTGGTATATAACAGGCTCTCCGTCAAGGTCGTCTTACCTGCGTCTACATGAGCAAGAATGCCAATATTGATGATTTTCATATGATTGTCCTCCATACAAGGCCCAGAAGGGCGCAAAAATCCCCAGCGACAAATACTTTTACCGCTGGGGATGATAGGTAGGACACACATGAAAACTGCGGCCAAGGCTGGCCGTTGTCTATCACGATATGAAATGAAAAGGCAAAAGTATGCTTAAATTGGGTACAAAAACCAAGCCCTCTCCTTGAGGACGTTTGTCTTTGTTCCCATTATCAAATTTTATTTAAGAATACCTTGCCGCATATTGATAAACTCCTTTGCTTGGATTTTTATAGTATAGCATATCAAATTCCCAAAAGCAACCCTGTTAAGATAAATTTTTTCTGTCACTGCACCTCCATATCTCTCTCGTGTATACGCCATACGCAACTCTTTTCAAAAAAGAAGTGGACGCGCTGGCAAAGCTGTGGTAGAATGAAACGAAAGAAGGTGAGGATGGTGGAGCTCAAAACGACAATCGCCCAGGGACTGCACGTCACAGATGACAGCGCGGGTTATGATGCCGCCTGTAAGCGTGTCCTGTCTGAAAAGGCAATCCTGGCGCGGATTATGAAGTCCTGCCTGGAAGAATACAAGGATTGCGATGTCAATGATATTGCCGAGAAGTACATTGAGGGCCAACCCCAGGTGTCCGCCGTCCCGGTGCTGCCGGACGAGGGTGGCACAGTCATCAGCGGCATGGACACCGAGGACAAATCGGTGCGCGAGGGGACAGTCACCTATGACATTCGCTTCCGCGCCATCGTTCCCGACTCCGAGGAACAAATTGCCCTCATCATCAACGTGGAGGCCCAGAACGATTTTTACCCCGGCTATCCGCTGATAAAGCGTGGCATATACTACTGTTGCCGCATGATTTCTTCCCAGTACGGCAGGGAGTTCACTGGCTCCCATTATGAGAAAATCAAGAAGGTCTACTCCATCTGGATTTGCATGAAACCGCCGCAGTATCGAGAGAACACCATTACCCGGTATCGGCTGGTGGAAGAATATCTGGTCGGCGAGGGCAAAGAACCCATCAGGAATTATGATTTGCTGTCCATCATCATGCTGTGCCTTGGCGGGCCGGATGGGTCAAATTATGACGGCGTATTGCGGATGCTGGATGTGCTTCTCTCCAACGAAACCAGCGAGGCGGAAAAGCGGAAAATTTTGCAGGACGATTACGACATTCAAATGACGCAGACAATGGAAAGGGAGGTGTCGGTCATGTGTAATTTGAGCAAGGGCGTTGAGGAAAAAGGCGTTGCTAAAGGTATCTTGTCCTCTATCAAAAACCTCATGGAAACGATGGGGCTGACCATTGAACAGGCTATGGCGGCGCTGAAAGTCCCGGAGGGCGAACGTCAGAAATATATGGATTTGCTGGAACGGCAGTAATGACAAAAACGCCACGGACTATCGTTGTCCCTGGCGTTTTCTGTATCTACGTTAGCTGACTTGAGCAGCTTCGGCTTCTGCCTGTTTCTTCCTGTGGTAGTTCTCCCGCCTCGCGGCAAGCATACGTTCATACCGGGCCTGGGCTTCGGGATCTCCGGCGGCAGCGTCCGCATACATTTTCTGACGGGACTTCTTTACCGCTTCTGACTGTTGCGCTCTCTGCTGCGCCAACTCTGCCGCCGCTACCGGGTCGGTTTCGGCGCGGGCTTTCAAATCCTGCAAAGCCGCCTTTTTCCGATTGCGATGGGCTTCCAGCCGTTCCGCTTCTTCTAGGGTGAGAGGCAAACCTGCCTCGGCACATCTGGCAAGTTCTTTCAACGTCCGCTGTTGGGGCTTCGGGGGCTGTGCGGACTTCTGCCTGTCACGCCACGCTTTGTGCTGCTCGGCTTTCTTCTGGCGGTGCGCCGCAAGCCGCTCCGCTTCCTCCGGGGTGAGATCGGCTCCATCCAGCTTGGCGAGTTCCTTCAGTGAGCGTTTGCGAGGCTTCTCTGGCTGACTGGCCTTTTTCTTGTCGCGTTGCTTCTGCTGATAGGCCCGATTGCGCTCTAACCGCCGTTCTTCCTCCGCCTGTTCCTCCGGGGTCAACAGGCCCGCCCGCTTCCTCGCGGTAAACTCCCGGCGCTCCTGCTTGTACCTCTCATACCGAACCTGGGCAAGCACCTGGGAGCGTTCCTCTTTCTCTGCCTGTTCCTCCTGCTGGCGGCGTTCTTCCTCCTGCTCCATCGGGGTCACAATGTCGGCGGGAACCTCAAACGCGCCAATGAAATTGAAATAGAAATCTAACCGCTGACGGCGCTGCTTTCCCCGTCCGTTGCCCTCATGGACAACGATTTTCTCGATAAACTAATTGAGAATGGGCGTAGTCAGTTCCGAAAAATCGGTGTACCGCTTGGCAAGGTCGATAAACTCCGTCATTCTCACCCGGTCGGCGTTCCAGTTGTCCAGCAAGCCCTGCCACTCCGTCATGGAGGCTTCCAGCGCGGCCTGTTCCTCGTCATACTCGGCAAGGAGACGGCTGAAATGCTTATCCGGCAGCTTGCCCGTGGCGTTGGCCTCGTACAGCTTCTTCACCAGTCCGTCCAGTTCGGCGTGGCGCTTCTTCGCCTGGACAATCTGTTTCCGGCAATCCTTGACTGCTTCCTCCTGGCGCAGACTGGATGCCTTTCGAACCCGCTGAACAAACTCCTGCTCGTTGTTGCGGACATACCAGCTTATCCGCTGGATGGCGGAGAGGATCGCCGCTTCCAGCTTTTGCGTGGCAACATAGTGAATGGTGCAATCCTCCATAGGTGCCCGGTATCTGGAACAGGTGAAAGCATCGTCAATGTACTTGCCTTGGACAAGACTGTTGTGGTGGGTCAGCTTTGCGCCGCAGTCGGCACAGTAGAGCAGTCCGGTTAAACGGTTAGGGGCATTACTCCGCTTGGGTGTCCGGCGCTTGGTTTCCCGCAAACGCTGAACATTGTGCCACGTTTCTTCGTCAATGATGGCGGGGACGGCTCCCTCAAATACAAATTGTTCCTCTGGCATTGTCCTGCGGGTGCTTTTAGTCTTGTAGTTCTCACAGACAGTCTTGCCCAGCACCTTGCGCCCCAGGTACTCCGGCCTTTTAAGAATATAACCCAGGGTGGTGGCAGACCATGCGTAGGGGTCGCGGTAGCTGTTGGCTCGAACAGGACAGCCGATACGCTTCCAGTGTTCGGAAGGGATGGGGATTTGCTCGGCCCGCAGCGTTCGGGCGATGCCGTTGACGCTCTGACCGTCCATGACCATCTGAAAGATGCGGCGCACAACGGCGGCAGCTTCCTCGTCGATCACCCACTCGCCCTTTTCTTCTTTTGAGGCGAGATAGCCATAGGGGACGGCCCCCGAACAGCGCAGGCCCTTTTCCATTCTGGACTTGAAAACGGTCTTGATTTTGCGGCTGGTGTCAGCAACGTACCACTCATTTATCACATCCCGGAAGATGGACATAATATCAAATCCATTGGCGGTGTCCAGGTTGTCATTGGCGGCGATAAAGCGGACGTTGTACTCGTCAAAGGTGCGTTTGAGCAAGCCGACCTCCACCACGTCACGGCCTATTCTGCTCTGGTCTTTGACAATGACGGTAGCCACATTTCCGGCCCGTATCTCGTCCACCATAGCGTCCAGGCCGGGCCGCTTGAAGGTCGTTCCCCGCACCCCGTCATCGGTGAAGTGGCGGACATTAGTGAAGCCATTTTTTCGGGCGTAGTCCTCCAGGATGCGCTTTTGATTTTCTACGGACACGCTCTCGTCAGACCGCCCATCGTCGTGAGATAACCTTTCGTACAATGCTGTGATTTTACCCTTTTGCTCCTGCTTCCTCATGTGTGTAACCTCCTGTTTTGTATTTTCACGACCTTTCTATCCTTATTATAGTGACCCTTTGGGTACGGTGAAGATGAAGAGCGTCATGCGACTTTTGCGAATAGCCAAAGAGAATTTGAAAAATCTTGTAATATAAGCAACTCCCCGCCATAAATTGGGAAATATGCTTTCTCCCTTTTTTATAACGGGGGCTTATGTCTGCTACGAAGACGTTTTTTATCTCTCTATCCCAAGAAAAATCCTTCCAAAGTATCTCTCCTGGCGGTGCTGAGGACGAAGTCTCTATCCCATGCCGGTTACAACTTCTGGCTGTTCAGGATGCTCCGCATCTTCTGAGGTAGGCAAAGAACTGCCCTCAGAGCTAACAATATCCAAAGAGGGCTCAGACAAGCTCTCGTCATTCTCGGAACAAAACTGCCTGATCAGATAGGTCGGGATAATGATTCCCTCGTTCTTGAGGAGAGTACACAGTTCTTTGGGGCCATAGCCTTTTTTCAATGCCTTGCGCAGGTCACTCTCCAGCAAAAGAGCCGCTTCCTGTCGCGTCTTGCGTTCTGTTTTTTCCGGCAAATCCTGAAGCATCCGCCTAGCCTTGTTTATCTGCTCCGGGCGAATATTGGCAAATCTGGCCATAACGCATTCCTCCTGTGGGCTTTGTCTGCCAGACTACCAGAAATTTACCCATGTATAAAAACAGGCCACTTCACGATAGGGGTTTTTCGAGGCAGGATGGTAGTTGTATTACACAACTACCATCCTGCCAAAGGGCTTGCGCCC
>OGZK01001985.1_pt1 | contig 18447 bp, 10 predicted proteins | sample 1576791 | NCBI WGS metagenome assembly OGZK01 (sample SAMEA3541556, study PRJEB24748) | human gut metagenome | biome: human gut; feature: human-associated habitat; material: faeces | place: China | collected 2012
AGGTGGTTTTTCATAAATATAAATAATAAAATGGTTAAAGTGCATCCGAACAATAAATATTATTGCTTACAACGTTTGCCTATCTTTCTTATTATAAGCATAATATGTATCTAAATCTTTAGGAGTTTTAGGTATCCTTCACCTTGTTGATGTTGGCATGTTGTGCTCATAATATGTTGTAGATTTAAGTACAAATATCTATATATGTCTGATTCTCATCAACGAAGAGTTTGACTGAGAAAAGACATGGCAAAGCTAACTAAATAAGTAATTTCTTATTTAGTTTGCATAACTTTATGTAGGTGTGATGATGATAATTATAATTAACAATCAATCGGTTAATTACAAATAAATATAATAAAAATGTAGAAGAGTTAGAATGCCTTTTTCTTTAAAATGACCAGAATATATTATATATTAGTCAGATTATTATAATTGCATTTTCAATTTCATTAAATAATTAAGCAGGCTTTTGGGGAATATCTGTGCAAATATGCCCTTCAAGGGAGAAATGTACCAAATTTGTCCCTGAATTGGATTATTTGGGACGGTCTATTCTATTTGAAAGTACTACTTTTGCCACCAGATAATTATTAACTTAACAAATAATCCATGTATTATGAAAACAATTCTTAGCGCATTGGGACTTTCGCTTCTGATCTTTACGAGTTGCGGTGGACAAAAAAAGGTTGAAGTCGATTTTATTCAGGACAACATCGACAACGCAGTAGCACAAAACACAATTCAGACAGACATTATCGAGAAATCCGGTAAAATTCTGAATCCAAGAACCATCAATGCAGATGGTAGTATCTCCTATATACCTATTGATGACTGGTGCTCCGGTTTCTTTCCGGGCAGCATGTGGCTGACTTACAATCTGACAGGGGATAAAAAGTGGTTGCCTTTGGCAGAAAAATACACAGAAGCCCTCGATTCTGTGAAATATCTGAAGTGGCATCATGATGTCGGCTTTATGATCGGGTGCAGTTATCTTAACGGTTACCGTTTTGCAGATAAAAAAGAATATAAAGATGTGATTGTAGAAGCCGCAAAATCATTGTCTACCCGTTTCCGTCCGGGAGCAGGCGTTATCCAGTCATGGGATGCCGATAAAGGCTGGCAGGGAACACGCGGATGGAAATGTCCGGTGATTATCGATAATATGATGAATCTGGAATTGCTGTTTGAAGCTACGGCTTTTTCCGGTGACTCTACCTTTTACAATATAGCAGTGAAACATGCGGATACAACGATGGCCCACCATTTCCGCCCGGACAACAGTTGCTATCATGTGGTAGACTACGATCCCGAAACAGGAGAAGTGCGTAAGAGACAAACAGCACAAGGATATGCGGACGAATCATCATGGGCTCGCGGACAGGCTTGGGCATTATACGGTTATACCACTTGCTATCGCTATACAAAAGACAAGAAGTATCTCGATCAGGCACAGAAGGTGTATAACTTCATCTTTACCAATAAGAACCTGCCGGAAGACCTCGTTCCTTACTGGGATTACGATGCTCCGAACATTCCGAACGAACCTCGTGACGCTTCGGCAGCCGCCTGTACGGCCTCTGCTCTGTACGAACTCGACGGTTATCTGCCGGGCAATCACTATAAGGAAACTGCTGATAAGATTATGGAAAGCCTCGGCTCACCGGCTTATCGTGCGAAAGTGGGTACGAATGGAAACTTTATATTGATGCACTCTGTGGGCAGTATCCCTCACGGCCAGGAAATAGATGTGCCTTTGAACTACGCTGACTATTACTTCCTGGAAGGATTGATGCGCAAAAGAGACCTGGAAAAGAAGTAAGAACTGCCTTGCTTGTACTTTAGCCGGATATGTGCATATATTAGTCTCTTCCGGTACATTAACTGTTATTCTTTATATCATGATAAACAAATCAGTAAACTTATTGATGGGAGGCTTGACCCTCTTTGCAGCGCAAGGCTGTAAAGCCCCCAAACAGGTGGCAGAGCAAGCGAAACATCCAAACATCATCTATGTATTTCCTGATCAGTATCGCAATCAGGCAATGGGCTTCTGGAATCAGGAAGGTTTCAGAGATAAAGTAAACTTCCGGGGAGACCCCGTGCATACTCCTAACATAGATACTTTCGCACGTGAATCTATGGTGCTGACTTCCGCTCAAAGCAACTGTCCGCTGAGCAGCCCCCATCGTGGAATGTTGCTGACCGGTATGTATCCGAATCGCAGTGGTGTACCTTTGAACTGTAACTCTACACGTCCTATCAGCTCTTTGCGTGACGATGCGGAGTGCATAGGCGACGTATTCAGCAAGGCCGGTTATGATTGTGCTTATTTCGGTAAACTTCACGCTGACTTCCCGACCCCGAATGATCCGGAGAATCCGGGACAATATGTAGAAACACAGCGTCCGGTGTGGGACGCTTATACGCCGAAAGAGCAGCGCCATGGTTTCAACTATTGGTATTCGTACGGCACGTTTGACGAACATAAGAACCCGCATTATTGGGATACGGACGGCAAGAGGCATGATCCGAAAGAATGGTCACCGCTCCATGAGTCGGGCAAAGTTGTTTCTTATCTCAAGAATGAAGGAAACGTGCGTGATACGAAGAAGCCATTCTTCATCATGGTGGGAATGAACCCGCCGCATAGCCCATACCGTTCGCTGAACGATTGTGAAGAACAGGACTTCAATCTTTATAAAGATCAACCGCTGGACAGTCTGCTGATTCGCCCAAACGTAGATCTGAATATGAAAAAAGCGGAATCCGTCCGTTACTACTTTGCTTCTGTGACCGGAGTAGACCGTGCTTTCGGACAGATTTTGGAAGCACTGAAACAATTGGGATTGGATAAAAATACAGTAGTCATCTTTGCTTCCGACCATGGCGAAACAATGTGCAGCCAGCGAACGGACGATCCTAAGAACTCTCCCTATTCCGAATCTATGAATATTCCGTTCCTGGTTCGTTTCCCCGGTAAGATTCAGCCCCGGGTAGATGATTTGTTGCTTTCTGCTCCCGACATTATGCCTACCGTACTCGGCTTGTGCGGTCTGGGGGATTCGATTCCTTCCGAAGTGCAGGGACGCAACTTCGCACCTCTTTTCTTCGATGAAAAGGCGGAAATTGTTCGTCCGGCAGGTGCGTTGTATATTCAGAATCTGGATGGAGAGAAAGATAAGGATGGATTGGTGCAATCTTATTTCCCCTCTTCGCGCGGCATTAAGACGGCTCGCTATACATTGGCTCTGTATATCGACCGGGAGACGAAACAGCTAAAGAAAAGTCTGCTGTTTGATGACGTAAACGACCCTTATCAGCTGAATAATCTGCCTTTGGAAGAAAATAAGGAAGTCGTGGAGCAACTTTATCGTGAAATGGGAGCAATGCTGAAAGAAATCGACGATCCGTGGTATACGGAAAAGATTCTTTCGGACCGTATACCTTACTGATACCGTATACTAATACGGTTTGTATGACACCCGGGTCTCATACATGCTGACACCCGGGTGTCGTGCATCCTGACACCCGGGTGTGGTAAGAACTGCCTTTAAACAATTAATGATCATGAAAGCTGTTTGTTTTATATTTCTGTTCTTGTTTTGTTCTTTGTCCTCTTATGCGCAGGTCATAGGGTTTGAAGAAAAGGTTCCCGAGACGTTCAAAGTTTCGGGGAAAGGTGAAGTGAAACTTTCTTCTCTTTTCTATAAAGAGGGAGAAAGCAGTCTGGAATGGGATTTCCAACCTGCCTCGACACTGGACGTTCAGATAGAACCTTTATCGCTGAATGCCAAAAAGGAACAGCAATTTGGTATTACCCTGTGGATATATAACGAGAACCCCCAACAGGACTCTATCCGTTTTGAGTTTCTAAATAAGGCGGGTGAAGTCTCTTATTGGTTCACGTATCATCTGCAAGCGGCAGGCTGGCGGGCTTGCTGGATATCTTTCGCCTACATGAACGGTGATAAGAAAGATAAAAATATAGTTTCTTATCGTCTGGTCGCTCCCGACCGTAAAGGGCGCATCTTTCTGGATCGCCTGACCTTTCCGGAAAAGAAGATGAACCTGCGCACGACACCGGATCAACAACTACCAGCTAACAACGGCCTTTCCAATCGTGACCTCTGGCATTGGTGTCTTGTATGGAAGTGGGAACAGCAGTCTTATGATGTCCCCTTACTTTCTAAACTGACAACCCGACAAAAGAAGGACTTGAAAACAATCGAACAACGCCTGACTGAATTTCTCGATGTGAAGAAAGCTCCCCAAGGACAGATCAACGCTGCAAGGAAGACTTTTGAAAGAGCTGCCATTGCTCCCTCCGCAGCCGGGACCGGCTTTACCGGAACTCCTGTTGTAGCACCGGACGAGCAAGACAAGAAGAAAGGGGAGATGTCATGGAATGATATCGAAACGATGCTTGCCGGTTTTGCATACGATGCCTTCTACAATCAGAATGAGACATCGAAGAAGAACTATTTTACCGTATTCGACTATGCAATGGATCAGGGATTCGCTTTTGGCAGCGGCATGGGGACGAACCATCATTACGGCTATCAGGTGCGTAAAATATATACTACCGCCTGGCTCATGCGGGACGCGATTTATAAACATCCTCACCGGGATGCCTATCTATCCACTTTACGTTTCTGGGCTGCTTTACAGGAGACTCGTCAACCGTGTCCGCCGGAGCGGGATGAATTACTGGATTCATGGCATACGCTCTTGATGGCAAAGTTTATCTCCGCCATGATGTTCCCCGATGCAAGAGAACAGGAACAGGCTTTGAATGGTTTGTCGCGCTGGTTGTCTTCATCGCTGAATTATACTCCGGGCACTCTCGGCGGTATCAAAGTAGATGGAACGACCTTTCATCACGGAGGTTTCTATCCCGGCTATACAACCGGAGTACTGGCTACCATCGGCCAATTTATCGCTCTCACCAACGGGACCGGATTTGAACTGACGGAAGAGGCACGTCAACATATCAAGTCTGCCTTTCTCGCCATGCGCAATTATTGTAACCTTTACGAATGGGGGACAGGTATTAGCGGTCGCCATCCTTTTGGCGGAAAGATGGGAAGCGATGATATAGAAGCATTTGCCAATATTGCATTGTCAGGAGATTTGTCCGGTCAGGGAAATACATTCGATCATGGACTGGCCACCGATTATTTGCGTCTGATACGTGATCGGAATACAAGGAATGCACATTTCTTCAGAAAAGAAGGTATTCAGCCTGCACAGGCTCCCCACGGTTTTTTTGTTTATAACTATGGATCGGCAGGTATTTTCCGCCGTGCAGACTGGATGGTGACACTGAAAGGATATACCACAGATGTATGGGGTGCTGAAATCTATGCGAAAGATAATCGTTACGGACGTTATCAAAGCTACGGATCGGTACAGATTATGGGAAAAGGAAATCCCGTCTCCCGTGCCGGAAGTGGTTTTGTACAGGAAGGATGGGACTGGAACCGTCTGCCCGGTACGACTACCATTCATCTTCCTTTTGAACTCTTGGACAGTCCCCTGAAAGGTACGACGATGGCACGGTCTACGGAAAACTTTTCCGGAAGCAGCTCTTTAGGCGGCATGAACGGAATGTTTGCAATGAAACTGACGGAACGTGATTATGAGAACTTTACTCCTGACTTTGTAGCCCGTAAATCCGTTTTCTGTTTTGATAACCGGATGATCTGCCTCGGAACAGGCATCACGAACAGCAATGCTGACTATCCTACGGAGACCACTCTCTTCCAGACGAAATTTAACGGCAAAGAGCAGAAGACAGGTAAGGATAACTATTGGTTGCACGACGGCTATGATAATTATTATCATGTAGTTGACGGAACCCTTCGTTCACAGATAGCCGAACAGGAGTCGCGTCATGAGAAAACCCGCGAAAAGACTAAAGGAACATTCTCTTCTGCCTGGATTGAACATGGCAACGCCCCGAAGAATGCTACTTATGAATATATGGTACTGATTCAGCCTTCAGCTTCGGATTTGGATGAACTGAAGAAAACGCCTGCATACGAAGTATGGCAACGTGATCAGACTGCGCATATTGTCTATGACAGGAAAACGGGTATAACCGGATATGCTGTTTTTGAAGATTACCGGTCTGCTGACGATAAGCTGGTGGTTGCTTCCATTCCTGCGGAAACGATGGTCATGTATGCGGCAGAGGGAAAAAAGGCGATTCGTCTCAGCGTCTGTGACCCAAACTTGAATATTGCGGAAAAGACGTATACGACAAAAGAACCGAGCCGCCCTATTCGTAAAATAATAGAGCTGAAAGGACGCTGGAGTTTCTTGGAGACACCGGCGAATGTAAAGCTTGAATATAAAGGTGCCCATACGATACTGGATGTAACTTGTCAGCATGGACAACCGGTGGAAATGATTCTTGAAAATAAATGAAGAGAGAATTTAAATAGGTATTGATGTTTGTGTTTCTATGAAAGAAAGAGGGTCGGTTCAGCGAAGAATCGACCCTCAGTTTTATATGCGGTTAATGAGACAGTTTGCTAGGGAGAACTTGAATTACTTGTTTAATCTCCATTCGAAACCATCTTTTGTATCTTTCACTTCAAATCCGAGTGCAGTCAATGTATTACGGATTTCGTCGGAAGTAGCCCAGTCTTTGTTGGCTTTTGCTTTCATGCGTTGTTCAAGAAGCATATCAACGACTTTGCCATAAGCGGCTTCGCGACCGTCGGAAGAACCTTTCTCTTCTTTCAGCCCCATGATGTCGAAGCAGAACAGGTGGAAAGTTTCTTTCAGGTCTTTCAGATCTTCTGCGGAGATCGTTGCATTTCCTGCGTTGATATTATTGATGATGCGGGCACCTTCGAAAAGCTGTGCGATGACAATAGGAGTATTCAAGTCGTCATTCATAGCTTCGTAGCATTTAGCACGCAGCTCTTTCACGTTGATACCTTCCGAAGTTGTTGCGGCAGGAGTGATCTTGTCGAGTCCTTCGATTGCTTCTATCAAACGTTGCAGCCCTTTTTCCGAAGCTTGCAATGCTTCGTTACTGAAGTCTACAGTGCTGCGATAGTGAGCTTGCAGGATGAAGAAACGGATGGTCATCGGAGTGTAGGCTTGTGCCAGCAACTTGTGAGTACCGTTGAAGAATTCATCCAGCGTGATGAAGTTGCCGAGTGATTTACCCATCTTCGTACCGTTGATGGTAATCATGTTGTTGTGCATCCAGTAGTGAACCATGTCATCGCCTTGCGAAGCTACCGACTGTGCGATCTCACATTCATGATGCGGGAAGATCAGGTCCATTCCTCCTCCGTGAATATCGAAGTGCTCGCCCAGATACTTGCGTCCCATGGCGGTACATTCGGCGTGCCATCCGGGGAAACCGTCGCTCCATGGAGAAGGCCAGCGCATGATGTGTTCCGGCTGCGCTTTTTTCCAGAGGGCGAAGTCGGCGGGATTACGTTTTTCGCTTTGTCCGTCGAGGTCGCGGGTGGTATTCAGTACGTCGTCGAGGTTGCGGCCGGAGAGTTTGCCGTAATGATAGTCCTTATTATATTTGGCTACGTCAAAGTAGACGGAACCTTCGCTTTCGTAAGCGTATCCGGCGTCCAGAATCTTCTGTACGAGCTGGATTTGTTCGATAATGTGACCCGAAGCGTGCGGTTCGATGCTGGGAGAAAGTACATTCAGTGCTTCCATTGCCTTATGATAGCGGTTCAGGTAATACTGAACAACTTCCATAGGCTCCAATTCTTCGAGACGGGCTTTCTTGGCTATTTTGTCTTCTCCTTCGTCAGCATCATGCTCTAGATGACCGACATCGGTAATATTTCGTACATAGCGTACTTTATATCCTAAATGAGTCAGATAACGGAAGAGTACGTCAAATGTGATGGCGGGACGGGCATGTCCCAAGTGAGCATCACCGTACACTGTCGGTCCGCATACATACATGCCTACATGCGGTGTGTGAAGCGGTACGAACAATTCTTTCTTTCTATCTAACGTGTTGTAAATGGTAAGTTGATGTTCCATAACATTTTATATTTGTTCTATTGGAAGTGCAAAGTTAGAATAAATAATTGATTTCAACTTAACTTGCAAGGGATTTTGTCTGATCTGCTGAAGGAAGAATGCCTTATGGGACGTTGAAGATTCTCTCTATCGCTTCCGCAACCCCATCTTCGTCATTAGTCAGTGTAATGTAGTCGGCAGCCTTCTTCACAGGCTCCTGCGCGTTGCCCATTGCTACGCCCATACCAGCAAATTTGATCATCGACAGGTCATTGTAGCCATCGCCTATAGCTATCACTTCCTCGCGTGTCATTCCTATATTTTCCAACAGGACGCTGAGGGATAAAGCCTTGTCGATACCTTGCGGAACCAACTCCAGGAAATAAGGTTCCGAACGGAAGACATTGATCTTTCCTTGCAGGCGGATACAAAGCTCGGATTCTACAGGAATTAGCTTGCCAGCATCTCCGACGATGAGGCACTTGGCTACTGGGAGGGTGATGTCAGTCAGGAAGTCGTTTGTTTCCCGTATCGCCATTTTATTGAGGAAGGCTTCTTTTTGTACGTACGGATCTTGTGAGTTTTCGGTCACTATTTCTGCTCCGTCGTAAGTCAGTATGCTTAGATGATTGGTGCGGGCACATTCGTAGAGTACCGGAACGACTTCGTTGGGCAGTACATTCTCGTACATCATTTCTTTGGTTTCCCAGTTGATGATCTCTCCACCGTTATAGGACAGGATAAATCCGCCGAACTCATTCATGCGTAACTCGTTGGCGAGCGGTACGATGCCGTAAGTCGGTCGCCCTGATGCAAGGACCAGACGGATACCTTGTTCTTGTATGCGTATCAGCGTTTCCCGGTTGCGGGAAGAGATTTCCTTTTTAGAATTGGTGAGTGTGCCGTCGAGGTCGAGCACTATGAGTTTGTATTTCATGTCGCATTGTTTTGGGTTGCAAAGATAGGAGAAAATGGATGACTACAAAGTGCGTGGTAATTAAAATATGCTTAGATTATGCACTTTTATGGTGCAATAGTGAGATGTTTGATTGTTATTTCAGCAAATCCGCCCACTGCTCATTGCTCAGTGCAGGCAGTGCCTCACTATCCGTAATAAATGTTTCTGCCAGCCTCCTCTTGTCCTCCTGTAGTTGGAGAATCTTTTCCTCGATACTGTTCTGAGTAATAAAACGATAGGCGATAACCTGTTTATCCTGACCGATACGATGTGCACGTGCGATGGCTTGTGATTCGGCAGCAGGATTCCACCAAGGATCGATGATAAATACATAATCGGCTTGTGTAAGGTTAAGGCCGACTCCTCCTGCTTTCAAAGAAATAAGGAATGCCTGCACATCCTTTTGCTCGGTGAAATGGGCGATTTCGGAAGGTCGGTTGTTGGTGGAACCGGTCAGCAGAGCATACTTCCAGCCCCGTTGGCGGAATACCTCGGCAAGTATCTCCAGATGCCGGACAAAGGAAGAAAAAATAAGTACCTTATGTCCTTCACTTCTTAGTGTGTCAAAGGTATCGATGATTTGTTCCGTTTTTCCCGATATCCCGTCGAAGTCGGGAAAGATAAGCTGCGGATGGCAAGCCAGTTGACGGAGACGCAGGATACCGTTCAGGATGCTGAACATATGGTATCTGTCTCTGTTTTCGGGTTGCTGGAGTAATATGTTGCGGAGGCTGTTTTTCTCCTGTTCGTAGCTCTCACTCTGCTTTTCGGACATGGCGCAATAGATCGTTTCTTCGGTAAGCGGGGGAAGTTCCGGCGCTACCTCGCTCTTGCTTCTGCGAAGGATAAACGGAGCGATGATCTGTTGCAGCCTTTTCTCCATACGGACGTTTCCTTGCCGGATCGGAATGATAAACTGCTTATGAAAAGCGTTTTCTTCTCCTAGCAGGTCCGGTTGCAGAAAACGGAACTGTGCCCACAAATCTTTGAGAGAGTTCTCGATAGGCGTGCCGGTAAGTGCAATCCGATGCTTGCCCTGCAACTGGATGACCGAACGGAAAGTAAGGGAATCATTGTTCTTGATATTCTGACTTTCATCAAGTACGATGTATTCGAATGTGTAGGAGCGGAGAATATCAATGTTATTTCTCATCATCCCATAAGTCGTGAATATCAGATGGAAATGATTGAAGAACTTCTCCGGATGTCCTTTGGGAAATGCGGTGTTGCTGTTATATTCCGCTATCGCAAGAGTCGTGAAGCGTTTAGCCTCTCTTCGCCAGTTGTGGAGCAGGGAAGTGGGGACAACGATCAAAGTGGCAGGCTTACGGGAGTTCTTTCCGTGTTCCTGTCTATGATCATTTTCTTTCGGTTTATTTTTCTCTCTGATTTCCCGTGTGTCCGGCAGCAGTTCATCTTCGGAGGAAAACGAGAATAAGGAGAATTGTCCTTCGGTATCTGCTATCTGCTCTCTGACGGGAGGATTGTTGGCAGTACATTTCTTGTCCGGCTGACTGTCGGAAGCTGTGGTTTCTGTAAATACGGGCTTCATAGGAGCAGTGACCGCATCGGGAGAAAGCGGCTTGTATATATATTGCAACAGCGTCAGCGTCTGAAGTGTCTTTCCAAGTCCCATATCATCTGCCAGGCAGCCGCCGAATCCTTGCTTGTTCAGCTGCACCATCCATGAGAATCCCTTCTGCTGATAGGGTCGTAGTTCCGCATTCAGTCCCTGGGGAACAGGAACATTGCGTATCTCTCTCTTGAAAGGCAGGCTTTTAGGTCCGTTCTCTTCTAAAGCCGATTGTACGGCACCGACAAAGGTCGGTTTCAGACGAATCCCCGTCTCCGTCTGGGTGCCCAGTTCCAACAGGTTTCCGTATTTGCTGAACCATTCTTCCGGTAAAAGAATCATGCGCCCGTCCGGTAACAGAAATTCTCTTTTCTCTTCAAGGATGTGCTTGCGGAAGCGTGAGAAAGGGATACGCAGATTTCCGATGACTACCGTGATATGTAGCTCAAACCAGTCGGGCTCATCATCACAACTCTGTTCGATGCGGATTTCGTCCAGACAGTAAGGAGTATTCCCCATGTTTCCTGTCAGCAGAAAAGACTGTTGGAGCATCTCCCGATATGTACTGATCCATTCAGTAATTGTCTTTTCGGGTGCATCGGGCGACAGCTTGAAATGAACGTCGCTGACTCGTTGCAAGCCGGAATCTGTTAACATCCGGAGCTTCTCTTCTTCGGCATCGCTATCCCGACGGAAAAAGAATATCTCGCCGAAATCGTTCCGGTAAATGATCTTCTTCATTTCGGTCACGGTGTCGGGAGTAAATGACTGGTCACAATAACGGAAGCTAAGCCGCAACATCTGTTCGTCGTAAATGGTATCTTCAAGAGACAGGACAGCTTCGCAGGCATACGTCTCTTCAATGATATTCAGTCCCTGAGTCGTGATTTCATGATAGCGTGCTATTGGAATGACGATGTTATCGATGTATTTCTCGATTTGGGAAGCAGGGACGCTGATTTTCTTTTTCTTGGTAAAGGGCAGAATGCGTACGCTCTCAATATGCGGAAAGAAGTACAGCTCCATTCCCAGTAAGAGGGCGGACGGTGAGGAGGTCAGCACGATAACAGGCTTTTGCTCACTTAATGAGAGCGGCTGCCCGTCATAATAGCATTGTAGCTGGTAGCGGAAATTGGTCTCATCGGCAAGAAACGTAAAACGAATTTCCACGTCATGAGGATGCACATGATAGGCATGATGCGCATATAGCAGTTTGCTTCCGACCTGTTTCTGATACAGAGGAAGATTATGATGGCGTATCAATGTCAGCATCTCCTGCAACTTTTTCTCGATGAATGGGCGGATATTGTTCTTTACCCGTTCCGGATCTTCGGATAATTTACGCAGAAAACGGGATACTGTTTTCTCGCGCGAATAGATCCCCATCAGATATTTCTCTGTATAATGTGAGGCGATGTCGATAGCTTGTTGCTCGGCCTCGTTCATTCGGCTGATTGCTTCGGGTGAAGCGTGAAAAGCCTGTTCAATGAGTTGGTATGTACCGTCGTCAGATTTCTCTGCCATATAAGGAATCAGTAGTGTGCCGAACGTCAGATGTTCGGTTAAAACGATGATAACTTGTCCGGTATTTGCTTTCTCTTCCATTCTCTTTAGGCTTTAACAAACAAAGATACGGGAAAATCCTTAATTTTGCAGCATGATGGAAGAAAACAAACGAGTATTGTTAGGAATGAGCGGCGGTACGGACAGTTCCGTAGCTGCTATGCGATTGCTGGAAGCCGGATATGAGGTGACCGGAGTTACTTTCCGTTTCTATGAGTTGAACGACTCGACCGAATATCTGGAAGATGCCCGCCATCTGGCAGAGCGTTTGGGAATCCGTCATATCACGTATGATGCCCGTGAGATATTCCGCAAACAGATCATCGAATATTTTGTGCGTGAATATATGGTGGGGCATACTCCTGTGCCCTGCACATTATGCAATAACTATCTGAAATGGCCTCTTCTATCCAAAATTGCCGATGAAATGGGGATTTTTTATATTGCTACAGGGCATTATGTCCGGAAAGTAAAGGTGGATGATACCTATTATATAACTTACGCTGCCGATTCGGACAAGGATCAGACCTTTTTCTTATGGGGACTCAAACAGGATATTCTTCGGAGAATGTTGCTTCCGATGGGAGATATTACCAAAGTGGAAGCACGTGCCTTTGCTGCTGAACGGGGATTTCAGAAAGTGGCGGTGAAAAGGGACAGTTTGGGAGTTTGCTTTTGCCCGATGGATTATCGAAGCTTTCTGAAAAAGTGGTTGGTCAGCAATTGTCAGCCACAGGTCAGCAATTGTCAGCCGCAGGTCAGCGTAGGTCAGCCCCAGGTCAGTGCAGGTCAGACTTGGTCAGCGGAGGTCAGACGTGGACGATTTGTCGATGAAAAGGGAGATTTTATAGCCTGGCACGAGGGTTATCCTTTTTATACCGTCGGACAACGGCGTGGCTTGGGCATTCATTTGAATCGTGCCGTCTTTGTGAAGGAAATTCGCCCGGAAAAGAATGAAGTAGTACTCGCTTCCCTACAGGCTTTGGAGAAAACGGAGATGTTACTTAAAGATTGGAATATTGTTAATCGGGAACGTTTGTTAGGGCATGCGGATATCATTGTGAAGATTCGCTATCGGAAACAGGAAAATCATTGTACCGTGACAGTTACACTAGATAATTTCCTGCATGTACAACTTCACGAACCGTTGACGGCAATCGCATCCGGGCAGGCTGCTGCCTTCTATAAAGATGGTTTGTTGCTAGGCGGTGGAATCATTGTAGAATAATCATTGCTTCAGTCTCCTATAAAGTTTGAAAAAGTAAAAATCATCTGCCATCTGCAACAGAATCGACTCATCTTATTCTTTATTTTTTGCTTATAGCGTTGTAGATACCAGTTGCAAGCTGGTAATACAAAAAAGTCCCACAGTGCATATTATGTACACTGTAGGATACTTTCTGTCATATAATGATTTAATTTGTTCGGATAACTTTATTCGTTGTTCAGCACCAGCATTGACTCTATATATTCGCGTGTATTGCTTAATCTGGGCACTTTGTGCTGTCCGCCTAATTTCCCCTTCCTTGCCAGCCAGTCATGGAACAATCCCGGACGCGCAACGATGACTTCCAGTGGTTGCAGAGCAATATCTTTCCAACGCTTCGCCTCATAGTCCGAATTTACTTCTTTCAATGTAGCATCAAGTATTGCGGCAAATTTCTCTACGGAATCCGGCATCTTGGCAAATTCTATCAGCCACTGATGACGGCATTTGGCATGTTCGTCCATAAATACCGGTGCAGCAGAGTATTCGCAAACCTGTGCTCCCGTCTCGGCACAAGCCTTGGCCAGGCCTTTTTCGGCATTATCTACAATCAGTTCTTCTCCAAAAGCATTGATGAAATGCTTCGTACGTCCTGTGATGACGAACTTATATGGGTTCTTGCTGGTAAACTTCACCGTATCACCGATCATGTATCGCCACAATCCGCAGGACGTAGAAATCACCATTGCGTAATTCTTGTTAAGTTCCACCTCTTCGAGGCAGTAAGCACGTGGATTTTCCTTATCAACTTCTTCCAGCGGAACGAACTCGTAGAAAATACCGTAGTCGATCATCAGCAACATGGCAGGGTCTGAAAGATCGTTCTGCGTACCAAAGTACCCTTCGGAAGCGTTGTAGGTCTCTACATAATGCATCTTCTTTGAGTGAATCACCTGCTTGTACTGCTCACGATAAGGGGTGAAAGCCACCCCGCCGTGGAAGAATACTTCCAGATTCGGCCAAACTTCCTCCAGTGTTTGCTTGCCGGTCTTTTCGAGAATACGCTTGATAAGTACCAGCATCCATGAGGGTACACCGGACAAACTGGTCACATTGACCGGAATAGTACTGTTGGCTATTGCTTCTATTTTGGTTTCCCATTCGCTCATCAAAGCGATTTTCTTGCTCGGCACACGAATGAAATTGATTAACGGATTGACGTTCTGAATCAGAATCGCCGACAAGTCTCCCACCAAACTATGGTTGGAGTTGAGGTTCGGACTATGGCTGCCTCCCAGAATTAACCCTTTTCCCGAGAAAAAGTGACTGTCCGGATTGATGCGGAAGTAGAGTGCCGCAGCATCTTTACCGCCTCTATAGTGAATGTCTTCCAGAGCTTCTTTGCTGACAGGCAGGAATTTGCTTTTATCATTGGTCGTTCCGGATGATTTGGCAAACCAGCGTATCTCCGATGGCCAAAGCAGATTCTGTTCCCCCGCCCGCAAGCGTTCTACATAAGGCTTTATTTCCTCATAAGTCTGTATTGGAAGGCGGTTTCTGAAATCCTCATAGCTACGGATGGAGGCGTAGTCGTACTTTTTTCCCCACTCTGTCTGTGCAGCTTGGTTCACTAAGCGACTCAGCACACGGTGCTGTATCTCACTAGCCTGACTAGCATAAAGGTCTATTTGTTTTAAACGGGAATCGAAAGTCTTACTAATAATCTTTGTAATATTCATTTCTGCTTTAACATAATAATGTTTAGTCGTGCAAAAGTAACCTTATTTATCTTTTTTTTCTATCTTTACGACGGAAATAATCGTTAAAATTTGGCGACTTTTCTTGAATCCCGAGTTTCTGACTAAAAAAAACGACAATGAGAATTGGAATCCTGACTTCCGGAGGAGACTGCCCCGGTATAAATGCCACTATTCGTGGCGTGTGCAAAACTGCCATCAATCACTATGGGATGGAAGTAATAGGAATTCATAGTGGTTTTCAAGGTTTGCTGACAAAAGACATAGAATCCTTTACTGATAAATCCTTATCCGGATTGTTGAACCAAGGGGGTACAATGCTGGGTACTTCGCGCGAGAAACCCTTTAAAAAAGGAGGTGTCGTCTCGGATGTCGATAAGCCGGCACTGATTCTTCAGAATATTCAGGAAATGGGACTGGATTGTGTCGTCTGTATCGGAGGAAACGGAACGCAGAAAACTGCCGCTAAATTTGCCGCAATGGGCGTCAACATCGTATCAGTTCCCAAAACCATTGATAATGATATTTGGGGAACGGATATTTCCTTTGGATTTGACTCCGCCGTGAGCATCGCTACGGATGCCATCGACCGCTTGCATTCTACCGCCAGCTCGCACAAAAGAGTGATGGTTATTGAAGTGATGGGGCATAAAGCCGGCTGGATTGCCCTGTATTCGGGCATGGCGGGTGGCGGTGACGTCATTCTTGTCCCCGAAATCCCTTACAACATCAAGAATATAGGAAACACAATCCTCGAAAGGCTGAAAAAAGGCAAACCCTATTCCATCGTAGTGGTGGCAGAAGGCATCCTGACGGATGGCCGGAAACGTGCCGCGGAATACATCGCACAGGAAATAGAATATGAAACGGGCATCGAAACACGTGAAACCGTATTGGGATATATTCAGCGTGGCGGTTCGCCTACTCCTTTCGACCGTAACCTGTCTACCCGCATGGGAGGACACGCGACAGAATTGATTGCCAATGGACAATTCGGACGAATGATTGCCTTAAAAGGAGATGACATTTCGTCTATTCCTCTTGAAGAAGTTGCCGGTAAATTGAAGTTGGTAACTGAAGATCACGATTTAGTGATTCAGGGCCGCCGCATGGGGATTTGTTTCGGTTAACTTATAATTTACTCTTTTGTCGTTAGGATGGTAGTTGGAGTCGTCATTCCTTCTTAGTTTCTGTTGCTTCGACCTCATTAACAGTCGTTTCGACTTTGTCTGCAGTCGTTTCCGTTTCCGGTGCTTCGGTCTCCGAAGTATCCGGTTCCATGGTTTCCGACTCAGTTAATTCAGGTTCGACCGACTCTGTTTCCACTTCTGACGGCTTCGAATGCTGCGACTTCGCTTCATTGACTGTATCCATGAATGTCTGGTCTTTTACCTTCTTGATAGCCATTTGCGCGGCATTCTGCTGAGATTCTTTTTTTGAATAGCCCGTACCAGTTCCGGCAGGAAGCCCTTCGATGCGAACCTCTGTCTGGAAAACGGGATTACTGTCATGGTCGAGGAACTGCTCGATCAACTCAAAGGAAACCTCCATCTTGTTCTTCTGGCTCCATTCGATGAGCTTGGACTTGAAGTTAACTTCTTTGCGGGATATTTTGTCCAGATCAATATAACGGTTGATGATCCGCTGCTCCATAAACTGCTTGCAACGCCCATACCCCTGATCAAGATAAATGGCTCCGATAAATGCTTCGAAAGCATTCCCGTACATATAACTGTTGTGGGAAGAGGAGCGGGTAGAATATTTGATAAGTTTGTCCAGACCGATCTCCACAGCTAACTTGTTCAAAGTCTCCCGTTGTACGATCTTGGAACGTGTGTTTGTCAGGAAACCTTCCCGTTTCCCTTCGAAACGTTTATAGACAATATCTCCTACGATGGCGTCGAGGATGGCGTCACCCAAAAACTCCAGTCGTTCGTTGTTCAGCGGACGTCCCTTCTCGGAGCGGACGGCAGATGACTTATGCAGGAGCGCTTGTTCGTAGATCTGGATATTGTGCGGATAAAATCCGAGTATCCGGTAAAAACAAAGATAAGACTCTCTGTCTTTGCGGAACAGGAGTCTTATCTTATCTATTTGGTTACGTAACACGATTTTACTCAGCGTATTTCTTGAAGATAACGCACGCATTGTGACCACCGAATCCAAATGTATTGGACAGGGCAACATTAACCTCACGTTTCTGAGCTTTGTTGAACGTGAAATTAAGGTCGTAGTCAATGTTCTCGTCGTTGTCACCTTCTTCGTGGTTGATAGTCGGAGGAACAATGCCGTTCTTGATGGCAAGGATGCTTGCGATAGATTCTACCGCACCGGCAGCTCCCAGCAAGTGACCAGTCATTGATTTTGTAGAACTGATGTTCAGTTCGTATGCGTGATCACCGAATACTTCCTTAATTGCTTTCGCTTCAGAAATATCACCTACCGGAGTAGATGTTCCGTGAACGTTAATGTAATCTACTTCTTTCGGATCCATTTCTGCATCTTCCAGAGCGTTCAGCATTACCAGTTTGGCACCAAGACCTTCCGGATGGGAAGCTGTCAGGTGATGAGCATCTGCAGACATACCTACACCGGCAACTTCTGCATAGATTTTCGCACCACGGGCCTTAGCGTGTTCCAGTTCTTCCAAAATCAGGCAACCGCCACCTTCGCCCATGATGAAGCCGTCACGGCTTGCGCTGAATGGACGTGAAGCCTTGCTAGGCTCATCGTTGCGTGTTGACAGAGCATGCATAGCGTTGAAACCGCCTACGCCTGCAGGGAAGATGGCTGCTTCCGAACCACCGGATACGATTACGTTTGCTTTACCCAGACGAATCAGGTTGAAGGCATCCGCAATGGCATTGGTAGAAGTAGCACATGCTGAACAAGTCGCGTAGTTAGGACCATGGAAGCCATACATGATAGAAATCTGTCCGGCAGCAATATCCGAGATCATCTTCGGGATGAAGAACGGATTGAACTTGGGACCTATTTCCTTGTGAGTGTAGTAGTTGCCTACTTCTTCCTCGAATGTATGTATACCACCGATACCGGCGCCAAAAATAACACCGATTCTGTTCAAATCTTCTTTTTCGACGTCAAGACCGGAGTCCGATACCGCTTCTTTGGCAACAGCGACAGCATACTGAGTGTATAAGTCCATCTTTCTTGCCTCTTTACGGTCGATATATTTAGTTACATCGAAGTTTTTCACTTCGCATGCAAACTGGGTCTTGAATTGCGACGCATCAAAATGAGTAATAGGCCCTGCTCCACTAACCCCGTTCACTAGATTTTCCCAGAATTCGGGTACATCATTGCCAACAGGAGTAATGGCGCCAAGGCCTGTTACTACCACTCTTTTTAATTC
>OGZK01001991.1_pt1 | contig 18406 bp, 21 predicted proteins | sample 1576791 | NCBI WGS metagenome assembly OGZK01 (sample SAMEA3541556, study PRJEB24748) | human gut metagenome | biome: human gut; feature: human-associated habitat; material: faeces | place: China | collected 2012
GGAACTGGTACAGAGAAGGTTGAAGAGGAAATAAAAAAACTGTTCCCTGCGATTACCCCTGCCGTGGATCTCGGTCAGTGCCTCGCGCATCCGCCACCGCTGGCTGCACGGCCTGAACGTGGATTTTCTGGTGCCCAAGCCCGTGCTGGAGCTGCTGGATGTCCACAGGGAGACCGTGCTTGCGCACTGGCTGCCCGAGACCAGGACGGATGAGGCCTGATGCCGCCCGGGACGGCAAGAAAACTTATTGCTTTTTTCGCCGAAACAGACTAAATAATGTCTTCGGCCTTGCTGTGCATGCACAGCTCCAAAGAGCGGAGAGGTAGCGAAGTTGGCCGTAACGCGCTCGACTCGAAATCGAGTTATCGGTTAATAGCCGGTACGTGGGTTCGAATCCCACCCTCTCCGCCACAAAGTAGTTCCCACAACTTCCCATAAGTTCCCATTTGCCCCCTAAGAGCTTGAGAAAACAAGGCTTTTAGGGGGTTTTCTTTTTCCCACGTCTTCCCATTGGTTCCTTTGCATTCCCACACGAAAATGGGTAACGATTTGTGAAAGGCTTTTTTTGGGTGTCATTTTTACCCAAAAAACGGCCCGCCTTCATGCTCTCCTGGGAGAAACTACCAAGTAAAAGGGTAAGCAATATGGCCTTAACAGACGCGAAAATCAGGGCATTACGACCGCCGGAGAAGGGAAAGATTCTCAAGGTGTTGGACGACAGGGGGTTATACGTCTTCGTGTACCCAAGTGGCCGCCGTGTCTTCTACGCCCGCTGCACTCCCCCCAGCCGCAAGGGGCAGCCTAAGAAGGAAGCATCCGCTGTCCGTCTGGGAGAGTATGGCGTGGAGATCGGGCTTGCTGAGGCCCGACGTATGGCAGAGGAAGTCCGTAGCCGCGTGAAGCGTGGCCTTCCCCCTCGTGAGCAGGACGTACCCACCTTTGAGCGTGTAGCCCGGCAATGGCTGGAGCTGCGAAGGGCTGAGATCACAGCGGCCCATGCTGACGATATTTGGCGCCGTCTGGAGAAGGATGTCCTTCCGGCTCTTGGAGCCATCCCCTTGCCGGAGATCACCCCGCCCCAACTGCTGGACGTGCTGCGCCCTGTCTCTGAACGCGCCCCGGAGACGGCCAAACGGCTGCGGCAATACCTGTCTGCTGTCTTCCAGCACGGGATCGTCTGTGGCCTCGTCAATGGAGACCCGGCCGCCCATGTCGGCAAGGCCCTGCGCGCCCCTCAAAAGAAGCACCTTCCGGCGATCACTGGCCGCGAGGAGTTTTCAACATTGATGCGGACGATCCACGGCTATTGGGGGGCACCGATAACCCGGCTTGCGCTGCTGTTTGCCGCTGCAACGGCCGTGCGTCCCGGCAATATCCGCCTTGCCGAATGGGGGGAGATTGATCTTGACGCCAGGACATGGGCTATCCCCGGCAAGAAGATGAAGTCCCGCCGCCCTCATACGGTGCCGCTGAGCCCCTTTGCTTGCCGGGTACTGGAAGAGGCCGCAGGGTTCCGCCGTGGCCGGTATGTCTTCCCCGGCCGTCCCAACCGCCCCATGAGCGAGAACACACTGAACGCAGCCCTAAAGGCCCTGGGATATGACGGCCGCCATTGCGCCCACGGATTCCGCTCTTCCTTCTCTTCCCTTGCCAACGAAGAGGGGGCCGCCCGTCCTGACGTGATCGAGCGCGCTCTTGCCCATTCGGAAAAGGATGAAGTCCGGGCCGCCTACAACCGTGCCGTCTACATGCAGGAGAAAAGGGAACTTTTCGACTGGTGGGGAGGGGTACTTGAAGAGGCACTTTCAGATTCAATTTAAGGAAAAACATCCCCAATATCCCCAAAATAGCCAAAAAATTAAGTAACAATGCGAAATATAATAATTTTTTGAGGAAAAAGCCGACATCCCCAAAATTCCCCAAAATTCAAAAAAACATCCCCCAAATTCCCCCAGAATACTCGCAAAACAAGATAATACACTAAAATATAAGGATTTTTTATGAATACCAGTTTTCCCCCCAAAATATCCCCAAAATACCTCCCCCCATTTCTGGGGGGCTTTCTGGGGAGCCGGGGGCCGTGCCTGGGCACTCCCCTCCCTTGCCGGATCAGTCACCAGCCAGCCAGTGGGGCTTGCTTTCCGAGGACAGGCTGATGATGCAGTGATTCAGATGAAACAGCATTTTTACTATTGTAGAAGGTAATTTTTATTCATGTGAATCATCTTTTCATGGTCTGTACAATCTCACCTATGATATTTGTCATATAGCAAAGCGTCCACCATGGGCTGGCGTTAGACAGGTGTCTACAATTATTTTTTGTAATTTTTTAATTATTTTTTTGTTGACAAAAATAGGAATTCAAAAAAACTCTTGATTCGTAGGAACTCAATGCACTATACAACAAAAAAAGGGCCATCCTGCTCCAACAGGACAACCCTTAGAAATCAGCACTGTCATCCATCTCCCCCGAGTTGGCCAGTGCTTAACCTCAACCCCCCGCGAAACGGGAGGGCCGTCTTTGTTGTACCCAAAATTCCTTGGGTTCACAACAGAAAACACCCCTCCGGCCGCGCGGGAAAGGACTTTTTCATGAAGAAAGTACCGTCCGCTGCCCCGTCTCTCACGTCCCATCCCGATCGCCTGATCCGCGTCAAAGAACTCCGGCAAATGTTGGGGAATCCAAGCCTTTCAACGGTTTACCGGTGGATCGCCAAGGGCATTCTGCCCGAACCTCAACGCCTCACGCCACGTTTCATCGGCTGGCGCGCCTCTGACATTGAGGATTTCCTGAATAGCCACAAAAATGGGGGGGGGCAGCAATGACTAACCCCACCCTCGCCACCATCTCCCCTGCCGACCTGCACGCCTTCAAGGCTGCTGTCCGGCGCGCCGTGTCTGACCTTGCCGGTGAAGACCGGGATGCAAGGTGCCGTCTTTCCAATGAACTTTACGGAAAGCTCTATCAGCGTTACGGCATCGAACGCCTCGCGGATTTGCCCGCAATCGCCTTTGGTGATGCCGTGGCCTGGCTCAAGGAACAGTCCCGGCCCACCCCCTGCGCCGGGCTTGAATCGCGAGTGTCCGAAGCGCGGGCGGCTCTGAGGACCGCAACGGCTGGCCTGCATCAATACCGTCTTGCTCTTCAAGGTTTGCGCCGGGCTGGTGAAGACTTGCAAAGCGCCCTTCAAAAATCCCTTGCCCTGTCGGGGAACGGGCCTGCCTGGGCAGCCGATGCGCTCTACCTCGCGACGGCTGGCGGCTTCGTTGACCTGGAAGCCGAATTGTGCCGCCTGAAGGATTGTGCCGAAGGCCACGCCCTGGCGTTGCAGCGGCTGGCCCGTGGTCTGGAGCAGGGGGAGGTGCGCCATGACTAAGCCCACCATCTTCGACCCTGTCACTACTTATGTGCTCCCCAGTACAGCCGCACGATACATCCGAACGACGGAAGCGGAACTCGCCCGCGACAGGATGAGAGACCAACCTGAAATTCCTTTCGTGCTGATCATGGGGGAAGTCCGCTACTCCCGACGGGAGCTTGACGCCTTCTTGAGTCGTGTTCGGGGTGAGGATCGCTAATGAGTACCCTCGTTGATTTTTTGCCCGACCGCGAAGCATTCAAGCACAAATCAGGGGCGGAATTGGCCGGGCCCTGTCCGTGGTGTGGTGGGGAAGATCGTTTTGTCGTCATCACCGACGGCGGAAATGATGGCAAGGGCCGCTACTGGTGCCGTCAATGTGATGCCAAGGGCTTTGCGACCGATTTGCTAGAAAAACTTCATCACATGACGCCCCAGGAGGCCCGTGAAGCTCTGGGGCTGCCAGACGATGGACGTTTCAGGGAATCCAGCGGCAAGGTGAAGCCTGCGGCAAAGCCGGAAGTCCTCATGCCTGTGCCGGATGACGCCCCCCGGCCACAATTCCGTCACCCCAAACACGAAGCGCCCTCTACAACTTGGGCATACCATGACACGGCGGGCCGCCTGCTGGGTTACGTCTGCCGATTCAACTGTGGCGAAACTGACCAGCGCGGCAAGGCAAGGAAAGAGTTCTGCCCGTATGTCTTCACCGGGAATGGCTGGCGCTGGCAAGGCTTCCCTGAACCGCGCCCCTTGTATGGCTTGCAGAAATTGGCCGGAAACGCCGCTCCAAACCTCATTTTGCTTGTCGAGGGTGAAGGCAAGGCCGACGCCCTGCAAAGCGTTCTGGGGCCAAGTGTGGCCGTTCTGGGGCTGTACGGCGGCTGCAAGGCCGTCTGGAAACAGGACTTCACCCCCCTTGCCGGGCGGCAGTTCATCTATTGGCCTGACGCCGACGCACCGGGCGCCGGCGCGGCCTTGAGCGTTGCCGAAGCGGCAGGCCGGGCAGAGGCCGACGGTGTGCGGATCGTTGCCCCGCCGACCGGTGTCCGGGAGACGTGGGACGGGGCTGATGCCGTCAAAGAAGGCTGGGATTCGGAACGGCTTGCCGCGCTGCTTGATTCCGCTGTATCGCCCGCTGAATTTGGCAAGCTGGCTGCTGATCGTTGGGGCCTTGGCCTGGATAACCAGGGGGACATGCCGGAAGAATGGCCCGAACCCGTGGCGTTCACTGGCCACAGCGTGCCGCTTTTGAATCTCCAGGCCCTGCCGCCGGTACTCAGGGATTTTTGCCGGGAACTGGCCGAAGAAAAGCAGGTGCCGCCGGAGCTGGTGCTGTCTATGGTTCTGGCCACGTTATCAACCGCAGCACAAACCCGCTCTGTCGTGAAGGTTCGGGATAGCCACGTTGAGCCGTTGAACCTTTATGTCCTTTGTCCTCTTGACCCGGCAAACCGAAAAAGTGCCGTGGTTGAATCCTGCACGGCTCCCTTGCGGGAGTGGGAAGCGTGGATCGCGGAAAAAATGGCTCCAGCCGTTCGGGAAGCGCAAAGCCAGCGGCAGACGCTTGAAAAGTTTATTGAAAAAAAGCGCAGCCTCGCGGCATCCAAGAAAACACTGGCCGCAGTCCAGGAGGCACAACGCGAAATTCTTGAGCTTGAAGAGCAGTTGCCGGAAGTTCCCGTTATTCCCCGGCTTTTGGCGGACAACTGCACCCCGGAAGCCCTGGCCGTCCTCATGGCGCAGACAGGCGGCTGCATCTCCATCATCACGGCCGAAGGGGGGCTTTTCGATATTCTGAGCGGGCTGTACTCCAAAGGTGTGGCGAACCTTGACTTGTTCCTCAAGGCTTACAGTGGGGATGGTTTTCGTGTGGATCGGCGCAACTCTCTCCCTGTGATACTGGATTCTCCCCACCTGACGTTAGGTATTTGCCCGCAGCCCATCACAATTGCCGAGCGTTCCGCAGCAAGGATTTTCCGGGGCCGTGGGCTGGATGGGCGCTTCATCTACTTCATGCCGGAAAGCCTGCTGGGCAAGCGCAAGATTGAGCCTGCCCCCATGAGTCCGGGCACCAGGGCCAGGTTCCACGACAAGGTGCGTTCCCTGCTTCCCACAACCTGGGGCAGTGATATGCCGGGCCCCATCACTTTGGAATTGAGCGACGACGCCTACCAGCTTTGGAAAAAATTCGCTCTGGAAGTTGAAAAGGGGCTTGCTCCGGGGGGAGAATTTGAAGGAATGACGGACTGGGCCGGCAAGCTCGCGGGGACTGTGGCGCGGATCGCGGCGCTGTTCCACCTCGTCAGCCACGACAGGCCCGAAGCCCTGAAAATCACGCTGGAGACAATGCAACGGGCCACCTGTCTGGGAGGATTTTTGGCTAAACATGCCCAGGCAGCCTATGGACTGATGTCATCCGACGACAAAACATGTGGGGCGCGCCGCGTGTTGGAATGGATACAGCGCAAATCCCTTGAGGCATTCACGGTTCGCGAGTGCTGGCAGGCGATGAAGCAGCAAACTGCATTCCCGCACGTTGACGCCGTGCATAACGCCCTGGCGGAACTTGAGGATCGGGACTTCATCCGCGAACTTCCGGCACAGGAAAAAAGAGGGCCGGGCCGCAAGCCAAGCCCTACCTACGCCGTCAACCCACGGGCTTTGAGGGGGTAGCGGTTTGAGCCTGTGGGATATTTTCGGAAACTGTTTCCAGGCTGAAAGTGAACCCTCCCAACCATCCAAAGCCCCATCCAAAGACATGCCGGGGGAAGGCGGCACAATGCCGTCTCCCCCACCCTGGCCGGTGTTGCACAAGCTGAACGAACGCTACCAGGTGGGCGCGTTGCCTGCCGATGATGAAAGCGGCCTCGTCCTCTACCCGGCGGAAGGGCTGCTGCGATCCGAGAAGGAAGCGGCCCTGCGCTACGCCAAGGACAATCTGGAAAACCTGCTGCACGACCTTGCCCTGGAGTATCTGCCCCGGCATGTGTGGCTGGCTGGGGAAAAACATAGCAATGGAATATGATATGGCCAAGAAATCGACCGAAGAAATACGGAGTGCCCTGGATGCCATCCAAAATGGCCAGATCGACGGCAGGACGCGCCAAGCGCAGGCCATAATCAAGACCCGCGAGGCGCTGGCAAAAGCCCCGGATGAAGCAATCAAGGCCCTTACCCGGCACAGTATCGCCGTGGCCGCGCTGATCCAGAATGAGATCATGGCCGCCGTCCAGCAAAACGGGACTGTTCTTGAGAAGGACGGCAGACTGTCAAAGCTGATCGGTGACGACCTGCTGAAAGTCCAGCGTTCCATGCTCCAGGCCGCCGGCCTGCTCGCACAGCTTGAGGGCCTGGCGCCCGGCCGGATGGCACAGCGCAATGCCGAGCTGTCCACGAAGGGCAAGGAAAAAATGGCAGAGGCCAAGGCCGTTGCCGCCATCATCATGGACATTGCCGATGAGGGGGGCGTCAATGCGAATCCTGATTGATACCCGCGAACAATTGCCGCTGGACTTTGCCCGCTATGAGGTGGACGTGGAGCGTGCCACGCTGGCCACGGCGGATTATTCCCTGCAAGGACTTGAAAACATCGTGGGAGTAGAGCGCAAGTCAGAATCCGACTTGCTGGGCAGCCTGACGCAAGGCAGGGATCGCTTTGAAAGAGAGCTGGCCCGCCTGCGTTCCTACCAGCTCCGGGCCGTTGTCTGTGAAACCTCGTGGCTGCGCCTTGCTCATGGGGAGTACCGTAGCAGAATGAGCCCCCACGCTTGCCTGCAATCCATCATAGGACTGTCCCTGCGTTATGAAATCCCCTTCCTGCTGGTAGAGACACGAGAATCCGCAGCCTATACCGTCTTCCACCTGTTCCGGCATTTTTTGAAGCAAAGGACAGATGAACTTCAAGCACTGCTGAAAAACCAGCCCGCCGCCTGACGTTCCATAAGGAGAAAAAAATGACCATTCCCACGGATATTGTTTTCACTGGCGAACCTGTGACCACTCATAGCCAGATTATCATCCACACGACCGGCAACCCGCGTGAAGACCTGCAAACCCTGCTTGAGCGTGTCCAGGCCGGGGATATGCCGGGAACGCATGAATTGTGTGCTATCCTGGAAGAAGTCCTTTCGCTGATGGATCACCGTAATCAGCAAAAAAGGGCGCGGCCAAGCTGGCCGGGGAAAACAATGATAAACGAGGAGAAGAGAATGAAAACCAATACGAGTATTTTCGCGCTTCCCAACGGAGAAACCTTCACTTATGAGGCCAAGACTTGGGACGAAATTCTGGACGACCTGCTGGGCGTGGCCAACGCCGCGCATTATGTCCTTTCCGAAGACGCGTTGTCTGAAGCGGAAAGCGAAGATCAGCGGGAATTATTCCGGGCCATCCGTGATGTCAGCGCCCGTGCCTATTCCGCCCTGACGTATTATGCGGACAAGGCCGGAGCCAAGCCGGGCGAATAGATAAGGGGGCACAGCGTATGGCGTCATTCACGAAAAAACAGATCCAAAGCTGGACGGCAAACAGCCCGGACGCCTTCTTTGCCTGGCTGGAAGACATTCAGCCCCGCGTGCCGTCTGCCCGTGGCGGACATGCCGTGTTTGTGCCGGAACCGTTCCAACGTGACGCCATACGCGACGCCCTTGCAACGGATGACGCGGGGGACTGGAGATATACGACCATCGCTTTCAGTTTCCCGCGCCGGCACAGCAAGACAACCCTCATGGCCCTGCTTGTCCTTTGGCGTTTCACGACCAGGACAACCCAGAATATCGTCTGCATGGCCTCGAACGAACGCCAGAGCGTGGCCACGGGTTTTGCCCTGGTACGGCAAATCATCCTGAACACGCCCACCCTGCTGGCCATGATCGGCAAGGAGAATGTCCAGACGTTTCGCATCGTGTACCCGGCCTTGCAGAACAGCATCCGCACGACCTCGTGCAATACCGCCGGCCTGTATGGTGAAAAGATCACTGTGGCATGGATGACAGAACTTCATGCGGCAGTATCGGACGAACCCATGCAAGTCCTTGCCTCCAGCCTGGGGGACAGCCTCAACTCATGGATGCTCATTGACAGCACCGTGGACGGGATAGGCGGGCCGCTCCACCGTCTGGAGCAGCTTGCGGAATCCGGGGAAGACCCGACCATCTTTGTGCGCCGGATCGAATATGCCGATCTTGCCGAAGCTCTGGAGAAGTCCCCCTCGTGGATTCGCCGGGACTGGCTGAAAAGCCGCAAGGCACAACTCTTGCCCGCGACCTTTGAAACCCAGCACCTGAACCGCAGGACGGCGGCAACAAACAGCCTCTTCGCGCCGGAGGACATTGCCGCTTGCCGCGAAAAGCTGCCTGTGCCGTTTGAAAAGGCGGCGCTTGAATCCTGGGCAGGGGGCCGGAGTTTCATCACCGGGGGGGGCCTTGACCGCGCCTATTTCGGCAGCCTGCATGGTGACGCCACGATCTGGACAAGCATTGCCAAAGTAGCCTCCCCGGATGGTGGTGAACCGCATTATGTCGTGCTGAACCAGCAAAAAATCCTGGGCAGCCTGGCCTCTGGTATCAAGAAAGCCATCCTTGCCGACGTGGAGCGTTATGCCCTCGCGAATGTCGTGATCGAAGCCTACAATTCCCAGGATATAGGGACGTGGGCCCAAGAACAGGGCATCCCTTCGGAACTGATCCATGCCACCAACACGGCGCAGACGCCGGCCTTCATGGAGCTGTACCGGATCGTACAAGAACACCGCCTGCACTTCCCTGACAAGCTGGAAGAGCTGGCCAAAGAAATGGGGACGTTCCTTTATGAGCTGGTGAACGGCTCCCCCCGTTTCGGTTCGGACAAGTTCCATGACGATAGAGTGTACTCTCTGGCCTGGGCTGTCTATGCCACACGAAGAAGTGAGCTGGCCGCCTTCACCCTGCCGAACATCATTTGCGATTCCCAAAGCAAACACGCCCGGTTCTGTTACCTGCGGACGGGGGACGCCATTCTGAACTGCGCCAAGACATGCCCGACGCATGTAGCCGTTCAAAGAATGTATCTTCAATACCGGCGCACTGTCATTGAAAGCGATCTTTCCTTGCCGGACTTCTTTCTGAACCTGGTCAAAGTGAAAGGGGCACGCCTGTATTCCGCTTGAGGTAGAATAACATACCTTGACACTCTGTTTTCAATATTCCATAATATGGAAAAGAGGGAACAGGGATGCTTACAGGTCTTGAACTCACGCGGGCGATGTATCAGCGCACCATGCAGGAATGCAGCAGCCGCCGGAAGGATGAAACCGGAAGGATGCTGGACTATTACAACGATAGCCAGCTTTCTTACATGATGGCCGATATTCAGGCCCGCTACAAATTCCCCGAAAAGATCAACCCTGTTTCCCTGAACCTGGTCAAGAAAATCATCCATGCCCTTGCGATGGTCTACTTGCGCGACGCCGTGCGCTCTGTGGACGGCACAGAGCAGGACAAAGCCATCCTTGCCGAGATCGAAACAAGCGCGGCAATGCCGGTCAAAATGAAGCAGGCCAACCGTATGGCCAAGCTGCTGGGCACTATCCTGCTCCGCCCTGTCTGGCGTAATGGCCGCATGGACTTGGACGTGCTGACCCCTGATGTCCTGGACGTGGAAACAGGGGACACCCCCCATGACTTGCAGGCCGTCCAGGTGACGCACTACAGCCCGACCGGTGACGCGAATGAAGTCACCTATTCCCTGTGGACGCCTGAAAGCGTCCAGATCGTGGACGCGAACGGCAGGAGAGTTTCCGAGGAAGAGAACCCATACGGATGCCTCCCCTTCGTGCCGTGCTGGGGGCGTCCCGTGTCAGACTTCTTTTGGCAGCGCGGCGCCGCTGATCTGATCCTTGTGCAAGATGCCGTGTCCCGCCTTTTGACGCAGGCCGCCCATACAATCGACTACCAAACGTCTTCCGTCTGCTTTGTGAAGGGCATGGAAGGGCGCACGACCGACGATCTTACCCTGGGGCCCGGATCGTTCGTTGGGCTACCCCCCGGCGGGGAAATCGGCTTTGTTTCGCCGCAAGCCGCCATCGAAAAGATCATGGCCGTGGTTGACTACCTGATGAAGCAGGCGGCCGTCACAAATGGCCTCCCTGCCGCGACCATGAACACGGAAGTAACGGAAGAAAGCGGCGTCTCCCGGATCGTGGGCAACCGTGAACTTGAGGAAATGCGCGCCGATGACGTGGCCCTGTTCACGGAATACGAACGGCAGCTTTTCGATGTGTTCCGCACCGTCTGGAATGTCCACAACCCTGACCGGCAAATGAGTGTGGACGCTGTTTTCCAGATCAACTTTGCCGATCCCAAACCCTCCATGACGGCAACGGAACAGATCAGCAATTGGGAGCGTCTTATGGGCCTTGGGCTGGCCTCCCCTGTGGACATTATCCTGGAGCGTGACCCGGATTTGACCCGCGAAGAAGCAAAGGCCCGCCTGCTGATGATCCGGGACGAAATGGCCGAATTTTCAACCGTGCGCCTCTAGGATCAAAGATCATGGGACAGATACCGCTTTTCAAGACTTGCCCGGAATGCGGCAAAAAGTGGGGCCTCCAGTGCTACGGGGTTATCCGTGCCCAAGACGGCCATGTGTCCCGCCGCTATTTCCGATGCCAGAAATGCGGGACACGCATTGTCCGCGAGTATTTGGAACGATGGCGCCGCGTCCGGCCCATACAAAGCAAAAAGGATAGTTCTGATGAACGAAAATGCTGACGATCAGATGCAGGACACCTCTTGCCGCGAAGACCATACAGAGCCGCCGGCCGTCCCTCCCGTGGATCAGGAAAGCGGTTCCCGCGACACGGCAGCGGAAGAAGCGCTTGCCGCCATCGTGGACGACTTGTGCAACGATGTTCCCGAAAATATGCGGGGCCTGATCCCGAACCTGCCGCCTGTCGAAAAGGTGAAGTGGCTGCGCGAAGCCAGGGCGAAGGGACTGTTCCGGCCGCAAGCCCCCACCTCCAGCCCTGACAGCAAGCGTCCCGTGGCAAAGCCCGCCGAAGACCTCAACAATCTTTCCCCCGTGGCCATGATGGCCAGGGGCTACAAGTAAGGTGGTGAATCATGGCCCTTACCCTTGCCGAAGCCTCCAAGCTGATTCAGAACCCGCTCCAGCGTGGTGTGGTGGAAACCTTCGCCCGAACCTCCAGCGTCCTTGAGTACCTGCCTTTCATGGACGTTGCGGGCAACGCCTACTCCTACAACCAGGAAAAGACCCTGCCCGGCATCGCCTTCCGCGACTACGGCGGCACCTATGAAGAAGGCACCGGCGTGGTGAACCCCGTCACGGAAAAACTGTTCATCCTTGGCGGCATTTCCGCCGTTGACCGCGCCCTGGTGAAGACGCAGGGCAACGTGAATGATATTCGCGCCGTCCATGATGCCATGAAAGCCAAGGCCGCCGCCCTGACCTTCACGAAAACCTTTTTCAAGGGCGACACGGACACGCACAACACGGAATTTGACGGCCTGGCCAATCGCCTGACCGGATCGCAGGCCCTGACCTATACTGCGGACTTCACCCTGGACGACGTGGACAAGCTCATTGATGCCGTGGTGGGTACGCCGAGCGTCCTGTTTATGAACAAGACCACGCGCCGCAAGCTGAACGCCCTCATGCGTGCCGCCAATCAGGCCACGGAAGTGGTGGCTGATACCTTTGGCCGACAGATTCCCGCCTATGCCGGGATCCCCGTCGGCATCATCGAAGAAGACAAGGACGGGGCCGCCATCCTTGCCGACGGCGAAATGTACGCCGTCCGCATGGGTGCCGAAGAATACGTTTCCGGCCTCCAGGCCGGCCCGATGGAAGTGATCGACTTGGGCCTGAACCGTACTGCCTATGAGACCCTTGTGGAGTGGATTTGCGGCATCGCCGTGTTCCATCCCAAGGCCGCCGCGAAGTTGACCGCTGCCGCATAGACTTTCCCCTCCAGTGGGATGCCAAAAAAGCGCCTGGTGGTATGTCCTGGCCTTCTTTGGAAGAAGGTGACGCGCTCCAAGAAAAAGGATGACCCGGCCTTGCAGGGGCCGAAAACGCGGCACAGTGGTGCCGTCCTGCAAGGGCAAGTTTGCCCAAAGATCAGGGGGGGGCCGATGCCCTCCCTTCTTTTTTCCCGGCAAGATGAAGGGGGAACGGTATGCTTGAGCAATGGACGCTGTTTGAATGGCTGGACGCCACCTTGAAGGAGGCCCACCGCGTAGAGGCCCGCGCCAATGCCTTGCGGGATGAAATGGTGGCCGCCCTGGATGCTACCCGGCATGACCTGCTGGCCAGCCTTGCCCGGCTCCAGGAAAAATACCTGTTCACGGAAGACTGGCAATCTGAGACCTTCACCCGGAAAACCGCCTACCTTCGCGCCCAGAGGGAAGCAGTGGACGCGCTCCTGGCCGAAGTCCGCGCAGAGATCGACGGCAAGGTCAAAGAGGCCGCCGAAGACGCCATTATGAGCGCAGGCATCACGGCCACCACGATGATGGAACCCATTCCCGCCCTTGCCCCCATGATCCAAGCCGGAGCGGCCGGCATCACGTCGGGCCTCCTGAAAAGCTGGATCGAGACCCAGGCCGTGGACGGGCTGCTTGTCAATGAATGGCTGGACAAAATGACGCGGGACACTGCGGATCGTCTCGTCATGGCAGGGCGCGAAGCCCTCATTATGGGGTACGGCACCAGAAAAACCGCCTCCCTGCTCCGCACAAAGGGCATTGAAGGCAGCGTCCCCCAACTTGAGGCGATGGCCCGCACCTTCCTTGCCTCCGCCTCCAATTACGCCCGCGTGACCTCCATCGAACGCCTGACCGAAAGCAAGGGCATCCTGAAAGGCTGGAAATACGTTGCCACACTGGACGGCAGGACATGCCCCGTCTGTGGCCATGATGACGGAAAGGTCTTCCAGCGGGACAAGCTCCCCTCCCTCCCCCGGCACGTCCGCTGCCGCTGCACAGTCGTTCCCGTGGTCAAAAGCTGGCGGGACTTCGGCATTGACGTGGACGACCTGCCCCCTGTCGAACGGCCCGCCGTGAAGCATGAGGCACAGCTTGTCCGGCACAAGGATGGCTCCAGCTCTTCCCGCTTCCGCGTCATGGATACCGAAAAAACGGCGGAAACCTACAGCCAGTGGATTCAACGCCAGCTCAAAGAAGACCCGGACTTTGTGCGTTCCATCTTCGGCAAGACCCGCTTTGAACTGCTGGCCGCCGGCAAGCTGACACTGGAAAAAATGGTGGTGGACGGCAGGATCAAGCGCCTGTCCGAGTTCTGAAACAGGATCACCGCTTGCCTTATGTAACGCAGCGGGTTACACTCTCCCAATGATCAAGACATTCGCTCACAAGGGCCTTGAAGTCTTTTTTCTGACTGGCAGCACACGAGGCATCCAAGCCAAACATGCCCGCCGCCTGGGCATGATCCTTGACTTGCTCGACAGCGCAAGCGCCCCGTCTGATATGAACTTTCCCGGCTCCCGCTTGCATCTGCTGAAAGGTGATCTTGCCGGCCTCTGGAGCGTGACCGTTTCCGGCAACTGGAGGCTGACTTTTCGCTTCCACGAAGGGAACGCCTACATTGTCGATTATCAGGACTATCATTGATGGGGGTTATCATGGAAAGGACAAGAAAGCCGTCCTTGCCGGGGGAGATACTCAAGGAAATGTATCTTGACCCGCTGGGGCTGACTATCACCGACTTTGCCGGACGTATCGGCGTTTCACGCAAGACGGTTTCCGCCATCGTGAACGGACACTCTCCTGTCACGGTAGATATGGCGCTGCGCCTGTCCCGTGCTTTCAGCACCACGCCCGATCTGTGGCTTAACCTGCAACGGGCCGTCGATCTTTGGGAGGCACGGCAGAGGCATGGGAGCTGGACGCAGGTACAGCCCATTGCACAACCGGCATGAACAAGTCACCCGGCAAGAAGATAACGCTTCCAATCCCGGCAAGGAATGAGCCCCATTCTTTGCCGGTTTTTTTGTGCCCAAAAAACATATGGTAACAGTATGAAATAGGGGGTTAGGAGGGGTTTTTTTAATTCTGGGGATATTGGGGATATTTTGGGGGAATTTTGGGGATGTTTGGCATCATCAAAAAATCATTATATTTCAATATATTATTTAATTTTGGGGATATTGGGGATATTGGGGATGTAGGTATAATTCTGGGGATAAATAAATGGGGGTCTATTATAAGCCATTTTTCAAATTACCTACCTTTTTACTAGGTAATAATGAGGATAAAAAAAGCCCCCCTGAGATCACCCTCTTGCCGGTCTTTCTCTGGTCAAAACAGATCGTCGTGGTAGGTTCAGAGGGGGGGAAGATCGGGGGGGGGAAGTATCCTTCCTTACCCTGCCGCTGGCCAGTCGGAAAGGTATCCCTGCGGCTCCTCCCAACAAACATCACCACCCCAAAAAATAGGGGGTACTTTTTTATTTTTGTGCATATTAGCGGGTAAGTGTATTTTTCTGATTGCTATTTTTTAAGCAATTACAATGAGTTATAGAATTACTATGACTGTCACCCTCTCCGCCAGAAAAGCGACTTATACGATCCCGCCAAGTACCTAACTACTTGGCGGGATTTGTTTTTTTACTTCCTATAGTCCCATCGATTCCTATCCGTACCTTGTCGATTTCAGCGCACGGGAGGTACAGCGGGTGGTACAGGCCTCGTGTACCACCGTTCCACGCTCGCCTGTACCACCCAATAGAGTCTTTATAAGCGGAATCAACAAGTTAACGGACAGACAAGCTAAAAATCTCAAGCCCGGCGCACGGCGATCAAAATCGGCGACGGTGATAAACTTTGGCTCTTTGCCTCACCTTCGGGCATCAAAGTATGGCGGATGCTCTGGAAAGAAGGGAACACGCAAAAGCAGTTCACCATAGGCCCCTATCCCACCATCTCCCTAAAAGAAGCCCGCGAAAAACGCGACGCCGTCCATGGGCTGCTGGTGCAAGGCCTTGACCCCAACGAACAATATCGTGCTGAACAGAAGCAACAGGACGAGGAGACCCCCCTTACCTCCCGCGTTGTCGCTCAAGAGTGGTATGCAAAGCGCACGGTCACCCAGACAGAAAATACCCGCCGCCTCAAGATGCAACGGCTGGAACGACACGTCTTTCCCTCGTTTGGGGACCTTCCCATAAAGCAGCTCAAGCCTCGGGATATTATTCTTGCCCTCCATGCCATCGAAAGTCAGGGACATCGGAAAATGACCCGGCGTGTGGGGCATGCCAGAGTGGTAGGCTACCTGGAGTACGGTACGGGGCAGACCGGTCAGGCGTCCCGAGTACACAAAGAACGGACACAGAAAGGCGTATGGAAATTTCTCACATAAAATTTGGTGTCAATGCTTCAAGAAAAACAAGGCTGACTACAACAGGAAAGCGGATGGGAGACGCATTATAACCATCCTGCTCAGGAACACGAGGGAAGAAACGGCGCGTACCTTTCTACGGCCCTCAAAACGTATTCAAGCACAGCGTCTGACGACTACCGCTGACGGAAGGGAGAGGCCAACCGTCTCTCCCTTTCACCTCCTGATGAAGTATCATGCGATAGAGCTGAACTCTAAGGTATTTTCACAAGCTAATATGAGCATAGATCTCACCTGTTATAATCTGTTCTATCAATTTTCTATTCAGAACAGAAAATACCCAGATATGCTTAGATAGTACGACAATTATTTCATTGTTCTACTTCAAACGAGCCGGAACTTTTTCTGTATCCTATAAAGTTGATGCAGACTACTTACTTCTTTAAAAATATTTTTTAAATCTATAAAGCATAGGAACAATTAGAAGAAAATTGGCTCTATATGAGGCTTTTTTTCGCCGTTTCAAAAGTGTTCCGTTAGCGTTTATCTCTTTTGAATAAGGACACAGGACATGGAGTAGCTCCCACTTCGAACGGATAGTCCCCCATGCAGGAGACTGTCTTGGAAACACCCCCACGAGCGTGGGGAAGACCTTACACCGCTGACAAGTCTGGGGCCTTTTTTGGAAACACCCCCACGAGCGTGGGGAAGACGCCAGTGTGGCAACAAGACCTCCCCCTGCCCTGGAAACACCCCCACGAGCGTGGGGAAGACCAGGGCGTCTCCGTCTTGCGGGCGCGGCGGTAGGAAACACCCCCACGAGCGTGGGGAAGACGACAAGGCCGTGCAGCTGCGCATCAAGGGCAAGGAAACACCCCCACGAGCGTGGGGAAGACTTCCCGGCCTTCTCCAGCTTTTCGAGCCCAGCGGAAACACCCCCACGAGCGTGGGGAAGACCGGCAACCATGCTGCCCGGTCTGGATATGGACAGAAACACCCCCACGAGCGTGGGGAAGACCGGAACATCGCGCAATGTACGGAAGTAGATATGGAAACACCCCCACGAGCGTGGGGAAGACCGCGACGCAGCCACGAGCGGGGAATGCCCTGCAGAAACACCCCCACGAGCGTGGGGAAGACGGCGTCTGATCCAGCACTTCCTGCCCGAACTCGGAAACACCCCCACGAGCGTGGGGAAGACATGGTCTGGATGCCCTGTCCGTTTCCCGGGACAGAAACACCCCCACGAGCGTGGGGAAGACCAATATCCCAGCCTGTAGAAGCTGGGCTAGTAAGAAACACCCCCACGAGCGTGGGGAAGACCGTCGTTCGATGGAAGACTTTTGGACGCCTCAGGAAACACCCCCACGAGCGTGGGGAAGACAAGGCCATCACCGATGTCACCAGAAAGGACAAGGAAACACCCCCACGAGCGTGGGGAAGACCATGGACGCGGCCCCGGCCCGCATATCCCGCTAGAAACACCCCCACGAGCGTGGGGAAGACCCTTTTCCACATCTCGATACATCATATGGATTAGAAACACCCCCACGAGCGTGGGGAAGACCCTCCCCAATCATAGAACATACCTTCATCTGTAGAAACACCCCCACGAGCGTGGGGAAGACGCCAGATGCCGGGCGGCCGTCACGGCTTTGGCAGAAACACCCCCACGAGCGTGGGGAAGACCAAACGGGCTCGGCGCGTCGAGGTCACGCAGGAGAAACACCCCCACGAGCGTGGGGAAGACCTGTTACCGGTTACTTTTGGGCGGCCTGCCACGGAAACACCCCCACGAGCGTGGGGAAGACCAGGCGCTCGAAACGGGCAGCCTCGCTGTTGTAGAAACACCCCCACGAGCGTGGGGAAGACACATACGGCTTTTTTGACGTGGCCAGCTGTTCGGAAACACCCCCACGAGCGTGGGGAAGACCTCATGTCTGTACCTCTCTTTTTAGCGCTTGCGGAAACACCCCCACGAGCGTGGGGAAGACGAGGCATATGGCGAAAAGGACAACGTCAGCAGGGAAACACCCCCACGAGCGTGGGGAAGACGCCACCAAACTGCAATTTCCATAGATACCTCCAGAAACACCCCCACGAGCGTGGGGAAGACGGATATAAGAATACTTGGTAATGCGGTCCAAAAGAAACACCCCCACGAGCGTGGGGAAGACGAAGAGTACGCCGCAAACCACTACGCAGGGCAGGAAACACCCCCACGAGCGTGGGGAAGACTCAGTTGGAGAAATAACACAACAATATGCTACAGAAACACCCCCACGAGCGTGGGGAAGACGTGGTAGCGGTCATGGTAGTACCTCTTGCTATGGAAACACCCCCACGAGCGTGGGGAAGACCCGTTGCGGCTTGCCCGCGCGTGTCCAATGCCAGAAACACCCCCACGAGCGTGGGGAAGACAGTCTACGGCCACGGCATAGGGACAACGCTCTGGAAACACCCCCACGAGCGTGGGGAAGACGCGGCCAGCTTGGCGGGGGCAGCATAGGCAATGGAAACACCCCCACGAGCGTGGGGAAGACCCATGAAAACAATATAGCCTAGCTTGCCATATAGAAACACCCCCACGAGCGTGGGGAAGACTAATAAGGGCCGCAGCCGCCTGCTCCATGCTAAGAAACACCCCCACGAGCGTGGGGAAGACGTGGTAGCGGTCATGGTAGTACCTCT
>OGZK01001992.1_pt1 | contig 18401 bp, 9 predicted proteins | sample 1576791 | NCBI WGS metagenome assembly OGZK01 (sample SAMEA3541556, study PRJEB24748) | human gut metagenome | biome: human gut; feature: human-associated habitat; material: faeces | place: China | collected 2012
TTCCTTCCTTATTAATACCTGCATTATTTACGTCTGCCGCTGCTTTGCCGCTTGGCTCCTGTACTGCCTTTGTTCCAGCTATTCCACTCTCCGGCTTTGCTACTCCTTCCTTATTAATAGATGCGTTATCACTATTAATATTAGGTTCTTTTATATTATTATTTTCTGTAGAACTATCTTTTATATTAGGCTCACTCATAGCTCCTCCACCTTTTCGTTTTTCATTTGTGGAGCTATTATTTGTGTCAGATTGATTATTAATGTCAGGTTCTTTTGTATAATTAGTTGAACTTGAAGATTTATCAACATTTGGTTCTGAATTTGAACTGTTAGAACCACTACCACTAGAACCAAAGCTACCTCTCTTATTAAGTGCATTTGCTTCTCTTCTACTTTTTGCACTTTGCATCATATGATGTTGCATTCTTTGCTGTTGAACGAGGCGCATAAATGACATTACCTTAGATGCTCCCTGACTCATTCCTAAATCATATCCATAAATCTTTTGTATAATAGATGGTCCATCTACAACTACAAGAGCACTCATAAAAATAATAATCGCCCTTACTATTCCATTACTTACATTTGTATTTGTATAAGACATAATTAGCAAATACACTTTTAATAATGTTGGAATAAAAAGAAGTATTATATACGCCTGAAAAAAGTACTCTAATATTTTTATTGTTTTTTGACCACTTGCTAAGTCCATTGAATGTATACAAGCCATTATACGTGCTGTAATAATTTCGCATATCATTCTTACTACTGCATACGCACTAAAGATAAATATAATAATATTTGCAAGCAGATATAAAAACAATTGAAAATAATGAATAGAATATCTGTAATAAAATGGTGGGTCGAAGATATCGAACATTCCTTTTTTATCAAATTCCTTCCAATCAACTTTTCCAAATTCATTTATAGTCATATAATGACTAAATACTTCTTTAGCATCACCACTGAATTTTTTAGGATTAAGATGTGTTGTTACATCTATAGCATCTATAGCTGCCTCTGGGTTGCTACACGTATCTGCTAAAGTCGAGTCAAATTTAAAACCCTGATTAGCAATATATGATAAATCACTTACATTACTTAATACTATTTGATTTGTCATAGAGTTACTAAGTAAGTCATTTTTTGCTGCTATTAATCCTTCATTGAAATATGTGATTATCTGTGGCATAACATATATAATAGCAAGGCCTATTACAATATTTTTTAAAACAGGCGGCTTTTTTTCACTAAATGTAAGCATTAATCCAATAGCAATAAAGCTAACTGTTAAAATTGGAACAATAAAAACTGAAAACTTTGTAACAAAATTTTTAAAAATCTGTGTATCTGTAAAATTAATTAACTTGTATGTTTCGTTAAAAACTGACTCTGCTGCATCTGATAACACGCCCAAAAATTTAACAATATACCACAAAATAGAACGAATTATATCCATCCAGATACTACTTTGCAAAAAATATTCACTATTGCTAGTAATTATTGTTTTATACATTACATATCCTCAATCATTTTTATATTTATCAATTTTAATTTTTGTTCTAACAATAAATCACTCATTACAACTGTATTAATATAGTCACATAACAACATATCTTCTTTGACTTTAATGCCTATTTTTCTTGCTTCATCAATAAAATTTTTAAAATTTGGAATATCATTTAATTGCTGGTCAAATTTATAGTACTTTTTCAATTTTGAATATTCTTTCAAATCTTCATCACTTAATGCTGCAAGCTCATCATCTGATTGTGACTCAAGCATCTCTTTTGTTTTTTCGTATGCTGCTTTATTGAGTGATATATTATAGTTATAATTTGCTGATATAGAATCTGATATAGGTTCAATACCTAAATCATAAATACTGTTATTCATTGGATATCTATCATTGAGATACTCATATGCATATTTAAAAGAAGTCCCATTTTTTTCAGAATTAAATATAGGTTTGGGTTTAACCTTATTCCCTGCTAAATCTGTCCTCTTCATAAATCTTTTTACAATATTTTCACCTGGCAAAAGTTCCATTAATTCATTTGGTGATACTAATGATTTTTCCTCCTGCTGTTCTGTAAAGGACTTATTTAAATCCATTTTCTTACCAATTCTGTTAAGTGTTGTTATTGTTTCTGGACCTAATAACTCTGAAAACGTCTTTGCCGTATCCATACTTGACGTTTGAATATATACCTGATTTCCCATATTACCTTTAATTGTTTCAGCTTCTTTTTCTCCATAAGCAGTTTCAATCTGAGAATATGACTGAAAAAACATAGTAAATATTAACCCAATGCCTAATCCAACCGATACTTTACTTGTAATATCTGGAATTGTGTAATTTCCAGCTTCATCTATATTAAAAAATATTCTTCTTTTAGTTTTTTTATCCTTCTGAGTAGATGCTTTTTTTGCATTAGTAAAAAATATTTGGTCTACTAATGTAGATACAATCGAATCTTTTGACCGGTCATAATATGGTACACCAATAAAAAGCGCTACTGGTTTATCCCCAAAACCTAATTCATCTAAGTCTATCGTAGATTTAGAAGTCAATTTGATTATATTGTTATAATTATATAAATCTAATTCTGTTAGGGCTTGTGAGAATATAGAACCTTTCGTTCTTTCTCCACCTGCAACATTAATAGATGCATATATATATTTAGCCTTATCATTTTGTGGACGATTACGAAAATACATATCCAATTTTGTTGTTTTATTATCAATCCATTCTTGAGCCAAATCACTAAATGTATGACATATTCCTGATACTGTTACTTTTTTAATATTTTCGTGTGTAGCAACAAATTTTTCATCTGAAGGTATATACATAAACTTTTTAATATTTTTTACTGTATATAGTTCTGGTTTATTACTATTCCAATTTATTCTGGCTTCGTTTTTTTCTTCATCTTCAAGTTCTTCATAAGCTTGTTGTGCTTTTAAAAAGAGCATTGAAGTCTTTGCATTTTCTCTTCTGTCAGCTAAATCACAATCAACTATATGAGCTATAATTAAAGCCGATAATGCGTGAGTTGCATTTGATAAGAAAAAACCATTATCATCATTAGATTCCTTTTTCTTGTATACTGTATAAGCAAAAGAGTTACATAACAATTCGGCATCATCAATATTACCTTCCAGATATGTTTTTACTGCTAATGCTAAAGGATTAAATTGTATTCCCATTTGGGGATTTTCTATATTTAAAAAAAGAGGTATATATCCTAATCGTTTTAACTCTTCATATGAACTACAAACAAGTTCAAATTTTAAATCGCTAACCACCATTGAAGGTTTTTCCTCTGACCTCGCTAATATATCAATTAAGCTCCTTACAAACATTTCGCCTTTTCCAGAACGTGTCATACCAATTATTAAACAATTTGTATTAGAGGTGTCTATATAGAAACATCCATCAATCATAGCTACTGGAAAGCCTCCGGCTCCGGCATATTCGGATGCCGAAGTTGTAATACATTTATATTGTTCCTTAATCTCATCTATCGTTGAAAATGAAGATGAACCCTTTTGTCCTACATTCATATCATAAAAGCTTGTCCTTAATCCAAAGGCAAGTCTTGCTGTCGCAATTAAGTCAAGCAGTAAAAATACTAAATAAAAGAATCTAACTACCTTATCCTCACGAATATATCTAAAACGAATAATAAATAAATTCGTGAGCGATAAGATATTGTGAAAATTATTGTGCAACGCATTTGCAATTATATTAATGATATAATTACACACAAGGAAAAATGCAAAGAAAAATATTACAGATATAATTTTCACAAATTTCTTTTCTCCTAATTTGTGAATATTACTCATTAAAATATTATGTTCTATTGGCTTTCTTTGCTTTTTTCTCATTTTTTAAAATTTCAACGAACCTGCGTATTGTGCGCCTAAAGTAACTGCTCCAAGGCAAAGTATCCATCCTATTACAATACAGGGAAGCCTTTTCTTTAACTTTTCAGTGCCATCTTCGGACATAGATAAAATTACACCAATTACAATACAGCATACTGTAATTAATACATATCCCTGAGCCTGAAATTCTTTACATAGCATCAATATTTTTGCACCAATTTTGTCCATTGTATAATCTCCTTTCTTTTGTTATTTTTTTCGTAAAACTTATGTTTCACGATTTCAATAATTTCCAAGCCAAAAAAAAACAGATATTGATTAAATATCTGTTTTCCGTGGTGCTATTAATAGCACTTTCTTATTAAACTATTGGTGCTATTAATAGCACTTAAAACAATTTTACTTATTCAGGTTCAACTTGATGCTCTTTCATTTTAATTTCCTGCTGCATTAACTCATATAATAATTCATCTTTATATTTTTGCAACTGGTCACTAACAAATATATTCGTTATATTTACAAGATTTTTAATAGAATTTTGTCCTGACAAATAAATCATATTCTTATTAGATTGTCTAAATTGTTTTTCTCGTAATTGTATGCCTTCATTTTTTACCCTTTCATAATTCAATTTTTCCTGTTCAGCAGCATATTCTCTCATTTGCTTCAACATAGCATTACCAACACGATAATATAAATCTTTAGTCTTGTTTTCCTTATAAGAACGTTTCGTCTTACCTACACCATAAGCTGTTTTATATGTTTCATCTAATTTATCAAGCATTTTTTCTATATCCTCTAAATCTTCCTTATGATAATTTTCAAGATAATATTTTGATAATTTATCCAAATCTGGAATTACATCTTTAATTGGCTTAGAACGATAATTCCAAACTCTCCTATCATCTTGAGGTAATTTACTCATAACATCAAAAAACATATCCCTAAATGTTTTATCATTAAACATATCATTATGTCTTTTTGTTTCCACTATATTTTTTCTTATTATATCATTAATTAATTGATGCTCTGGACGTTTACTAATGAGGTCATTGATAATAACCGATTTTGCCTTATTCAATGAGGATAGCTTGATTTTACCTCTCATTTCTTCTCCAGTCCAATTCGGAGCTACCTGCGCAATATGTATATGAATATTATCTGTATTAAAATGAATTGCTGCTGTCCATACAAGCTCTTTTCCATATGGACTATTTTTATCAAGATTATTCATAGCTAATCTTGTGAGCTGTCTTAATTTAATTTCATTAACAGTTTTTGTTTTAGAATCATATATGCCTTGCTCTTCTAACCAGCGATTATCAAATGATATAACATGTTGCCACATTAATGAACCATTTTCCTCTGCTTGCTGAAATAAATCTTTATATTTATTTTTTTCATCTAATGTCAAGGTATCTTTATCAGCCGTAAATAATCCAAGTGTCTTTTCTGGATTATTCATATAGTCATTGTATAAATTAAATTTGTTCATTACATTATTTCTTGCACCGTCCTCTCCGAGCATCCTCAACTGCTGTTCAACTATTTCCGCCAACAGTTCGCCCAAGTGACGAACCCGCCAATCGATCCGCTCCGTGAGGATTTGGTCATGAGCCTAACAGAATATATTGGTGCTGTAGGAAGTAATATCCTCATACCGAACGAGGCACATTGTAAGATGGTACGCCTCGCTCACCCAATACTGACCAACACGCAATTAGATATTCTTTGCAACATCCGCTATAAAGGTTTCAAGTCCGTCAAGCTGCCGATGCTCTTCGAAGTATCGCAAGGCTGCGAAGGACTGAAAACCGCCCTCGACCGGCTTTGCATGCAAGCAGAACAATCTGTCGCAGACGGTGTGAACTACATCATCCTGAGCGATAAGGATGTGGACGAAACCCATGCCCCTATCCCTTCACTCCTTGCCGTCAGCGCCGTGCACCACCACCTGATCTCCGCACAAAAACGTGTGCAGACCGCATTGGTGGTGGAGACTGGGGAAATGCGCGAAGTGATGCACGCAGCCTTGCTCTTAGGCTACGGAGCAAGCGCCATCAACCCATATATGTCGTTCGCCATCCTCCAAGATCTGGTGGACAGGCAGGAAATACAGCTCAACTACGAAATGGCACGCAAGAACTACATCAAAGCGCTTTGCAAAGGTCTGTTCAAGGTCATGAGCAAGATGGGAATCAGCACGATCCGCAGCTATCGAGGCGCCAAGCTGTTTGAGGCAGTCGGCCTTTCGACCGCACTTACCGATGCCTATTTCGGAGGGACGGCCAGCAGTGTAGGCGGTATCCGCCTGCAAGAGATAGCCGCCGACGCCATCGCCCTGCATCATCAGGCCTTTAGAGGGACAATAGACAGTCTGACTCTTGAGCACAAAGGGCTATACAGTTTCCGCAAAGACGGCGAGAAACACGCATGGAACCCGGAAACGATCTCAGCCCTCCAACAGGCAACCCGTTTGGGTAGCTACAAGAAGTTCAAGGAATACACACATCTCGTAGACAAAAAGGATACACCAATCTTCCTCCGAGATTTCCTGACCTTCCGAACGGGAAAATCCATTCCGATCGAAGATGTGGAACCAATAAGCGAGATCATGAAGCGTTTCGTCACGGGCGCCATGAGCTTCGGCTCGATCAGCAAAGAGGCGCACGAGACGATGGCAGTAGCAATGAACAAGATACATGGACGCAGCAACACAGGGGAAGGAGGCGAAGACTCCGCCCGTTTCACTCCCCGCGAAGACGGTCTCTCCCTCCGTTCCGCCATCAAACAAGTGGCCTCCGGACGTTTCGGCGTAACCGCTGAATATTTAGTGAATGCAGAAGAGATACAGATCAAAGTCGCCCAAGGCGCAAAACCAGGTGAAGGTGGACAGCTGCCGGGATTCAAGGTTAACGACGTGATTGCCAAAACACGCCACTCCATTCCAGGTATCTCGCTGATCTCTCCTCCTCCCCACCATGACATTTACTCGATCGAAGACCTAGCACAACTGATCTTCGACCTGAAAAATGTCAACCCGAGTGCCGAAATAAGCGTGAAGCTGGTATCGGAAAGCGGTGTCGGGACAATTGCAGCAGGCGTAGCAAAAGCTAAAGCCGACCGCATCGTCATATCGGGAGCCGAAGGGGGAACAGGTGCTTCTCCGATGAGCTCCATCCGCTACGCCGGACTGCCTCCCGAACTGGGATTGTCGGAGACGCAACAGACACTGGTCATGAATAACCTTCGCGGGCAAGTCCGGCTGCAAACCGACGGACAGTTGAAGACCGGGCGCGACATCGTCCTGATGGCCCTGTTGGGAGCCGAAGAGTTCGGTTTCGCCACCTCCGCCCTGATCGTACTGGGCTGCGTGATGATGCGCAAATGCCACATGAACACCTGCCCGGTGGGTGTCGCCACCCAAAACGAGGAACTGCGCAAACGTTTCCACGGCCGTTACGAATATTTGGTGAACTTCTTCACCTTCCTCGCCGAAGAGGTCCGAGAATACTTGGCGGAGATGGGCTTCAAAAGGCTGGATGACATCATCGGGCGTACGGACCTGATCGATAAGCGCCCACCCACGCCATCTGCATCCGGCAAATACGCATTGCTCGATTTCTCCAAATTGCTGCACATCCCAGCACAGGCTGCTACAAATGCCATACGTCATACGGCAGAGCAGGTCCACTTGACCGGACATGTAAAAGACCAGGACATTATCCTGCATGCCATGCCGGCCATCGAGCACCGACAAGAGATTTCTTTGGATTATGCCATAGCCAACACCGACCGCTCGGTAGGCGCCATGCTCTCCGGTGAGATTGCCAAACGATACGGCAACTCAGGATTACCGGAACATACGCTTAATATCAAATTCAAAGGTTCGGCCGGACAGAGCTTCGGCGCCTTCCTTGCGCACGGTGTCAACTTCCGCCTCGAAGGAGAAGCCAACGATTATTTAGGCAAAGGCTTGAGCGGAGGACGTATCAGCGTGATGCCTCCGGTACGGTCGACCTTCGTAGCCGAAAACAACACGATTGCCGGAAACACCCTGATGTACGGGGCGACAAGCGGCGAAGTGTATATCAACGGACGTGTAGGCGAACGTTTCTGCGTGCGTAACTCCGGTGCTATCGCCGTCGTAGAGGGAGTCGGTGACCACTGCTGCGAATATATGACCGGAGGACGCGTGGTGGTTCTCGGACGTACAGGGCGCAACTTCGCCGCCGGCATGAGCGGCGGTGTTGCTTATGTGTGGAACAAGGAAGGAGACTTCGACTACTACTGCAATATGGAGATGGTCGAACTCTCGCTGATCGAAGACAGCACGACACGCAAGGAACTGCACGAACTGATCCGCAAACATTACCATTTCACTGGCAGTCACCTCGCAAGCAAAATGCTTGACAACTGGAACAAGTATGTGGATGAATTCATACAGATCGTCCCGATCGAATATAAAAAGGTCTTGCAGGAAGAGCAGATGAAGAAGTTGCAACAAAAAATCGCTGAAATGCAGCGCGACTACTAAACGGCAGGGATACGTACCCGGCAAGTGAGGAGCGACCGTCCTTATGCGTGAGGAGTCACCGTCCTTACAAGGTCCCCCCTACCCATCCGGGCCGAATTACGAAGAAAAGAAAAGTATCAGTATAAACAATCAATTACCAACATGGGAAATCCGAAAGCATTCCTCACCATACACCGGCAAGAAGCCGGATATCGTCCCGTTCATGAACGCATCGACGACTTTAGCGAAGTAGAACAAACGCTCAACAGCAGCGACCGCCGCACACAGGCTTCCCGCTGCATGGACTGCGGCGTGCCCTTCTGCCACTGGGCCTGCCCGTTAGGTAACAAACAACCCGAATGGCAAGACCTGCTCTATAAAGGCAGATGGCGCGAAGCCTTCCACGTGTTGGAGCAGACCTGCGACTTCCCGGAGTTTACCGGACGCATCTGCCCCGCTCTCTGTGAGAAAAGCTGTGTGCTGAAACTGAGCTGTGACGAGCCTGTCACGATACGCGAGAACGAAGCCTCCATCGTAGAGGCCGCTTTTCGCGAAGGATACATCCAACCGGTCCGCCCCATCCGCAACGGCAAGCGGGTAGCCGTGATCGGCAGCGGCCCGGCCGGACTGACAGCAGCCAACCAACTGAACCGCCGGGGATACGAAGTAACGGTATTCGAGAAATACGAACTCCCAGGCGGCCTGCTCCGATTCGGTATTCCGAACTTCAAATTAGGGAAGAACATCATCGACCGCCGTATCCGGCTGATGGAACAGGAAGGGATCGTCTTCAAAGTCAACACGATGGTCGGCAACGAAGTATCCGCCAAAGAGATCGCCTCGACGTTCGATGCCGTCTGTATCGCCATCGGTTCCGAAGTGCCGCGCGACCTCCCCATCGAAGGGCGTAATCTGAAAGGCGTCCATTTCGCCCTCGAACTGTTGTCACAACAGAACCGTATCCTCGAAGGCATCGTCATCCCGCCTAAAGACATCATCAACTGCAAAGGCAAGAAAATCCTCATCATCGGTGGCGGCGACACGGGAAGCGACTGCGTCGGGACAGCCAATCGCCACAAAGCCGCTAACGTGACGCAAATCGAAATCATGCCCCAGCCGCCCGTCGGACATAACCCGACAACTCCCTGGCCCCTGTACCCGCAAGTGCTGAAAACGAGCAGCAGCCACGAAGAAGGATGCATCCGCCGCTGGAACCTCGCCTCCGTCCGTTTCATCGGCGAAAAGAACACACTGAAAGGCGTCGAAGTCGAAGAGGTGGAATGGTTGCCTGCGAAAAACGGCGGACGTCCCGAAATGTGGAAGACAGGCCGTACGGAAATAATCGAAGCCGACCTCGTCTTCCTCGCGATGGGCTTCATCCACCCCGAACAGGAAGGGCTGATCAAAGAACTTTCCATCGCCGTCGACACACGCGGCAACATCGCCGTCGATCCGGGCACCAACCGGATAGCCGACACTAATATCTTCGCCTCAGGCGATGCCGTCAGCGGTGCCAGCCTCGTTGTCCGTGCCATGGCCTCCGGTCGCAAAGCAGCAGCCGCTATCGACAAATACCTGCACCCCCATAAATCATAATTCATAATTCATAAATCATAATTCCCATGTGTGGTATTACAGCAATCTTCAACATCCATAGCAGCGCCGCCGACCTTCGTCAGCAAGCCCTGAAAATGAGTAAACGTATCCGTCACCGCGGCCCGGACTGGAGCGGCATCTATCAAGGAAAAACCGCCATCCTCGCCCATGAACGCCTCTCCATCGTCGATCCTGCATCCGGCGGACAACCGCTGAGAAGCAAAGACGGCAAACTGATCCTCACCGTCAACGGCGAGATATATAACCATCGCGAACTCCGCGGACAGTTGAAAGACGAATACGAATTCCAGACCGGAAGCGACTGCGAGGTCATCCTCGCCCTCTACCGCAAATACGGCGTGGGATGCGTGGAAAAGCTGAGCGGGATCTTCGGATTCGCTCTCTACGACGAAGCGAACGACTGTTACCTGATCGCCCGCGATCCGATCGGCGTCATCCCCCTCTATATCGGCCACGACGACGAAGGGCATCTCCTTGTGTCATCCGAACTGAAAGGGCTCGAAGGCTTCGCCACCGCATACGGCCAGTTCCCTCCGGGACACTATTTCTATAGCCGTGATAAGGATTTCACCCGCTGGTATATCCGCGACTGGATGCAATATGATAACGTGAAAGATAATCCTGCCAGCGTAGAGGAACTGCACGATGCCCTCGAAGCGGCCGTACGCCGCCAACTGATGAGCGACGTGCCCTATGGCGTACTCCTTTCCGGCGGTCTGGACTCGTCCATCACCTCCGCCATAGCCAAAAAATACGCAGCCAAACGCATCGAGACCGAAGGGAAGGCAGATGCATGGTGGCCGCAGCTGCACTCCTTCGCTGTCGGTCTCAAAGGAGCGCCTGATTTAGTGGCAGCCAAGAAAGTGGCCGATTATATCGGTACTGTCCACCACGAGATCAACTACACGATCGAGGAAGGGCTCGATGCCATTCGTGACGTGATCTACTACATCGAGACATACGACGTGACGACTGTCCGCGCCTCCACTCCGATGTACCTGTTGGCTCGCGTAATCAAGTCGATGGGTATAAAGATGGTGTTGAGCGGCGAAGGGGCGGATGAGGTGTTCGGGGGTTACCTCTATTTCCACAAAGCCCCGGATGCGAAAGCATTCCACGAAGAGACCGTCCGTAAACTGAGCAAACTCTATATGTATGACTGTCTACGGGCTAACAAAAGCTTATGTGCTTGGGGTGTGGAAGGTCGCGTTCCTTTCCTCGACAAAGAGTTTCTCGATATTGCCATGCGCCTCAACCCTGAAGCCAAAATGTGTCCCGGTAGCGTGATCGAGAAGAAAATTCTCCGCGAGGCTTTCGCCGATGTGCTCCCCTCGGAAATAGCCTGGCGGCAGAAGGAACAATTCTCCGACGGCGTCGGCTACAGCTGGATCGACACGCTGAAAAAGGTGACCGCCCAAGCCGTCAGCGACACTGAAATGGCGAATGCCGCCCGGCGCTTCCCGATCAACACGCCTCAGAACAAAGAAGAATACTTCTACCGTACCATCTTCGAAGAGCATTTTCCCAGTGAAAGTGCCGCCCGCAGCGTGCCGAGCGTACCGAGCGTTGCCTGCTCCACCGCCGAAGCTCTCGCTTGGGATACCGCCTTCAAGAACATGAACGACCCCAGCGGACGGGCGGTGAAAGGGGTACATGAAGCGGCATACTGACATACCGATCTCCGTAACAAAACACACTCAAATCTGTATGTTATATAAAAAACAGAAACAAACCTCTAAACTGAAGTTTGCTTCTGTTTTTATATGACCTTCACTAATCCCGCACGCAACGGATAGGGAAATAACAAGCTCCGACTGCTGCCGCTGAGACATTATTATTAATCATATCATTGTCGCCATCCAAATATGGAAGCATCGGAATTCCCTTTGACAAGATATCGACCCAAAATAAGACAGTTCCTTCTAACTCCGTTGAATTAAACTTAGGAGTATTGGTTTTACCAAACCCTGTTGTCTGTCCCAGTGCAGGCACAGCATAAAGTGAAAGTCCACTCAAATTATCAGGAGTATTATCACCAGACTTCCACCATTGAGCAGCCACCCAATCACGACTATCTTTATTTTCCGCCACATTAGAAGCCATCATATGCCACCAGTCAAAGCCAAAAATATAATCAATATATTCCATGTCTGCATAATAATTTCCAAATACACCATGCGTAAAACTTGTCGGAATATGCCACCCTTCGGGGCAAAGACTATTATTAGTTTGTCCTTCTATATCTTGTGAAAGAATATTGTAATCTGAACCAAGATTCTGGACATATGGATCGTAATCTCCCGCCACAGCCGAAAAGTTATAATGCAAACCATATCGTTTCTTCACCTCATCGCTCTGACTTTCCACATCAAAACTATCATCTTTCTTATAATAATCATACATAGCTGCTTTCTGATACTGAGTACCTGTCGAATATTCGTTAAGATAAACAGTTTGAGACTTTTGGTCATCCGTTGCGCTCCGCTGATAAACCAAAGAAGTTCCATCCTTAAACTTTGTAGCACGCAAATTCTCTCTCATCCAATAAGACGCTCCTATCTTGACAATAGGATACTCAATACCGTCAGCATCCGAAATGGTATAGGGTTCTAACTTATACTTATCAATCCCATTTTTGCATTCCTTGACATTTTTAGATGATGTAATCATCAATTTGGAGATTTCCTCCTTCCCTCCAGTTCCCGCAATAAAAGCTGCAAGAGGTGACACATTACCATTTTCATAACTACCCCGCATTGTCCAACCAATGTTACCTCCGGCAATATTCCTACTGCCTTTAGCACCTCCTAGATATTTCGCTATATATCCATTGGCAAGGTCTACCTTGTTATCTTCACCTACAGGATAAACGGCTACGACCTGATAAGTCACGCCATTTTGCCCCGGAATACGGCCGAACCCTTCCTTACAGATCTCCGCAACCTGCTTATCGCCATCCATCACTTTCCACACGTTGGATTTATCCCAATCTATATCATTTATATCGATATAATTCTCAACTGTGACAGGCATACTGAACCGGGTTCCATCAGTCAAGATAAATTCCACATAGTCATCATAGACCTTCACATCGCTAAAGAACGAGCTACCACCGCCCCCACCGCTACCGGCAGGACCTTGTGAGCCGGTCGGACCCTGTTCTCCCGTTTCGCCACGCTCACCTGAAACTTTCGCCCACTGCTTACCTCCGTCTACAGAAAGATAAACGGCAGTATCATTCTTCTTACCCCCGCCAATCAGAATGGCATCATCCGGCAATTGGCTTCCTAATTTCAATTCAGGAGGTATACTCTGTGTATTAGCGCCGATTATATTGCCTTCAGAATCTTTCATCAGTTCGCCGTCAAGTGTCCAATACCAATTTCCATCTTCCGACTGCTTTATACCGATTAGGGGGGTATTCCCTTTTTCGCCTTTCTCGCCGTGATAGATCGTAGCCGGTTCCTGATTCTTAAAACGTATCGTATAACCGACCGTATCACTGCCTAAAACCACAGGAGTGACATCCGTGATATAGTCATTTTCGTCCATCAACTTTTGAAGAGCATCAATATTGCTACTGGCCGCAGCCTGCCAGGTTTCCAAAGCTTCGATACGGTTCTCCAATCCCGAAATCTTATTCCATAAATCTTCATCATTATAGCATCCGGTCATAAACACAGCAGAAAGAGCTAACCAAACACAAATACTCGTTTTTATCTTTTTCATTTTTCTATTATATAAAAATTCGATTAATAATACTAATCAGTCTTGACTACCGGCATCGCTGGATGCCGGTAGTCAAGACCATTCGGTGCCAGTTACCAGCACCGTTCAGTGCCGATGACCGGAACAAATTATAATTCACCCGGACGTTCTTCTTCTCCGGGAATATTTCCCACATACAAAGGATAGGGGAAGCGGTTTCGACGGGGTTCCTTCAACAACTTCTTTGAATTTGTGCTTGCCTGAGTCGCAACCTCCAAATAGTAAGCCCCCTTATTTAACTGAGGAATGATAAATGAAAAAAAAGATGGGTCGTTGCGTAGTAAAGCAGAAACCGGGACAGGGATTTCCGTTTTATCCGTATCGGACACGAAGAAGAAGCCGACCGTCTGCCCTTCAGAACCGGTTATCTTCACCCGGTTGCCTTCGCCGTTAAGACCACCGCCCGGAGTGATCCGAAGATTTTCACTGCCGGTTGCCACATCGACAACTTTCGTAATGGTCGGCAATCCTTCTTCCGTACCAGCGACAATCACACTGATGTTTTTCAAATCTTCCTTAAATTCGATACGGGGTGAACAACGTAAAGTTACATTGTTGACCGACGGATCGAATTTGGCATCCGGACCTATAAACGGACCGTCCACGCCAAGTGAATTATTCGCAAACCCGAACTCTACGGTAGAAGCATTGTAAAGTTCTATCTTAGCCTGGGCCATCAAGTCGTTATAGGCACTCTCCAACTCAGACGCCGTAAATTTACTGTTCGTTGCAGCCAGCTTGCATAAGTCTTTGACTGAACGATTTGCCTGATAAGTTACATTAAAAGAAAAGTCATCATCACGCTCCGTCAGCTTATTAGCGACTAATTTGCCGGTAATGCTACGCATTTTAGGTTCGTTTAAAGCCATAAATTTAAAATTTGATTAAGTTCGATTAGAACTATTTCCTTTTATGGCGTTTTTCAAGTAACGAAATCCATATCAACAACCAAAACACACTTTATTTTGGCAAAAAGGTTCAAACGGGTAATAAAAATTAATACAAAAACCCGTTTTGTTAGGATTTATTTTATAGATTTGCATCATTATTAACGTAGTTCTAATCGAACTATGTCTGTTTTTTTGTTTCCTTTTAATTATCAATTATTATTACAAATACGAACTTCCGGCTACTTTCGCAGTATAAATGGGATTCCTGCCATTTATAAGAAATCCTCCCGCATCGGACTGAACGTGTCGATCAGAACACCAGCTTCCAAACATATGCAACCGTGCAGAATACCCGGTTTCATATATACGCCGTCGCCCGGACGCACAATCTTCGTTTCACCGTCCGTCGTGAACTCGAACACACCACTCGCTACATAAGTCGTTTGCGTATGAGGATGTGTATGCGGCGTTCCGATTGCTCCTGTTTCGAACTTGACTTTGACCATCATCAGGTTGTCGTTATAACCCATAATTTGCCTAACGATACCTTCACCCGCTGATTCCCATAGCATTTCTGCCTCAAACTGAAAATTGTTACTCTCGTATTTCATGATTTTGCAATTTAATTATTACAAAAATAATCGTTTTTTCGTACATTTGATGCATCATTAAATCTATCAACATGAAAAATAGAATTTCTACTGGGGCGCTCTTCGCCATGCTTATGCTTATGGCCATGCTTCCCCGAACCGGACATTCACAAGAAATCGATCCCAACGCCTATTACGAGATCGTAAGCAGCAACAACCTGGTTCTCGACAATCAAGACAGCGAAGACGACGGGACCCAGATATTCATCAACAACCGTGTGGAGAACCGCGTGTCGCAGGTATGGCAACTGACGACTCCCGGCTATGGGGTCTATAAGATCTGCACGCCCCTCTCCGATAAATGCGTGGACAACAACAACACGAAAGAACCGGGCCCGGTTATCCAGTGGGACAACGGAGCGACCAATATGAACCAATTCTGGAAACTCACGAAGATAGGCGGAAACACCTACACGTTCACCAACATAACAAACGGGTTGAACCTCGGTATCAGTAACGACGGGCAACCAGGAAAAGCGGCTCTCCAGCTTGTCGCTGATTCGACCAGTGCCAGACAACACTGGACACTACGCCGGTCAAACATCAAAATTGACAAGGAGGCCCTGCGCAGTTCCAGTGACAAAGATTGGGAGAACGAAACTATCTTCGCTGTCAACAAGGAGCCGGGGCATACGACTTATGTCCCCTTCCCTTCCGTGGAAAGCCTGAAAAGTTCGCCAGACTACCGCAAAGCCTGGCTTCGCCCGAACTCGCCGCGCTACCAGTTGTTGAACGGCAACTGGAAATTCAATTGGGTAAAACAGCCGTCCGAGCGTCCGGTCAATTTCTATAAACCGAACTACGATGTTTCCGGCTGGAAAGAAATTCCGGTTCCTTCCAATTGGGAAATGTACGGATACGGTACTCCTATTTATACAAACATCACGTATCCGCATCGCAACAACCCTCCTTTCATACAAGGCAAGAAAGGATACACGATTATGGACGAACCCAACCCGGTCGGCTCCTACCGCCGCGACTTCAATATTCCGGACGACTGGAAAGGAAGTGAAATCTTTATCCATTTCGACGGAGTCTACAGTGCAATGTACCTCTGGGTGAACGGAAAGAAAGTCGGGTACAGCCAGGGAGCGAATAACGACGCAGAGTTCAATATCACGAAATATGTAAAGCCGGGAAAGAACGTCCTGGCTGTCGAAGTGTACCGTTGGAGCGACGGCAGCTACCTGGAAGACCAAGATATGTTCCGCCTGAGCGGTATCCATCGCGATGTTTATCTGTTCGCGACTCCCAAGCTGCGCTTGCGCGATTACTATCTGACCGCTTCCTTCACAGGAGATGACCTGAGCAAGGCGATATTCAATGTCCGTACAAACGTGACGAACTATGGCAAAACAGTGGACGAAGCGGTTGTCGACATCACGTTGCTGGACCAAGACGGCAAACAGGTGGCCTTTATATCCGATGTTGTCAAAGACATCAGGAAAGGACAGGAAACGGTCAACACGGCCAGCGTCGAAGTCAAGAACCCGCATCTCTGGTCTGCCGAGACTCCCTACCTTTACACGGCGATACTGGAACTGAAAGACAAGACTGGCAAAACACTAGAAGCTATGTCTTCACAATTCGGTTTCCGCAAAATCGAGATCAAGAACAAGCGGGTATATATCAATAATGAGCAGGTGTTCTTCAAAGGAGCCAACCGCCATGACATCCACCCTCAGCACGGAAAAGCGGTTCCGGTCGAGTCGATGATCGAGGATATATTGCTTTTCAAGCGTTATAATCTGAACACGATCCGCACGAGCCATTATCCGAACGATGCCAAGATGTACGCATTACACGACTACTATGGCCTCTACGTGATGGACGAAGCCGATATAGAGTGTCACGGCAACCATTCGATCAGTAACAAGGAAAGCTGGTTACCCGCCTATGTAGACCGTATGGTTCGCATGGTCGAGCGTGACAAGAACCACCCGTCCGTCATCTTCTGGTCTATGGGAAACGAATCCGGTGACGGCAAAAACTTCGACACCGTATACAAGGAAGCCCGCAAACTCGATCCGCGTCCGATCCATTATGAAGGCAAAAACCGGATCGCCGACATGGATTCCCGAATGTATCCTTCCATCGAGTCGATGAAGCAACAGGACGAGGAGAAGAGCGACAAACCGTTCTTCCTTTGCGAATATGCGCATGCAATGGGTAATGCGATCGGTAACCTCGATGAATATTGGGATTATATCGAAAACCATTCCCGCCGCATGATAGGCGGTTGTATCTGGGACTGGGTGGACCAGGGTATCAACAAATATGGCGAATTGTCTGACCGTTACTACTTCGGCGGTGGCTTCGGCGACAAACCTAACGATTTTGATTTCTGCTGTAACGGTATCGTAACTCCCGACCGCCAGGTAACTCCTAAATTGATCGAAGTGAAAAAAGTGTACCAATATATCAAATTCAAACCGGTAGAGTTGAAGGCTGGTAAAGTGAAGCTGGAAAACCGCTACGATTTCCTTAATCTGAATCAGTTCGATTTACAATGGCAGTTGTTGAAAGACGGCCAAATAGTCGAATCGGGCGTATTATCTTTAGGCGATGCAGCTCCGAACAAAGACATCGAAGTGACGATTCCTTATAAAACGGCTTTGGATGCCGGCAGCGAATACTTCCTCAACCTGTCAGCCCGGTTGAAAAAAGATTGCAATTGGGCGAATGCCGGGCACGAAGTAGCCTCCGAGCAATATTCACTGACCGGAAAGATTGCAGTAGCTCCTGTCGACACAGCTTTCAACGACACACTGAAAGTCGAAGAAGAAAAAGGGCAGATCGGTTTTCGCGCTCCGGGATTCTTCATCGCTTTCAATCCAGAGACGGGCAAGATGGTTTCTTTACGCTATGCCGGTACGGATATGATCTATAATAAGGAAGGTTTCGATTTCAACTGGTTCCGTGCAATGGACAATGATAAACGGGACTATCTGCCGACCACCGTCAAAAAGCAGGCATTCGACTGGAAGCAGAAGGTGTCTGAAAAGGCAGCCTTCTTTTTTTGTTATGCAGCCCGTTTATTATCCATTTTTATATTTAAAATATCTTTGG
>OGZK01001994.1_pt1 | contig 18371 bp, 19 predicted proteins | sample 1576791 | NCBI WGS metagenome assembly OGZK01 (sample SAMEA3541556, study PRJEB24748) | human gut metagenome | biome: human gut; feature: human-associated habitat; material: faeces | place: China | collected 2012
GATGGCTCCCAGCATTCCATGGAGGGCTGCCTTTTCGGCGGATCCGTCTTTCCATCCATTGTGGGAGGCTATCTCATGGATGGCTTGGTTCCCGACTATCCCCAGTTCTTCCAATAGTTGTTTTCTTTCTTCTACTTTTGTTTTATCGAAGATTTCTTTGAGTTTGTTCAGGCTGTCTTCTGTGTTCCTGTTCAGTTTCTCTATATCTTGTTTCTGGTTTTCTTTGTCCGTGATGGTTATGGTTCCTTGGGATACGGCAGAGATTGTGGTGGAGTCTGCATTGTCTTTCTATAGGAAGAGCTTTATAAACCACCAAAGTTCAGAGCCATATACATCTAAACCAACAAATAATAACATTGCTCCTACAAAAAGCCAGCCGATTAAACGTATACTATCTTGTGGGTTATATTTTCGTGCAACTTTCTTTCTATAACGCAAAATTGACCAAAATACAATTGTCATCCATAACCAATAGCTCCATAACGCAATAGTTATAATCAAGAAATTATTTAAATAATCAATTACTCCCAAATCCGTTATAACTACTAATGCAAGTAACATACAGACACAAATTACAATTGGAACACGAATATATGAAGGTATAATTTTTACAGAAATAATAATATCCTCTCGATCAGATTTATTCAAAATAAAGACCCATATATTCCATACTAAGAGAAAAACAACTGCTATATCTAATATTTGATTATTAAAGGAAAAAGTCATTTTTTAGCCCCTTTCCTATTATCAGTATCTATATATTTCTCATCCGTTTCAATAATATCCTTTTTCTCTTTTACATACTGATTCAAATATACTCCAGTAAATATTCCAGTAAATAAGCCAACACCCGGACCACCAACACTACTGGTAATTACCCCCGCCATTGTTCCACCCACAATAGGCAATATATCTAAAGCATCCGCTTTAAATGCGTTGTATGGGGATTTAAATCTTTCGTGGTTTTCCTTTATCCCGTATAGGTAAGACGCACCTGCTACAAAAGGACTGGCTTTCTTCACAAAGTTTTTCCCGATTGCCTCCGCTTCTTTTCGTGTCAGGTAGGGATATTCGCTTTCCATCCAGTTCGCCGCACTCCAGCTTGCGATTCCTTCCGCCGCGATTTCTTTGGATTTATCCAGGGCTGCTTTGTTTAGCACTTCTTTATATCCGTTATGCTTTTCAATGATGACTTGTCCGGGCATGTCTCCTTTTTTTATTGTACTCAGGTCTATATAGGTTCCTGTTCCTTGTTTCCTCAGCCATTCTTCGTTCTGCTCAGCATCGATTTGCAGCCATCTGTCTTTCATTCTTGCTTTATCTTCTTCTGTCTTTGCGTTTTTCATATCGCCCATACCTTTTAATATTCATCATTAGATAATTTTATACCAATTACGTGATATAGGCGATTCCATATTTTCCACATTGAAGTTATATATCCCCCATAAAATTATCAATATGATTATCAACTCAAGCCATGGAATAATTTTTTTACATATCAACCACCATTCATAATCTTTCGAGAATGATATCCCTAAATATTGATGACAATAATTTGCATTTATTATCTTAGCCTTTACATATAAATAATCAAAAACCGGCAAAGAAACACTCAATACCACAGCCAGCTCTAATACTTGTCCAACAAGAAATGAGATGATAGATCATACAATAAATAATTAACGCAAAAATACCATAATCAAAAATGAGCCCCAAATATCCTCCCCAAAAGCAAACATGAAATACTACCCCCCGAACTCTTGATTTTGTATAAGAATACAGACATTCTCCCATTAGATATATAGCTGGAACAAAAGCTAGAACTCTTTCTATTAGTTCTTCACTTTGCATAACGCTCTACCTCCTGATTAGTTTTTTCTTTTGTCATATCTCTAGAAAGAAGTGCCTCTTTCAGTTTATAAGCTCCACCATCAAGAATCGGACCAGAGATAACCCCAGGAATGGGAGTGACGCTCATCCCTAATCCAATCAAAGTCTTACCTCCATCTATCGTCAAAGCCCATTTTAAGTTACTTCCACTATATGTATTGAAATCACTTGTTAAATCAATAGCTCCATCTATGGCCATGCCGATCGCATTATATTTACCTATGATTCGTAACGATCCCCTAACCCCAGTTTTTTCCAATTCTTTCCATGGTCTACCCACCTCATTCGTTATCACAGCCATCGCTGCCGATCGCAATGCAAGCGGAATCATTTCTGAAGAATGACCGTTTCCATCTCCTATACTTCCCTTTTTCAGTGCTTCTTTATATCCGTTACGCTTTTCAAGGATGACTTGTCCGGGCATGTCTCCTTTTTTTATTGTACTCAGATCTATATAGGTGCCTGTTCCTTGTTTTCTCAACCATTCTTCGTTCTGCTCAGCATCGATTTGCAGCCATCTGTTTTTCATTCTTGCTTTATCTTCTTCTGTCTTTGCCTTTTTCATATCGTCCAGATATTGTTCATATTGTTCATGGGTAAGGTAGTTGAAGGTTGTCGCCTGATGGGCTATGGCTGCCCCTGTTTGCCCTCCTGCCAGGTATCCTATGGCAGCGCTTGCTATTTTATGGACTTCTTTGTCTTTGATTTTTCCCAGTTCTTTTTGCAGGATGGCGTTCAGTCCGGCTCCTGTCAATCCTTTTGTCATTCCTGCTCCCGCTTCTTTGGATACTAAGGCTCCCATGATTCCGTGCATGGCGATTCTATTGGTTCCGCTTTCGCTCCATTTCTTTGCTTCTTTTTCGTATTTCTCCGCCAGTATGCTGTTATTCTCTTTTCTGGCTTTTTCTGCTTTGTTTCTCCCTGTCTCTCCACTCCCGTATAATCTAAAACGGGAGCAGCTGATACCGCTCCCGTCACCATGGTAAAAAATAAAGGTTGCTACAACTTCCTTCCGCACGATCGTACTCCCAAAGTAATATTTCAAATGATTTCCTTATTTTTAATTATAGTTTACACAGAAGGCATTGTAAATATTTCATTTACTGCCTCATAAGAAATTAGGTTATAAAAAAAGAAGATACCGCTTTATCCGATATCTTCTGTATTTACCTGGCGGAGCGGGGGGGATTCGAACCCCCGCACGGGAGACCCGTCTAACGATTTAGCAAACCGTCCTCTTCAGCCACTTGAGTACCGCTCCGCATAACTGACTTATGTAGAATACACTATCATATACTAAATTGTCAAGCTGTTATTACCTTTTACAGCATCGAGGAACGGAGCTCTTCGCCGCTCTTTTCGCTAAGGTATGCCGGCGGTATATCAAACACCGTTTTACATCCTGTTTGTCCTTCTCTGGCCATGCGCGCGGCAGCTCTCGCATAAGCTGCCATGACATGCGTAGTGAATTCCGGATTCGAATCCAATTTCAGACTGAATTCAATGATATGCTTATGTTCTTTTTCTTTCCCCGTATTTCCACTGCGGAAAACGAAACCGCCATGTGCCAGCCCCTGATGGTTCCTATCAAATTCTTCCTCCGAAATGAAATGAACCACGGTATGATAGTCGGCGAAATAGTTCGGCATCGTCTTGATTTGTTTTTCCACATATGCCGCGTCAGCGCCATCTTCCAAAACGACGAAACATTCACGGATATGTTTCTCTCTTGTGGTAAGCTCCGGATTTTCCCCGTTCCTTACGGCACGCATGGCGCTTTCCACAGGGCAGGTATACTGCTTGGCGTTCTTCACGCCTTTAATGCGGCGGATGGCATCGGAATGCCCCTGCGAAACGCCTTTCCCCCAGAAAGTGTAATCTCTCCCGTCAGGAAGAATCACATTCCCATAAAGCCGAGAGAGGGAAAAGAGTCCCGGATCCCAGCCGACGGAAATAATGGCAATCTTTCCATTTTCTTTTGCAGACCGATCGACAGCGGCAAAATGGGCGGGCACCCTGGCATGGGTATCAAACGTATCTACCACGTTGAACATTTTCGCATAGAACGGTGTCTGCTGCGGCAGGTCAGTAGCGCTTCCCCCGCAAAGGAGAAGTACGTCAATCTTATCTTTCCATGCTTCTATTTCTGAGACGGAAATGACCGGCACATTTTCAGAAAGAATCTTTACCTGCGAAGGATCCCGTCTTGTAAAGACAGCTGCCAGTTCCATATCCGGATTATCCCGGAGCGCCGTTTCTACACCGCGCCCTATATTTCCATACCCTAAAATTCCAATCTTTATATTCATACTGTTTCTCCTTTCATCCTGCTGCGTTTACGTATCTTAAATCATACGCTTAATTTACCACTTTTTATGCATGATGGAAAGTAATGATTTTTCATTTTATATTGAGTTTTTTGGATAAAAAAAGGCTGTCATGAACAGCAGCTGATTCCGGCAGGAAATATCTATTCTTCCTTTTCTGTTTTTTCAAAACGGTATTTTTGTTTCGCATCAGGATATTTCACCCGATCCACTTCGCTCATGAACATATCCAGCGGTCGGAGATAGTCTTCGTACGTACCGTAAAGCGCTTTATAAACCACATACATTTCCCCCGTTTCCGTATGACGAGCTGCGGCAATGATAAGATAACAATTCCCTTTAAAGTGCCGCCACACTTCTCCTGCCTTCGGCATTTCTCTTTCCATGGGTTCCCCTCTAATGTTCTTTTGTAATTTCATAGCGCTTTCCATCAGTGGTAAGAGTAATCGTCCCCTGCCTGTCCGTCCGATAAACATCTATCCCCCATTTTTCCAACCGCTTCATCGTCTGCCTTGAGGGATGCCCGTAATTATTACCGGCGCCGCAGGAAATAAAAACCGCTTTCGGTGAAACGGCACGGAGAAATTCTTCCGTAGAAGACGTCTTGCTTCCGTGATGTCCCGCTTTGAGGACAACACTCTTTACGTCAGCGCCGCTTTTCAAAATAGATGCTTCCTCTTCCGCTTCCGCATCTCCTGTAAAAAGCATCGTAAAATTACCATATTTCAGCAGCCCCACGATACTTTCATTATTCTGACGCGAATTTTCTCCGCGGGCATTGCTTTTTTCCAAAGGTCCTACAACTGTAAAAGGAACGCCGTCCAGCAATTGTATTTTTTCACCGCCCCGCAGTGTCCTGCGGGGAATTTTCCTTTTATCCAGTATCTTTCGATACGTTTTGTACGTGGAAAGGGAAGTAGGCACCCCATTATCATAAACCTGCCTTATCTCTGCATTGGCAAAAACGGAAAACATGCCGCCTATATGATCTCCATGGGGATGCGTGATAATAACGGTATCCACCTTTTTCACGCCGTACTTCCTGAGATACTCCGCCATCCGCGGACGATGCTCCACATCTCCCGTATCAATAAGCGCAAACTTTCCATTTCTTTCAATAAGGATGGCGTCTCCCTGTCCGATATCAAGCATGCGGATAATCAGAGGCGCATCGGCTCCTGTTCCATTCCCGCTGTCAAAGGCGTCAAACCCGCAGCCTGTCCCTGCAAAGACACAAAGGCTGATAAGGAGACAAAGGAAATACTTTATAAAGCGCTTCATCCTTCAATGACCTTTTTATGCGCCAAAGGAATCATGCGGGCCACATCGCCCGCCGTATACCCCACCGGCATCTTTTCGGCAAGCAGGTCTCCCGCCAGTCCATGAAGGTATACGCCTGCCACAGCAGCCTCTTCGGCAGAAAGTCCCTGCCCGATAAAGGCGGCAATGATGCCGGTCAGCGTATCCCCCATACCGCCTGCAGCCATGCCCGGATTTCCCGTGGAATTCACCCATGCCCTGCCGTCCGGTACGGCAATAACCGTAGGCGCTCCTTTCAGCACAAGCACCACATGGTTTTCCTTAGCATACCGGATCGCTTCATCGATCCTGCCGGCTTCCACATCTTTTACGGTAAGTCCGGTAAGGAAAGCAAATTCTCCCACGTGGGGCGTCAGAACCACATCAGCAGGGCAGTTTCTCAGATTGATTTTTTGATAACCGACAGCAAAGAGCGCGTCCGCATCCACAACCATGGTCTTACGGCAGTGCTCCAGCATATCCGCCACAAAGGTCTGCGTTCTTTCGTCCCGCCCCAGACCCGGTCCCAACGCGACAACGTCATACATCCCGGTCTGCTTCACTGCCTTATCTGACATATCCTCGGTAAAGCAAGGGGCATCCCCGCAGGAAGAAACCATCACTTCCGGAATTTTCCCTGACAGCTGGAAAGCAGCATTTCCTACGGAAACAAGAGCAATCTTTCCGCCGCCACCGTAAAGCGCCCCCTGTGCTGCCAGCAGACCCGCGCCCGCCATCCCTTCCGAACCGGCAAAAATGCCTATAAATCCATTTGTTCCCTTATGAGCGGCAAAACTCCGCACAGGAAGAAATTCATAAATATCTTTTTCTTCCACCAACTTTACAGGAAAATGTTCCCTGGCGCCGTTTGGGATGCCGATGGGTGAATACAAGACGGTTCCTGCATATCCATTTCCCGGATAAAGGACATGCCCCCGCTTTACGGAGCCTAACGCCACCGTATAATCGGCATTCACCACCGCCCCCGCCGCACAGCCACTGTCAGAAAACATGCCGCTGGGAACATCTACGGAAACAATAACCGCTTCCGAATCATTCATGGCAGTAATAAGCTCCGCCGTGCTTCCTTTCACATGATGTTTCAGACCCGTGCCGATGAGCGCGTCTACAATAATATCCGCACCTGCCAGATATTCCTTTGCGTCATCCGCGCCTGCAACGGAAATCACGGGAATTCCCATTTTAGCCGCTATATTTTTATACAATAAAGAATTCTCTCCCATATGGGATGCATCCCCCATGACAAGAACCGCTACATCAGCACCTTCGGAAAGGGCGTACCGTGCCGTGACGAATCCGTCACCCCCGTTATTTCCGCTGCCGCAGACGATGACCACCCGCGCGTCTTCCCAGGATATTTTTTCTTTCATAAGCTGCACCACGGAAGCGCCGGCGTTTTCCATAAGCACCGACTCCGGCAGCCCGTATTCTGTCATGGCGCGTTGATCCAAAAGTCTTGATTCCTCAGATGTTGTCAGTATCATGATTTTGCCTCCATCACAACGACAGCAATAGATATACCGTCTTCATGGGAAATGGAAACGGACATATCCGTGATTCCCAATTTCTCCGCCCGCTTTTCAAAATTCCCCTGCAAGTGGAGAACAGGCGCCCCCCACTTTGTCCATGACAGGTACGCATCGCCAAAACCTGAACCGAGGATCCCTATCCCCAGTGCTTTCCCTGCTGCTTCCCGCGCTGCCCAGAGCGCCGCGTAAGAATAAGCCTTATTTTTTCCTTTTGACTCACAGTGCGCCCGTTCTTCTTCCGTAAACATTTTTTCAAGGCGGGACGGAAATTTTTCACAAATCCGTTCCCAGCGTGCCGCTTTCACCATATCTACACCGACATACATAGGCTGCTCCTTTTCTTTTACTCTTTTCGGAAACTGATTTCAAGGAAATATGTTTATTCCGACATTTCCTTTATTTTAACGAATAGCCTGCTTTTACACAAACCGACGGCATTATAAAAGATTTCTTGCCACAGAAAGCGAAACATGGTAAAATAACACGGTATGAATGACACAGACGGGAGGTGAAACAATTGCCGCAAATAAAATCCAACATAAAGACCATGAAAACTGACGCAAAGAAGAGAGCTGCTCACGCTGCTACCCGTTCCCGGATTCATGGTGCTGTCAAGAAAGCTGTAGCTGCTGCCACAACCGACCAGAAGGACATCGCCCTTCGCGAAGCGCAGAGCGTTATCGATACCGCTGCGCGGAAAGGCATTATCCATAAAAATGCTGCCGCTCGTAAAAAATCCCGTCTGAATGCAAGCGTCAATGCTGCCATCGCTGCTGACAGCGCAGCAAAGTAATCACCTGACGGAAAAGGCGAAGACCTGTGTCCTCGTCTTTTTTTTATTGCCACTTTTCATGTGCCGGGCAAATACATGCTGCGCATAAAATTTCCTGCCTGCAGAAACAGGCATAGGTAGATATCAAATGACCAGATCAGTAAAACTAACCAAAAATATCCGCCCGCATAAGCACAGATAAAAGCGCCATTCCCATCAAATACAGAAACAGCGCTTTTCTTTTCTATTTTCTTTTTTTCAAACGCTTCAACCCTTTATCGGCAATATCATGACGGTACTGCATACCCCGCCAGCTGATTTTTGAAACACCTTCATAGGCCTTGTCCCGCGCTTCTTTCAATGTCGGCGCGACAGCCGCCACATTCAGCACACGGCCGCCATTAACAAAGTACCTGCCATTTTTCTTCATACTGCCCGCATGGAACACGAGGCAGCCGGTCTTTTTGGCTTCCTCCAGCCCTACTATCTCCTCTCCCGAGGAATGGGTGGCGGGATATCCTTCCGATGCCAGGACGACATCCACAGCACAGGCGTTTTTCCATTCCACCTTTTCCTTTTTCAGGGTTCCTTTCGTGCAGGCAAGCATGATCTTCGCAAGATCGCTTTCAAGAAGCGGCAGAACGGCTTCCGTCTCAGGGTCTCCGAAGCGGCAGTTAAATTCCACCACTTTGGGTCCGTCTTTTGTAATCATCAATCCGGCATAAAGGCAGCCTTTAAACGGGCAGCCTTCTTTTTTCATTGCTTTGACAGCAGGCAGCAGAATGGTATCATAAACGATTTTGTCCAATTCTTTCGTCATGACCGGAGCGGGAGCATAAGCCCCCATGCCGCCGGTATTCGCTCCCATATCCCCGTCGCTGATGCGTTTATGATCTTGTGCGGAAATCATAGGAACGATGGTATTTCCGTCAGTGAAGCAGAGAACGCTCGCCTCTTCCCCTTCCATAAATTCTTCAATCACCACGGATTCTCCCGCGCTGCCAAAGGTTTTTCCCTCCAGCATCCCGCGGACCGCCTGAACAGCCTGCTCTTCGGTTTCGGCAATGACGACGCCCTTCCCCGACGCCAGTCCGTCTGCCTTGATGACAAGGGGATATTTCTTTCGTTTTTTGATATAAGAAACGGCCTTTTCTTCATCGGTAAATGTTTCATAAGCAGCTGTAGGAATCTTATACTTTTTCATCAGATTTTTGGCGAAACTTTTCGAACCTTCAATCTGCGCTGCCGCCGCTGACGGTCCAAAGAAAGCCATTCCCTTTTCGGCAAACTTGTCGGCCAGCCCTTCCGTCAGTACGGTTTCGGGACCGGCAACGGTGAGATCCACTTCCATCAAACGGGCGAAATCCAGAATATCTTCCGTTCCTTTTACCGGAATTAAATGTGCCACATCTGTCATTCCATCGTTTCCGGGAATGACGTACACTTCTTTTACAGACGAACTGTGTGCCAGTTTCCAAAGCAGCGCATGTTCCCTGCCGCCGCTTCCAATCACTAATACTTTCAAAGCTCCTCCAATCTCAGCTATGGCGGAAATGCCGATGTCCGGTAAATACCATAGCTATACCATACCTATTTGCCATATCGATAGATTCCTGGTCGCGTATAGAACCGCCGGGCTGAATGACAGCCGTGATTCCTGCTTTCCCTGCTGCTTCAATTGTATCCCCGAAAGGGAAGAACGCGTCAGACGCCATGATGGAGCCTTTACACTTTTCTCCCGCTTCGGCAATGGCAATATCCGCCGCACCTACGCGATTCATCTGTCCTGCGCCCACGCCGTAAGTGATATCCTTACCGGTCAGAACGATGGCATTGGACTTAACGTGCTTTACAATCTTCCAGCCGAATTCCAGTGCCTGCCACTCTTCTTCCGTCGGCGCTCTTTCCGTGACGCAAGTACAGTCTGCTCTCGTTTCGGAGCTGTCATCCGGTGTCTGTACGAGAAGTCCGCCGGAAACTTTATGGAGCTGCAGTTCTTTTTCTTCCGTATCCGCTACTTCTACAAGGCGGATGTTTTTCTTCGCAGATAAAATATCGACAGCTTCCTGTGAAAACTTTGGAGCCATAATGACTTCAAAGAAAATCGGTTTCATTTCTTCCGCCGTTTCTTTGTCACATTCCCTGTTCATCGCCACAATGCCGCCGAATGCAGATTTGCTGTCTGCCGCAAAGGCCCGCTTAAACGCGTCGAGGGCACTTGTACCGAGAGCGGTACCGCAGGGATTCGTATGCTTTACAACCACACAGGCGGGAGTATCTTTCCATTCGCAGGCAAGATCCCATGCCGCTTCCATATCCACAATATTATTATATGATAATTCTTTTCCATGCAGCTGCCTGGCGGAAGCAATACCGCCTTTCGCTTCCGGATCTCTGTAAAAGGCTGCTTTCTGATGCGGGTTTTCACCATAGCGGAGATTCTGGATCTTTACATAAGCCTTGGCAAAGATATCCGGCAGCCCTTCTCCGCCGCCATTTATTTCTTTTGTCATGTAATCGGCAATGGCGCAGTCATACAGTCCTGTATGGAGAAAAGCTTTTCTTGACAAATCAAAGCGGAACTCTTCCGTCAGCCTGTCTTCCCTGATCCGTTCCAGCACCTCTCCGTACTGCGCGGGATCGACGACAATCGTGACATACTTATAATTCTTTGCTGCCGCACGTACCATGGAAGGGCCGCCGATATCAATATTTTCAACAGCTTCCGCCCGTGTGACACCGGGTCTCGCTATCGTTTCACGGAAAGGATATAAATTGACGGCCACCAGATCGATACCGGCAATTCCATGTTCTTCCATCGCTTTTACATGGGCGGGATTGTCACGGACCGCCAGAATACCGCCATGTATTTTCGGGTGGAGCGTTTTCACCCTGCCGTCCATCATTTCCGGAAAACCGGTAAGTTCGGAAACGGACATGACCGGAATCCCTGCCTCAGAGATCGCTTTCATCGTGCCGCCGGTGGAAATAATCTCCACTCCCAGTTCATGAAGGCCTTTGGCAAATTCCACGATGCCGGTCTTGTCAGATACACTGATCAATGCTCTTTTAACTGCCATTTTCATTCCTCCTCGTGCATGCCTGTCACTGTATGACCCGCTATATGAAGTTTATCTTCGCAATAGGCTTTCACTGCGCGGACATAAGCGGGATGTTCTTCCGCCAGTATACGCGCGGAAAGCGTATCTTCCGTATCATGGTCATAAACCGGTACCGCCACCTGCGTGATAATTGGGCCGTCATCAAGCCCTGTTCCCACAAAATGGACAGTACATCCCGCCACTTTTACCCCCGCCTCTATCGCCTGCCGCTGTGCGTGGAGTCCGCGAAAACTGGGCAGCAGGGCGGGATGGATATTGATAATGCGGTTTTCAAAAGCCTTTATCAAATTTTCGCCACAGATACGCATATATCCTGCCAGACAGATCAGATCGGGTGCGTACGATTTCGCCGCTTCCAAAATCTTCTCATTATAATCAGCTTTATCCCTGCATGTCTTCATTTCAATGACCGTTGCAGGCACCTTCCATCTTTCTGCCCTCTGAAGAACCGGCGCGTCGTGATGGTCGCAGATAACGCCTACGATCATCCCCTTAATCGTTCCGTCCACGGCAGCTTCATGGAGAGCTTCCGCATTGGATCCGCGGCCTGACGCAAATATCAGTATGCGCTTATTCATGGAAAAGCCCGCCTGTCACAATGACATCCCGATTTCCTTCACTGATTGTGCCGATTTCATAAACAGCTTCGCCGATGTTCTTCAATATTTTTTTCGCCTTTTCCGCTTCCCCACGGCTCAAAATGAGGAGCATTCCCAGTCCGCAGTTAAAGGTGCGGTACATTTCACGGGGCTCTACGCCGCCCTGCGCTTTGATGAAAGAAAAAATTGGAAGAAGCGGCCATTTATCCGCATCAAGGACAGCTCTCGTTCCCTCCGGAAGGACACGGGGAATATTATCATAAAAACCTCCCCCTGTAATATGGACGAGTCCTTTCACGTCAGCGCCCTTCAGTACGGGAAGGACAAGTTTCGGATAAAGCTTTGTCGGCGTAAGTACGACTTCTCCGAGAGGTTTGTCAAACCCTTCATAAGTTTCTTTTAAATTTAAATGATTGTCAGAGATAATGCGGCGTACCAGGGAATAACCGTTAGAATGGATACCTGTGGAAGGCAGTCCGAGGATAACGTCGCCGGCCGTAATCTTTTCACCGTTAATTAAGTTTTTCCTATCCACAATCCCTACCGCAAAACCTGCTACGTCGTAGTCGCCTGATGCGTAAAAGCCGGCCATTTCCGCCGTTTCACCACCAAGAAGCGCGCACCCCGATTCGATGCAGGCATCAGCCACGCCTTTGACAATCTCCGCCATCAGTTCCGGATCCAGTTTCCCCGTCGCGATATAATCCAGAAAGAAAAGCGGGCGCGCCCCCTGTACGAGAACATCATTAACACTCATCGCCACGCAGTCCTGCCCGATGGTATGATGTATCCCCATTTCAATGGCAAGACGCAGTTTCGTCCCTACACCGTCCGTGCCTGAAACAAGGATGGGATCTTCAGACAATTCGTCTTTCAGGCGGAACAAGCCGCCAAAGCCGCCCAGATCCCCCAGCACCCCTCTTGTATAGGTCGCCTGCACAGATTTTTTAATCAGTTCCACTTCTCTTTCTCCGGCGTCGATGTCCACGCCCGCTTCCGCGTAAGTCAGCCCCTTTTTCTTTTCGTCCATATGTCTCTCCTTATTCTTTCATACCGTCGAGTCCGCTGCCCGGCACCGGTTCGGGATAATCACCGTCAAAGCAGGCAAAACACATATCTTTGGCCCGTATGCGGGAAATGGATTCCGCCAGTCCTTTTTGCGACAGATAGTGCAGCTTATCGGCGCCAATCATTTTGCAGATTTCTTCTTCCGAATGGCTCGCGGCGACCAGCTGCCTCCGCTGTGCCGTATCAATGCCGAAGAAACAAGGGAATCTGACCGGAGGCGAACTGATGCACATTTTTATTTCCTTTGCGCCTGCATTCCGCAGCAAACGGATAATGATACCGCTTGTTGTTCCGCGGACAATGGAGTCGTCCACAAGGATGATTCGTTTCCCCTTTACATTCATGACGATCGGATTCAGCTTCATCCGTACCGCCCGTTCCCTCTGTTTCTGCCCGGGCTGGATAAAAGTACGCCCCATGTACTTGTTTTTCAAAAGTCCTTCCACATAAGGAATGCCTGACGCATGGGAATACCCTAATGCTGCCACATTGCCCGAATCGGGGACGCTCATGACAACATCACCTTCATAATGCGTTTCTTCCCATAAATGGCGGCCCATAGACAGGCGTGCTTCATAGATATCCTGTCCGTTCATCACGGAATCGGGACGAGCAAAATAAATATACTCAAAGGCGCAGATCCCGAGGCGGGGCGCCTTTTTTCCATACATCGTGCTATGGACGCCGTCATCATCAATTCTTACAATTTCTCCGGGAAGGATATCGCGGACAAATTCCGCGTCAATCGCATCAAGAGCAGGCGTTTCCGAACAAAGTACATAACCGCTTTCTGTCTTGCCCAGCGCCATCGGACGATAGCCGAAGGGATCCCGGAATCCGTAAACTGCCTGATTGGTACATGCCACGACGGCATATGCGCCGCGGATTTCATCCATAACGCCCTTAATCCTGTCCTCCATCACGGCTGTTCCCGCATGGGCAAGGAGTTTGATAATGATCTCCGTGTCCATGGTAGTCTGGAAGGTAGATCCGCTTTGAAGGAGTCGGTTTCTGAGAACTTTTGTATTCACCAGATTCCCGTTGTGGGCAAGAGCCAAAGGCCCTTCCGCGCCTTCCAGCTGCAGCGGCTGGATATTGCTCGGAATGGAAGATCCCGTCGTGCTGTACCGCACATGGCCGATGCCTATGAAGCCTTCTTTTTCAGGAAGTTTGCAGAAGACTTCCGTGACAAGACCCATGCCGCGGAATGTTTCCATCGTATGCCCGTCGCTGACAGTTATTCCCGCGCTTTCCTGCCCGCGGTGCTGCAAAGAAAAAATCCCGTAATATGTTTCAAGAGCAGCAGACCGGTTTCTGTCATAAATGGCAAAAACCCCGCATTCTTCATGAAACTTGTCATCGCAGGCAGCCATATTCCCGTCATCCACTTTCAGAATTTTTCTCCCGTGAGAAGTTCGTAGGCTTCTATATACTTACCTATTGTCTTGTCAATGATTTCCTGCGGCAGTGCATCGCCCGGATTTTCTTTCAGATAATCGCGGACAAACTGTTTATCATAAGACGGCTGCCCTTTCCCCGGTGCGTAACCGTCCAGCGGCCAGAAGCGTGAATTGTCAGGCGTCAGCATTTCATCACCGAGAACGATATTCCCTTCCTTATCCAGGCCGAATTCAAACTTAGTGTCCGCAATGATGATGCCTTTAGACAGCGCGTAATCGGCGCATTTCCTGTACAGAGCAAGTGTTAAGTCACGAAGCCTTTCCATGTATTCCTTCCCTTTTCCCGGGAAGGTCTTTTCAATCCATTCCGCCCCTTCTTCCATGGAAATATTCATGTCATGCTCACCGACAGGCGCTTTGGTAGAAGGAGTGAAAATCGCTTCAGGGAGCTTTTCACATTCCTCAAGCCCTTCCGGCAGACGGATACCGCAGATGGTGCCGTCTTTTTTGTAGCTTTCCCAGCCGGAGCCTGTGATGTATCCGCGAACAATGCATTCTACAGGAATCATCTCCAGCTTTTGGGTTTTCATGCTGTTTCCATCAAATTCGGGTTTTCGGAAAAACGCAGGCATATCCGCTGCGTCAATGGAAATCATATGGTTCGGTACCACGTCTTTTGTAAAATCAAACCAAAACTTGGACATCTTATTCAGCACTTCACCTTTTTTGGGAATCGGATTTTCCAAAATATTATCGAATGCGGAAATGCGGTCAGTGCAAACCATGATAAGGCTGTCGCCCAAATCATACAATTCACGAACTTTCCCCGATTTAAAAGGCTTATATTCTTTCATCATACCCTCCCTGTCACCTATATAATTATTTCAATTCTTTCTGTAACTTTTCATCTTTACGATAAATTTCAGCAGCCATTTCTTCACGGTATTCTTTATATTTTCTATAAAGATCTCTATCTGCTGCCGCGCCGATTTCCACTGCCAGGTACGCCGCATTTTTAGCGCCGTCAATCGCCACTGTCGCCACAGGAATCCCCGACGGCATCTGGACAATGGAAAATAAAGCATCCATGCCGTCCAGCCTGGCTCCTGACAACGGTACACCGATAACAGGACGAAGTGTCATAGAAGCCACTACGCCGGGAAGCGCTGCCGCCATACCCGCGCCGGCAATAAAGCAGGCTGCCCCCTTTTCTTCCTGTGCCAGAATAAATTCTTCCAGCTTCTTAGGTGTACGATGGGCAGATGCGATCGCCATATCATATGTCACGCCGAAACCGCTTAAAACTTCTGCGGCTTTCTTCATGACCGGCAGATCGGAATCACTGCCCATGACAATACCTACATGCATAGTTCCCTCCTTGAACAAAAATAAAAGCCCCCTGCTTCCCATAACAAGCAGTGAGCCTATTGCACAATACTAAAATGACAGTCATAAATAAAAAAGGCATTCTCTTCCCGTTTGTCCAAAACGCAACCGGAATCAAGAAACCTGCCCATTTTTCCTCCTTTAATAAGAAAAGCCCGCCATAACCACACGGGTTCCGCTTACAATAGATTGTGACTGTACCTTTACATATTTTAATATTTCCATATTGCCTTGTCAATGAAAGTTAATCTGATAAAGTGCTGATTTTATAAGGATTTTTTATTATAATTATTTTCTTACCATCAACTTATACAGCTTTTTTATTCTTTAATAATTCATACTTCTAATCTATGCATTTGTCTTCCTGTCAGGAAAAAGAACGGCACTGCCGCTGCCTGCATAAGCGCCGATATTGCCGCCATCCATAAAATAGAAGCATCATATAAAATTCCTAAAAGAAAACTTCCAATAAACCAGGATACACCAAACCCCGTTTCAAAAATTCCATACCCCATCGCTCTTTCGTGTTTAGGTATGATGGCAGCCACGGCCGCTTTCAGTGTAGACTCCTGCGCCCCCATACCTATGCCCCAAAGAAGAACGCCGGCATACAGCCAGCAGGAAGACGGTGCCATAAAGATAAAAAACACAAAAGGCATCGACAGCAATGTAGACCATACGAGGGATACGGTACCGTACTTATCGTAAATCCAACCAAAAAACAAAGCGGAAAACGCATCTGCCACCATAGCTGCCGCATACAGCAGGGAAATTTCAGCTTCCCCCGCCAGCCCTGATTTCACTGCATGCAGTGCCACTATTGGAAAATCAATAAAACCGAAAGCAAATAAAGCGGTTCCCACCATGTAAATTTTAAAACGGAAATCAAGATGTGACTTTGGGGTTTCTTTAACTTCCGGCTCAAATTTTTCAGGATCGGGAAATTTTATTTTAGCTAAAATAACCGCTGCTATGCAGAAAAATGCGGGTATACCGAGAAACAAAAAACTTCTCCCGTAAGCCGTTTCCATCCCCCGGCTTCCATAATAAGACAACACCCAGAAAATCAACACCGGCCCCAGGAATGCGCCAAGCTGATCTAAAAACTCTTGAATGGCAAAACTTTTCCCGAGTCCTTCCCGGGATGCGGCATAAGAAAGAAGAGTACTCTTGGCAGGCTGCCGTATCGCTTTCCCCACCCGCCCCAAAATGATAAAGCATGCCGCCATCACCCAGTTTCCCTCAGGTACAAAAGCAAGACAGGGTATGGAAAGGACCGCCAGCGCATAGCCGCCGACAGTCATTGCCCAATATTTCCCGCTGCGGCTTGCAATAATCCCGGTCACGAGCCGAAGTCCATATCCTGCCAGCTCGCCAAACCCTGATATAAATCCCACCATCGCCGCAGATGCCCCCATCATCCCCAGGTATGCGCCAAAGATCCCACGTGCCCCTTCCTGCGTCATGTCGGCAAATAAACTTACTACCCCCATCAGGCAGATAAAAACCATGGCTGATGAATTCTTTCTGACAGTCATTCCGCCTCCTTGCTACACTTCCGGTTCCTCCAGCCCCAATTCCTTTTCATACCCGGTAAGGATGCGTCCGAATTCTTCCTCCGTAAGCGCTTTCATAATCTCCCGGCGGAGTACGGTCGCCTTAGGAAGCCCATGGAAATATCGGCTCGCATGGGCCCGCATTTCCCTGACCGCAATCCTCTCCCCCTTCTGAACACACAATCCATGCAAATGCTTCCGTGCCATGGCAAGCCGTTCTTCCCAGCTCGGCACGGGAAGTATCTCTCCTGTTTCCAGATATGTATTCACCGCCCTGAAAACCCAGGGATTCCCCCATGCTGCTCTGCCGATAGCAACTGCCGCACATCCTGTTTCCTCTATCAGCGCTTTTGCCGTAGGGCCATCTGCCACATCCCCGTTTCCAATGACAGGAATACGGACGGCATTCACAACCTTCTTGATTTCTCTCCAATCCGCCGTTCCCGCATAAAAATCTTCGCGCGTCCGACCATGGACCGTAATGGCTGCCGCCCCCGCCGATTCTGCCGCTATTGCTAATTCTACGGCATTTATCGTATCCCGCGACCAGCCCAGACGCATTTTTACGGTAACAGGAATCTTCACCGCTGCCGCTACAGCTGAAATAATCTCCTCTGCCAGCGGCACATTTTTCATCAATGCTGAACCGTCGCCATTCTTTACAACCTTTTGCATGGGACATCCCATATTGATATCCACTATATCAGCGCCAGCCTCTTCCATCACTTTCGCCCCAAGTGCCATAATAGCGGGATCACTGCCAAAAAGCTGGAGAGATACGGGATGTTCTTCTTCCGCAATTTTCAGCATATCCTTCGTTTTCTCATTATGATAATAAAGCCCTTTCGCGCTCACCATTTCCGCCGTTGTAAGGGCAGCGCCCATCTTGCGGGCAATGACACGATACGCCAGGTCACTCACCCCCGCCATGGGGGCAAGCAGGGCAAACCCGTCCAGCTGTATATTTCCAATCCGTGGATATTCCATGCCTATTCCTTTACTGTCACAAATTGTTTGCAGTTATATTATATTATCATATTGCCAAACGGAGAAAGTCCATTTCTCCCGCTCTAATGCTCTAATGAAATACCCTTTATACTTTTTTACACCGCGCAAAAACGGCAGCCCCTTATCAATCGGATCTGCCGTTCCTTTTCCTCCAATCGTCATTCAGAGCGGACGCAAGAATGCCTTATGGGAAAGCAGAGAAGCGGTAATGTGACACTAAGCGAAGAATCTGTCACCCTGATGATGTCTTACTGATTCCCTCACTATAGTAGCAGATCCTTCACATTCGCTTCGGATGACGATTAACGTTTCCCTCATTATGACGCCTTTTCCTCCAATCGTCATTCTGAGCGGAGGCAAGAATGCTGTATGAGAAAGCAGGAAAGCGGCAATG
>OGZK01002010.1_pt1 | contig 18274 bp, 16 predicted proteins | sample 1576791 | NCBI WGS metagenome assembly OGZK01 (sample SAMEA3541556, study PRJEB24748) | human gut metagenome | biome: human gut; feature: human-associated habitat; material: faeces | place: China | collected 2012
TAAGCAGCAGCAAAATCCAATGCTTTGGACGGTTGTTTCTGTTCCGAATAGTACACTGCCCCGTTCAGCAGATAAGGATACAACGCTCTCAGTCGATTCTTGGCCCCTCCAATATACTGACTGTTATCCGGTGCCTCTACAACCTTCATGAAATTTTCGTAACTATCCATCAAATAATCATACATGGCCGTTACGTTCGTTCCCTTATCCCGCTCACTTTCAAAAAGCACATACTGTTGGTTGGCACGTTTTGAAGCGGAGGCAGCTTCTTGTGCCCCCACTTTACCTGTTACAACAACAGTAAGAATGATTGTCAGTAAAAAAAATCTCTTCATTGTTTATTGTTGAAATGCATCCATAATTACAAACTCTACGTTGATCTTGCGGAATTCTCCACCACGCTCTTTGGCTACTTCCACATGATATTCGTATTCGTTCTTTGTATTACCCAATGTTGTCACGTTCTTCTCAATATAAGTCTTTACGCCTGCTGCACGCATCAGGGCCAACTGTTCATTCTGAGTGATTCCTCCAGCCTTGGTGACTGTGATATTATCGAGGTTGCCATCCTTATAATAAGGTTCGTCCACAAATTCTCCATAACGTCCGTCATAAGCCAGACGTCCGCGAATCGGGGCTGCGTCTGCCGATCCCGTAATAATCACCTTCACCTGCTTACCTTCAGAAAGATATTTGGCAAAGTCACCTTCAAACGCATTCTTGATAATCTTCATCAATGACATGGCTGCATTCGAACGTTCGATATTATAACCTCCCGACGGGAAGTCTTCCTTAGCCGAAAACTCTTTATTGATCACTTCATATTGGTAACCCACCTTGTAGTTCAGAATCTTTTTACCATTCGCATCCACTCCCGGGATTACCTCTGTCTTCACATTGATCTGCGTATTATCAGTGATCAGTTTATCTTGTTTTTTCTCCTCGATGACCTGTTCTTTGATCTCGGCCAATTGTGCTTCCGTAAGAGGAATAGCCATATAGCGATCGCTGTAATTTGGCCAAAAATCATTGTAACGTACCTTAGTCGATACGGCAGCTATTTTATAAACGTCTGTAGAATCATCCACATTCACGACTTCTTTTCCCAACAACGTACGGTCACCCTTATAACCGTCAGGCCATATATTCTCGCTGAGAACCGCATTTCCGTTTTTTATAGCCTGCATTAAAGGCTGATATCCCTGTCCATCCGCACTTTGATAACGGAACACCTGAAAAAACTCCGGTGTTACCGGACGTCTCAACGGACTGCGCACCAGCGTATCAAGGCGAAAACGGATGCCGGAATTACTTCCTATATACGGACGTGCATTCACTGATATCGAGACAGCCTCTACTTCCGGCAAGCGACGGAGTCGGTTAGTCAGTTCAACAATGTCCTGTCCCGTCGTCGTTTCCTTCTGCCCTCTCGGAATATAAGAATCACTCTTATTGTTTTTCAGACTGAGTTCCAGATAGTAAGTATTGGTGATGTCATATCCCAGCGGTTCGTAATAAGTACGCGCTGTTGCATACGTCCAATCGACAATATACCACAACACCACGAAAACAATCAGCAATTCTGCCCACAGCCACCCGTTCGAGCGACGTTCGTTCCATATTTGTTTTAACAGTTGCATCTTCTTAAAAATTAGTTTGTTGAATGTTTCGGTTATCTCTCATTGATGGCATCCACAATATTTGTCCGTGTCACTCTCCATGCCGGAATAGCAGCACTCAATAAATTAAGTGCAAAGCAGGCAAAAAATGCGAGCAAGAACACAACCGGGTCAAACAGCAGATCCATACACATGGTCCGCAAATCCGTCACACCATTACCCATAAAGTCAATGGAAAACAGCATACTTCCCAAAAAGAAAGTTGCGCCATAACTCAGAATTAATCCGAGCACTCCACCCAACAGTGAATAAAGCATATTCTCAGAAAGTACCTGTATCATCAGTTCGCGTCTGGGCGCACCGAAAGCTTTTCGAACACCAATTTCAGAAAGGCGTTTGCGCATACGCGACAATGTCAGTCCGGAAAGGTTGACAGCAGGTACGATCAACAGAATGATTAACGTTATTATATACTGACGGACAGCCTGCTTCACAGCCGGAGGATTATTGGCTGAATATCGTTGCGCCGCCACAAAATAAGTATCCGGCTGGTCACGATAGAGCAATTCATAATCCGGATAACCTTCCATATATCTGTCCCTGAGACGTTCAGCTTCCATACGGATTGCCGGAAAGTCATCCTGAGATTTAGCCAAAATGTAGACACTCACCATTCCCATAATTCCATATTCACCCCAACTGGCGGTAAACGCATCTGTTGAACTTAAAGGAATCCAAATCTGGGCATAAGCATACCGTGCCAGTTTGGATACGGGACGCACAACTCCACAAATCATATAAGCGGAGTGATTTAAAAGGAATGTTTTTCCGACTACATCCGATGTTCCGAACAATTGCCGGGCTATATCCTCAGATATTACTGCTTTGGTTGCACCGGCATCAAAAGTAGCCTTATCAAACGGATATCCCGAAAGGAAATCGAACTTAAATACTTTCCAGAAATCATCATCCACCTGCAATACACTGCAACTAACCTTCTCTCCCGCTGGCTTGGCAGCCAGCATCGTTTCCGAGAAACTGCTGGTTATAGTAACTGCTTCAGGGGCAGCCATTTCTTTAAAACAGGCTTTCGCTGTCTTATAAGAAACAGGTCCGTTACTCTGCCAGTTCTCGTTTGTTTTATACTGAAATCCCGCATACCTGAAAATCAACATACGGTCACGATAGCTTTCCGGAGCAAAGGGTGCAATAGTAGCACGCAATGTGATCACAATCACCATAATCATAGCAATAGCCAATGCCGTACCTATGATAGAGATAGAAGAAAGTAACTTATTCTCCTTCAACAGGTGAAATGCTTGTTTGAAATAGAGTTTTATCATTGTAATCTCATTATCTTCTCATTCATTTTCATACTTATCAGAATCCCCAGCCTTTCGTGCTCACATCCGGGCATTTCAGGCCTTTATGATTGATTCTGCCTACTCCGTCACGCTTCAGAGAAGCTCTGTCTGCCTTGCCGGACAATTTGATATTTCCGACTCCATCCACTTTGGCTTTCACAGTATTGCAGTTTACATTGACATTCATATTCCCTACCCCGTCTACCATTAATTCCAACTCATCACAATGGAGCTTTTTCACCTCACAGTTTCCCACTCCATCGAGTTTGAAAGTTACATTTTTCAGTTTCAGGGTTTCTTTAGCATTGAAGTTGCCGACACCATCGATCTTTACACTCTTCAAATCAGGGGCTGTGATATAGAACGTCAGGTTCTTAACGTTTTTTACATTCTTCTGCTTATATTCGATAACCAATGTTTCTCCTTTTACCGTTACTTTTGTTTTATCGACATATTCAAAAGGACCTTCCATCCGACAGGAATAAGTATCGGACTGAGTGAAAATAATGTTACCTACCGACCGCAGATTGATAGCGGAAAATTCGCCTACTTTACAATCTTCACTCACATTTTGTGCCCAAAGCGGGCAAAGGGCTACACTTAATAATACCGCAACAGCAGTTATAAAAATATTCTTTGTCATGATTAGCTTTTTTAGAGTTTAAAAGGGGATTACTGTACCTGACGGCCATCGAAGAAACGGATAGTTCTTGAAGTCTGTTTCGCCTGTTCTTCATTATGCGTCACCATAACGATAGTTCGGCCGTCTTCCTTATTCAGCCGATGGAGAAGTTCCATGACTTCGGCACCCATCTTAGAATCCAGATTACCGGTAGGTTCATCGGCCAGAATTATCTCCGGATGACCGATAATTGCACGCGCTATGGCCACACGCTGACACTGACCACCGGAAAGCTGCGTCGGAAAGTGATTCATACGATGACTCAATCCGACTTTTTCCAGTACCTCCTTCGCCAAACGCTTGCGTTCACCGCTGCTGATACGACGATAGAGTAACGGTAACTCAACGTTATCCATCACATTAAGTGAATTAATCAGATGGAAAGACTGGAATACAAAGCCCAGTGTTTTGTTACGGAAAGCCGCCAGTTGCTTATCTTTCATTCCCTCAGTGTGCGTACCGTTAATTTCAACAGTTCCTGTTGTGGGTGCATCAAGCAGTCCCATAATATTCAACAAAGTAGATTTGCCACATCCGGACGGCCCCATAATGCTTAGAAATTCTCCGCGGTCTACGGTCAGATTCACGTTTTCCAGTGCTACCGTTTCAATCTCGTCCGTACGGTAAATCTTAGAGAGAGAAGTCAATGTTATCATAACTATAAGTATTTAATTTAGATCGTTTTTATCTCATTTTCAGCTTATTCTTGTTCTTATAAGAGCTCATATCACTGACTACCACTACATCTCCCGGTTGTAAGCCACTCACCACTTCCACATATTCAAAGTTGGAATCGCCCAGCTGTACTTTACGTTTCACCAGTTCGTCATCAGATGTCCGGACAAAAAGATCATACTCACCACGTCCCACATAGAAAGAAGCGTTTGCCATCCGCATCACATCTTCCTTTACGGCATTCATCACATAAACGTCCGTTTTCAGTCCCGAACGTAAACGGTGGTTATTATCGTCTTTCAACTGCACTGTAAAAGAAATGACTCCGTTTTTAGACAGGGGTGTCACACTGCTGACCGTTCCTTCCAGTTTGTCATTGCCTATCTTTACAACCGCTTTTCCTCCGGCAGCTACCCGGTCACCGTAGGTATCGGCTATTTCACCTTCTACCTTAAAATGGCTTAAGTCTGAGATGATGGCCACCTGTCCGCCTTGCGAAATCTGAGCACCGATCTGATTATTAATGTAGGTAAGAATCGCTTTACGCGGAGACCGAATCTGGGCATCGTCCAGTGTACGCTTCATTTCGGCAAGACTTTTACGGAAGATATTGAAATCCAGTTCCTGCACTTTCAGTTCGGCAGCCGCTACTTCTTTTTCGTTCTTATATTGTTGTTGGAGCTGTTCGTATTCCAATTGTGCTACGTTATAGCTCAATTCTGCCTGACGCACTTTATCTGTTGTTCCCGCTCCCAGACTGTCCAGATAGTGTTCGTTCCGAAGTTCCACTTTCATGCGGCTCAATTTCATGGCAGAGACCTTAATCTGCATCGCCATATCGGAAAGTTTCGTCTGATTATTGACGCGAAGCTGATCCAGCTTATAGCGGCGCATCTGTTCTTCGTCAAGCAGTTTTTTATATTCCGTTTCCGTGCTCTGAAGGTCGAGTTTCAGAATCGGAGTACCGATTTCCACACTATCCCCTCCTTTTCTGTATACCTCAACGATACGACTGTTAATGGGAGAATTGATGATTTCTTCAAATGCAGGGACTACCTTACCGGAGGCGCTGACACTAACTTCAATCATTCCCTTATCAACTGTAGAAAGTACCAGATCCTTCTTTTCCACTCCTGTCCGCATGACAGATATAAGTATGCCGATAACAACTATACCGGCCACTCCTATCGATGAATAACGGATGATCTTTTTATTGCGTTCTTTGTTACGCACTTCTTTGGGTATTTCTCTGTCCATATCTAAGTATTTACAATTTCACTTTCAGTTGTTTTACCTTTTATTATACCAAATCTATGCCAAAAGCATAATCAACTGATTAACAGAGAATAATAAAAAAGAGAAGGTGTCCGATATCGGACACCTTGTACGAATTTACCGTTCAAAAAAACATGGTGTCACTATACTGTTGTTATAGTGTCACTATCTCCTTGTAATAGTGTCACTATACCGACCGGATAGTGACACCATCGCAAAACGGTGCTATACTATTTCTTTTGAGTTTGGTTGCGGTTCTTGTTTGGCCGGTTGCGGCTCCTGCATGAGGTCTTTCCCCCAATGAGTAGTTGCCTCAATTGCTTCCCGGTCACGGATCTCTTTCGCCTTGCGGGCATAGACAATCATTCTCATGGACTGATCATAGGTGAAGTAATTCCATACCCAGTTCAACAACACCACTACTTTATTGCGTACTCCCAGAATAGAGCGCAGATGCACTACCAGCCACATTACCCAAGCAAACCATCCCTGCATCTTCACCTTGCTGAATTCCGCTACGGCACGATTACGCCCGACAGTCGCCATCGACCCCAAGTTACGATAATGAAAAGGCTTCATCTCTTTTCCTTTTTCCAGGCGAATCAGATTCTTTGCCAGCAATTCCCCTTGCTGGATGGCAACTTGTGCCAGTTGAGGATGTCCGTTCGGATAATCTTCGTCACCGGAAAGAATACATAAGTCACCAATGGCAAACACATTATTCGTTCCTTCTACCCGATTGAAGGCATCTACTTTGATACGGCCTCCACGACCGATTACGGACGTATTCATATTCCCAAAAGAAACTCCGGTCACTCCACTTACCCAAATAAAAGTACGGGTAGCAATCTCACTGCCGTCTTCAAGTGTCACCTTATGGTCACGGTAATCCGTGACACGCTTATTTAAAAGAATGTTGACTCCCATTTCACGGAGGAACTGTTCTGCATGGCTCGATGAGTCTTCGGACATTCCGGCAAGTAGCCGCGGACCCGCTTCTATCAGATAAATATGCATCAGACTGCTGGGCATATCGGGATAATCATTCGGCAATACAAATTTCTTCATTTCCGAAAGTACTCCCGCCACTTCCACTCCCGTGGCACCACCACCTACGACAACGATATTCAGCAACTCCTGCTGTTCTTGTTTGTTGGAGCAGGTCACAGCACGCTCCAAGTTGGCGAGAAGCGCATTTCTGAGCCCCATAGCTTCGGACACGTTTTTCATTGGCATGGCCTCCTCTTCGATATGTTTATTACCGAAGAAATTGGTCGTCGTACCTGCGGCAAGAACCAGATAGTCGTATTCCGCCTTCCCTATGGAGGTCTGTATCATGTTCTTTTCGGGGAAAACAGCACGTACTTCCGCCATACGGAAATAAAAATCTTTCCGATGCTGGAATATCTTGCGGAAGGGGAAGGAAATGGAAGTCGGTTCCATACCTGCCGAGGCCACCTGATAAATTAACGGAGGGAACTGATGATAGTTGTTCTTATCTATCAACACAACTTGAAAGCCTGATTTTTTCAGCTTATTAGCCAACTTCAAGCCACCGAAACCACCGCCTACAATGACGACCCGTTTCTTACTGTCCTTTGCAATATTTAGACTCATATATTAATCATGTTTTATCATACATAATAACACATGAGTATGGCATAAAGTTTTCTAACGCAGACGCAAACGATCTCCTACCTCCGGAATATATTCTCCGTCCTTACGATTCATCTTGTACAGATTCTTGAGACGGATACCATATTTCTGCGAGATGGCATGCATAGAATCGCCGTCTTTCACAATATATACAGTATGAGGCTTGGATGCTTTCTTCTTTTTACTCTTCAGATAGATGATATCTCCGTTCACCAAAGTATAATCACGCTGCAAGTCGTTATACTTCACCAGTTTCTTCCAGCTGATATCAAATTCCTTACCTAAATCCTTGAAAGTATCCCCACTACGGGCTACGATATAGGCGATATCATTGGCGATATACACCGGATGCGGACTCAGCAGCCAAGGGTTCTTTCGCAACTTACGTTCCGAGTAGACACCTTTGCTGTCATATTTATACAGGTCGTAATCTTCGATAATCGTAATCAGTCGATTGGCATAGGAAGGGTCTGTGGCGTATCCTGCCTTTTTCAATCCACGTGCCCATCCTTTGTAATCGGTGATATCGAGTTTGAAAAGGAAGGCATAACGGGCACCCCTTTTCAGAAAGTCGGAATGGTCTTCGTACGATTCGCGGGGATGCTTGTAGGCACGGAAACATTCATTGCGGGCATCGTCATCATGACGTACCGAACGTCCGCGCCAACTGCCGCCACACTTAATACCGAAATGATTATTACTCTTGCGTGCCAACTGGCTGTTTCCGGCTCCGCTTTCAAGCAATCCCTGTGCCAGAGTGATGCTTGCGGGAATTTTGTGAAGCTTCATCTGCTCCACAGCCAAGTCACTATACTTATTTATATATTCTACATAACGTGCATTCCGTCTTTGTGCCTGTACTCCTACGGCAAAGAAGATAATGGCAGTTAGAAAGACTAGTCTATACAATTTGTTCTCCATTTTAACTTATATGTGGATTATCGGACACAAAAATCTGAAAAATAATTGGGATTATCAATCTCTTTTCTAACTTTGTAACATTAATAATGTAGAACTAACCTATTTACCGATATGAAGGACCTCACAATTACCGCTATAATCAAAGTATATCAATACGATGAACTGAACGAAGCTGACCGGTCATTAATGAAAACAGCCATGGAAGCAACCGCCCGCAGCTACGCTCCTTATTCGCATTTCTCAGTAGGCGCCGCCGCACTGCTGAACAACGGAACCATTGTGACGGGAACCAATCAGGAGAACGCAGCTTACCCGTCGGGACTTTGTGCGGAACGTACTACCCTGTTCTATGCCAACTCGCAGTATCCCGACCAACCGGTAAATACCCTCGCTATCGCAGCAAGAACCGAAAAGGACTTTATAGAAACTCCTATTCCTCCTTGTGGCGCCTGCCGCCAAGTGATTCTGGAAACGGAAAAACGTTACGGCCAGCCTATCCGTATTCTGCTATACGGCAGAGAATGTATCTACGAAGTAAAAAGTATCGGCGATTTACTACCGCTGTCATTTGACGCATCAGCCATGGAGGAATAAATTATGTTACAACAGTATCACACCAAACTAAAAGGAACACTCGCTCTCACAGATTCTTATCTGACAGAGAAAGCTTTGCAAAAAGAAAAAGGACTCTATAAGTTTATATGGGTCCGCCAAGGAAGCATTACAGTAGAAATCGACCATCAAGAGATGGTACTTTCAAAAGACGACGTTATCTCACTGACTCATCTGCAGCATCTTGAATTTAAGTCCATAGATGGTGAATATATGACTTTGCTGTTCAACAGCAACTTCTATTGTATCTATGGAAACGACCACGAAGTGTCGTGCAGCGGCTTCCTTTTCAACGGTTCGTCCCACCTTGTCCGCTTCACACTAAACGAAGCAGAGCGCCGGCAACTGGACCAGATTACCGAAGCCATGGAAAACGAGTTCACCGTTTCCGACAGCCTGCAGGAAGAAATGCTGCGTATCCTGCTGAAGCGTTTCATCATCCAATGCACCCGAATCGCCCGTCAGCGACTGGATATCACGCGCGAAAAGGAATCCGGCTTCGAGATTGTCCGCCAGTACTACAATCTGGTGGACGAGTATTACAAGACTAAGAAACAGGTGCAGGACTATGCCGATATGTTGCACAAATCACCCAAAACCCTGTCGAATATCTTTTCTACGTGCAAACTGCCTTCCCCACTCCGTGTGATTCATGAACGGGTGGAAGCGGAAGCGAAACGCCTGCTGCTGTACAGCAGCAAAAGTGCCAAAGAGATAGCCGATATTCTGGGGTTTGAAGATCAGGCTTCTTTCAGCCGTTTCTTCAAAAACATGACGGGACAGAGTGCCGTGCAGTTCAGAAATGAGCAGATTGGGAAGAATTGATAAGTAATGCGGCAGTATTGCCATTTGGAGGTTATGAGGAAAGCGCGACCTTTGCGGTGTAAGTTAAACTCATAAACGACAACAATATGAAAGAAAAATTTATCGCATTACTGACCTTCACATCAAGTCTGAGAAATTTTGGTACCAAGTTTATCCGTGTAGCCATTCTAGTCGTATTCGTATGGATAGGCGGGCTGAAGTATTTCCACTACGAAGCCGACGGGATTGTTCCGTTTGTAGCCAACAGCCCGTTCATGAGCTTCTTTTATGCAAAGGAAGCGCCGGAGTACAAAAACTTCAAGAATCCGGAAGGTGCTCTGGTACCCGAAAACCGTGCATGGCACGAAGCGAACAACACATATACTTTCTCCTACGGACTGGGAGCGCTTATCATGAGTATCGGTATTCTGGTGTTCTTGGGCATCTTCTTCCCCAAAGTGGGACTGGTGGGCGATTCGCTCGCTATCATCATGACGCTCGGTACACTTTCGTTCCTCGTCACCACGCCGGAGGTCTGGGTACCCAACCTGGGGAGCGGAGAATTCGGTTTCCCGTTACTGTCCGGTGCAGGACGGCTGGTGATTAAAGATATCGTCATACTGGCAGGTGCAGTAGTGCTTCTATCCGACTCGTCACAACGTGTACTCAAAACATTGAAAAAAGACTAACCTCACTACTTTTGAATTCCTTAACTTCTCGAAACGACGAAAACAAATAATTCATCTCACTGTTATATAGTTGAATATTAATCGTTAATGAAAGAAGTTATGAAACAATATGATGCAATCATTATAGGGTTCGGCAAAGCAGGAAAGACTCTTGCTGCCGAACTTTCAAACCGCGGCTGGCAAGTTGCCGTCGTGGAACGTTCAAGCATGATGTATGGAGGAACGTGTCCCAACATCGCCTGTATCCCGACGAAAACGCTCGTGCACGAAGCCGGCATTGCCGCCTTGCTCTATCACGATGATTATCCGAAACAGGCGAACTTATACAAACAGGCTATCGGCCGGAAAAACAGACTGACGTCTTTCTTAAGAAACAATAATTATGAAAGGTTAAGCAAACGTCCCAATGTAACGGTCTACACGGGAGAAGGTTCTTTCGTTTCGGCTAATATCATCAAGGTGGCGCTGCCGGAAGGGGATATCGAACTGCAAGGGAAAGAAATCTTCATCAATACGGGTTCCACACCGATTATTCCGGCAATAGACGGGATTAAGGAGAGTCAGAAAGTATATACGAGCACTACTCTTTTGGACTTGAACGTGCTGCCTCAACGCCTGATTATCGTGGGCGGAGGATATATCGGACTGGAATTTGCTTCGATGTATGCCGAGTTCGGGAGCAAAGTTACCCTTCTCGAAGGAGGCAACCGGTTCATGCCCCGCAACGACCAGGATATAGCGAACAGCGTGAAAGAGGTGTTGGAAAAGAAAGGGATAGAGATTCATCTGAATGCCCGTGCACAGTCTATCCATGATACGAATGACGGTGTGACGCTGACTTATTCGGACGTATCCGACGGCACTCCTTATTTTGTAGACGGCGACGCTATCCTTATCGCAACCGGGCGAAAGCCTATGATTGAAGGATTGAACCTGCAAGCAGCAGGTATAGGGGTGGATGCTCACGGGGCTATCGTGGTGAATGACCAGTTACGCACAACCGTCCCTCACGTTTGGGCAATGGGTGATGTGAAAGGCGGAGCGCAGTTTACCTATCTCTCATTAGATGATTTCCGGATCATCCGCGACCAGCTTTTCGGAGACAAGAAACGGGACATCGGAGATCGTGACCCTGTTCCTTATGCCGTATTTATCGACCCGCCATTGGCTCATATCGGACTTACCGAAGAAGAAGCACTGAAAAGAGGATATTCTTTTAAGGTTTCCCGTTTGCCGGCTACTTCTGTGGTACGTTCGCGCACGTTGAAACAGACAGACGGCATGCTGAAAGCAATTGTAAACGACCATAGCGGAAAGATCATGGGGTGTACACTGTTTTGCGCCGAAGCCCCGGAAATAATCAATATCGTTGCCATGGCGATGAAAACAGGACAACATTATACATTCCTGCGGGATTTCATCTTTACGCATCCTAGTATGAGTGAAGGCTTGAATGAATTGTTCGATATATAAGAAATAGAATGGTAAAGAAATAAAGGAAGATATAGACTATAAACCAGTTGATTAGTAATAAACTTCCTCTTGCCTACTCACAAACTTATCCCGGACGAATACTAAACTTATCAAACCCTAACAATAAACTATAAACGAAGCTTTTGTTTTTATAAATGCAACCTGCGTTTTTATAAATGAAAGCTTCATTTTTATAAATACAAGTTGCGTTTATAGATTACCACCAATAGAAAGAAACTTTAGTCCCTAATGCTCAGAACTTTGTCGTTAACTCAAAAAAACTTCTCCATTCACGTTCCGGACTACCGAAACAGAGCCTCTAAACAGGGCAGACAAAGGTTCTGATTCAGCAGAACAGAAGGTCTGAATTGAATAAATGGAGCCTCTGAAATAACTTTTCTACTGAAATAGAATAGGATTCTTCCCCAAAAGTGCTATCTTTGCGCCCAAGTTAAACTATATACTTACCGCAATGAGAATTTCCAAGTAAGACAACACTTCTAAGTAAACATCACTTTTCTTATATGCTTTTTCCTCGTTGTTAAGCATCACGGAATCCGTGTTGTTTAGCCGGTATTGTGTTTGTCGCCCCCTGCCCCGTGATTATCTTTCACTATTTCTTTCACTTCAATCCCAATAGACAACCATGCCTATAAGTATTCAACAAATCAGCTATATCCACCCGGATAAAGAAGTATTATTCAGTGACCTCAACTTTGCCATTAGTAAAGGACAGAAACTGGGATTAGTCGGTAATAACGGCTGCGGGAAATCTACCCTGCTGCAAATTATTGCCGGACAACTATCACCGTCTTCCGGCGTTATTGTCCGCCCGGACGACATTTATTACATCCCCCAACATTTCGGGCAATATGATTCGCTGACCATTGCCCAAGCCTTGCGGATAGACCGTAAGCAACAAGCCCTGCAAGCTATCCTGGCAGGAGATGCCTCAACGGAGAATTTTAACCAGTTGGACGATGATTGGAATATCGAAGAACGTTCCGTTGCCGCTCTTGACTCATGGGGATTAGGGCAGTTTCCCCTGTCCTACCCAATGCATTTGCTTAGCGGCGGAGAAAAGACCCGTGTTTTTCTGGCAGGTATGGATATTCATAATCCCTCTGTCATACTCATGGACGAACCGACCAATCATCTTGATTCGTCGGGCCGACAACGTTTGTATGACTGGGTAGAGAAATGTCACTCTACGTTGTTGGTCGTGAGCCATGACCGTACCTTGCTCAATCTTCTTCCCGAAATATGTGAATTGGAGAAACATCAACTCACTTATTATGGCGGAAACTACGAATTCTACAAAGAACAGAAAACTCTGATGCAGGAAGCCTTGCAACAGCGTATCGAAGAAAAAGAAAAAGCACTGCGGATAGCACGCAAGGTAGCCCGTGAAACAGCCGAACGAAGAGACAAACAGAATGTACGCGGTGAGAAAGCTAATATTAAAAGAGGTGTTCCGCGCATTGTACTAAATGCATTGCAGGGAAAATCAGAAAAAAGTACCGGCAAACTTAACAGCGTGCATCAGGAGAAAGCCGACAAACTGACAGAAGAACGTAACCAACTCCGGGGTTCTCTCTCTCCAACGGCTGCGCTTAAAACAGATTTCAACGGTTCTTCCCTGCACACCGGAAAAACGTTAATTACGGCAAAGGATATCAACTTCGGTTATCATTCTGCTCCGAACGACAGCGATAGCCAAAGCGATAACGAACCTTCCGAAAATAACCTGCCGGAACAACTGCTTTGGCAAACTCCCGTCAGTTTTCAGTTAAAGAGTGGCGACCGCCTCCGCATAGAAGGGACCAACGGCAGTGGAAAGACTACTCTCTTGAAAATCATCACCGGACAACTTCAGCCACAGACAGGAACACTCACACGGGCAGATTTTTCTTATGTCTATCTGAATCAGGAGTATTCTATCATCGACGACCGGAACAGTGTCCTTGAACAGGTTTACGCTTTCAACAACCGCAATCTGCCGGAACATGAAATAAAGATCATCCTGAACCGTTACCTGTTTCCCGCTTCCGAATGGGACAAGTCCTGCCGGAAATTAAGCGGCGGCGAGAAGATGCGGCTCGCTTTCTGCTGCCTGATGATCAGCAACAACACACCGGATATGTTTATTCTGGACGAGCCGACCAACAATCTGGATATACAGAGTATCGACATCATCACTGCGACTATCAGGAACTATACAGGTACCGTCATAGCCATTTCGCACGATAATTATTTCATTCGGGAAATCGGTATCGAACAGCGTATTGTATTAAGTTAATCCATTGACATTTTATCAGACAAAGTATTAAATATCAATACAGTTTTTTATACCTTCGCAGCGCGAAGCAAAAGAAGAAGATTAAAATGAATGAAACAACGCAATCATGGTGGTTCGTCTTTTATAAAGACCAGCTATTACTTGAGAAGAAAGAGAACGGCGCATTTGCTCTTCCTTATGGAGAAATTCCGCCTATCACTATTAAAGAAAAAACGACGGTACATACTATCACAACATTAGAGGGAAAGACTTGCAAGTCTTTCTCCCTCTCCTCGCCTTTTGAAGAATCGGCACAGTATGTAATGACCGGACTTCGTGCCTCTTATGATTATCTACCGCTATCTCACTATCAGGCAGCAGGAAAAGCGCATGAGATTCTGCACTGGGACCGGAACAGTCGTTTCTGTTCTGCCTGCGGCACTCCTATGGAACAGAAAGAGGACATCATGAAACGTTGCCCGAAATGCGGACGGGAAGTATATCCTTCTATTTCTACTGCAATTCTCGTCTTAGTAAGAAAAGAAGATTCATTGCTCCTGGTCCATGCCCGTAACTTCAAGGGAACGTTCAACAGCCTCGTAGCCGGATTCCTGGAGACGGGCGAGACATTAGAGGAGTGCGTAGCGCGTGAAGTGAAAGAGGAAACGGGACTGGATGTGACGAACATCACCTATTTCGGCAATCAAGCATGGCCTTATCCCAGCGGATTAATGGTTGGGTTCATTGCAGATTATGCCGGAGGGGAAATCAAGTTGCAGGAGGAAGAACTGAGTTCCGGAGACTTCTACACGAAAGAAAATATGCCGGAACTTCCCCGAAAGCTGAGCCTCGCACGAAAGATGATCGACTGGTGGCTGGAATGCTCTCACAAATAATCGGCTATGGAAAACATCATCAAAGGTATCCGGCAATATTATCCGGTATCGGACAGTTCTCTGGAGGTTCTTTTCAGTCACATGGAAAAGCTGGAACTTCCTAAAAAACACTTACTGATACGCGGTGGTGTAGCAGACCGTCACGTCTACTTTATCGAAAAAGGATTTTGCCGGTCTTATTGTTTACACGACGGCGAAGAAATCACGATCTGGTTTTCACGCGAAGGTGATATCACTTTTGCCATGAAAGACTTGTATCACGACGAACCGGGATACGAATATGTAGAATTGTTGGAGGACTGCGAATTATATGCCATACGTATCGAAGACTTGAATCGGATTTATGAAACCAACATCGAGATTGCCAACTGGGGACGGGTTATTCATCAGGAATGCCTGCTATATATGGATATGCACCATATCAACCAGCTCTATCTTCCGGCTAAGGAACGTTACGAACAACTCTTACGTGAACAACCCGATGTCATTCACCGTGCCCAACTGGGGTATATAGCTTCCTTTCTTGGCATGACTCCCCAACATCTTAGCCGTCTGCGTTCCGAATCCTAAGTTCTTTTTTAATCTATGTGAATTTTTATCTCATAAGCAAACACTACTTTTGCAGTCGAATACAAAAAAACTGATAAGTATCGTGATTAACACATTAACTTCTTTACGGATATTCTTTGCCCTAATGGTATTTGGGGCGCACTGCTACGTCATTGATTCAAGTTTCGATGCTCATTTCTTTAAAGAAGGGTTTGTCGGAGTCAGTTTCTTTTTTGTGCTCAGCGGTTTTATTATTGCTTACAACTATCAGGAGAAGTTATTGGAAAAGACCGCTACCAAACGAACATTTTGGGTAGCGCGCCTCGCCCGCATTTATCCCTTGCATTTACTGACATTATTAATTGCCGTATGCATAGGAGGATACGTTCAATATAGCGGCACGGCAGACTGGATAAAACACTTTGCCGCCTCCACCTTTCTCCTACAACCGTTCTTCCCCTCTGCCGACTACTTCTTTTCATTCAACAGTCCTTCGTGGAGTTTGGGATGCGAACAGTTGTTTTATTTCTGCTTTCCTCTGATTGTTCCTTTCTTGCATACCAAAAGAAGTCTGTTTATCACACTGCTCATCTGTCTTCCAATTATGCTGGCAGGCATGTATCTGACCAACGAGGAGCAAATCAAAGCATACTGGTATGTAAATCCATTCACCCGCCTGCCTGACTTTTTCGTAGGTGTCCTGCTTTACCAGTTCTACCGGTCATTATGTAATAAAAAACTTTTTTATTCCACCGGAACTTTATTAGAGGCAGGAGCCGTTGCCTTATTTTTACTGTTCTTCCTCTGCGCCGCAGACATTCCTAAAGTCTATCGCTATTCTTGTTATTACTGGTTACCCGTCTCGCTAATCATTCTTATATTCGCCTTACAACAGGGAGGCATATCCCGATTGCTATCCAACCGGTTCTTAATCATAGGCGGAGAAATCAGTTATAGTTTCTACTTGATACATTTGTTTATCATAGATACATATATGCGAATGTCCGCCCACTATCATTGGCAGATACAATGGACAATAAGTGTCCCCGTCATTCTCTGCATCACCATTATACTCAGCCTGCTTTCTTTTTATTATTTTGAAAAGCCTGCCAACAAATGGGTAAAACGAATATTCACTAAAAAAACAATCATAAATCAACCCCATGGAATTATCAACAAAAACACCGCGAATTGAAGTAGTAGACGCTCTCAGAGGTTTTGCCGTAATGGCTATCCTCTTGGTACATAACCTGGAGCATTTCATTTTCCCCGTCTATCCGGAAAGTTCTCCCGAATGGCTTAACATTTTAGATGCCGGAGTATTTAATGCAACATTCTCATTGTTTGCAGGAAAATCATATGCTATCTTCGCCCTGCTTTTCGGATTCACTTTCTATATCCAATCGCACAACCAGCAGTTGAAAGGAAAAGACTTCGGCTACCGTTTCTTATGGAGAATGGTATTGCTTGCAGGCTTTGCTACTCTCAATGCTGCCTTTTTTCCGGCAGGAGATGTGTTGCTTCTGTTCGTTGTGGTCGGCATCGTACTGTTTATCGTACGCAAATGGAGTGACAAAGCTATTTTAATCACTGCTATCTTCTTCTCACTACAACCGATTGAATGGTTCCACTACATTATGAGCCTTTTCAATCCTGCCTATACCCTGCCCGACTTAAATGTCGGAGCGATGTATGCTGAAGTAGCAGCTTATACCAAAGGTGGAAACTTCTGGGAATTCCTGATAGGTAATGTCACCTTGGGACAGAAAGCCAGTTTGTTCTGGGCTATCGGCGCCGGACGTTTCTTACAGACTGCCGGACTTTTCCTATTCGGCTTGTACATCGGACGCAAACAGTTATTCGTCACCACCGAATCTCATTTGAAATTTTGGGTAAAAGCGCTCATCATTGCTGCTATCAGCTTCGCACCTCTTTACTCTTTGAAAGAGCAAATCATGCAGAGTGACAACAGTCTGATTCAACAGACAGTGGGTACCGCTTTTGATATGTGGCAGAAATTCGCGTTCACTATCGTATTGATTTCCTCCTTCATCCTACTGTATCAGAAAGCTAAGTTTCAAAAAGCTGTTTCCAGCCTCCGCTTTTACGGCAAGATGAGTCTGACAAACTATATTTCCCAATCTGTTCTGGGTGCCATTATCTATTTCCCATTCGGATTTTATCTGGCTCCTTACTGCGGATATACTCTAAGCTTGATTATAGGTATTGTTCTTTGTATCTTACAGGTTCAGTTCTGTAAATGGTGGCTGTCCGGACATAAACAGGGACCATTGGAGACGATATGGCATAAATGGACTTGGATAGGGAGCAAATAATGCAAAAATGTATGAATTGAATAATTTGAGCTATAGAACAACATATTATGGGATTTATACGGGACAATTAGGTTTTGTTCTGTATAAATGCCTATATTACAAATTGGTATTTTTGAACCATTGAATACAGCAGAAAGGAAGAATTTTACAGGAAATGCACTGTTGTGATTTGCTTCCAAATTAGTATCTTTGAACCATTGAATACAGCATAACAAGAACGGGGAAAGTGATAAGGCCGGTTGTGATTTGCTTTCAAATTAGTATCTTTGAACCATTGAATACAGCTGGCAGATGGTAATGACGGCACGGACGGTGTTGTGATTTGCTTTCAAATTAGTATCTTTGAACCATTGAATACAGCAATTCCAAATATTTCGAACTATGGAAGAAGGTTGTGATTTGCTTTCAAATTAGTATCTTTGAACCATTGGAAACAACAGGATTA
>OGZK01002015.1_pt1 | contig 18217 bp, 9 predicted proteins | sample 1576791 | NCBI WGS metagenome assembly OGZK01 (sample SAMEA3541556, study PRJEB24748) | human gut metagenome | biome: human gut; feature: human-associated habitat; material: faeces | place: China | collected 2012
CCTTCTGGTTCTGCTGCTGACGGAGAGCCAACTGGCTGGATTCGTACCAGAAACTATAGTTACCGGCAAACATATTGATTTTTCCGTAGTCGATGTCTACGGTGTGCGTACATACAGAATCGAGGAAGTGACGGTCGTGGCTCACTACCAATACGGTATGCTCGAAGTTGGAAAGATACTCTTCCAACCAAGTCACTGTCTCCATATCCAAGTCATTGGTAGGCTCATCGAGCAAGAGATTGTCCGGATTTCCGTACAATGCCTGCGCCAGCATGACACGCACTTTTTCCTTACCGCTCAACTCACCCATCAATACATAATGCTTATCTTCTTTCACGCCCAGTCCGCTCAACAGCATGGCTGCGTCGCTTTCCGCATTCCATCCGTCCAACTCGGCAAATTTCTCTTCCAACTCGGATACTTTCAGTCCGTCTTCATCTGTGAAATCTTCTTTCGCATACAATTCTTCGCGTTGCTTCATGATGTCCCACAACACAGTATGCCCCATCATCACAGTATCCATAACGGTATAAGAGTCCCACTTAAAGTGGTCCTGGCTCAACACCGAAAGGCGTTCGCCCGGTCCGAGCGCAATGGTACCCGTTGTCGGGTCCAAATCTCCGTAAATCGTACGAAGGAAGGTAGATTTTCCCGCACCGTTAGCACCAATAATACCATAACAATTACCACTCGTAAACTTCAAGTTTACGTCATTAAACAACACTCTTTTACCAAACTGTACCGAAACGTTCGAAACTGTAATCATCTTCTTTATTTACTATTTTACTAGTTACTATTTTACTATTTTGCTAGCTACTATTTTACTATTCCGTTAGTTACTATTTTACTATTTCGTTAGTTACTATTATAGTATTAACTATTTTAGCGTGCAAAGTTAGACATTTAAAATGAATTATGAGCTATCTGATATGTGCCAATCTGACATAAAAGTGTTACCTTTGCTGCGTTTTTTGGCAAAACAGCCAACTTGGCAAAGTTTTTGCAGACAAAATCAATGACATCCGGTCAGCCCGGTATGTTTATTGGCGTTATTTTACCAAGTAAGATAACGTGTGTGTTAAATAGTAAATAGTAACTAGTAAAATAGTAAATACCAAGATGGATCCGAAAGAAAAAAAAGTGAAGGAAGAAGAACTGAACGTTGAGGAAACTCAAAACCATGCGGAAGAACAACCGCAAAACGAACAAGCGGAAGACGCCACTCCCCTGACTCATGAAGAAGAATTGGAAAAAGAACTGGAAAAGGCCCAAGAGGAGATTGAAGAGCAGAAAGATAAATACCTGCGCTTGTCTGCCGAATTTGACAACTACCGGAAACGCACCATGAAGGAGAAGGCCGAACTGATTCTGAACGGTGGCGAAAAGAGCCTTAGCAGTATTCTTCCGGTGGTGGACGACTTCGAACGTGCCATCAAAACAATGGAAACGGCAACAGATGTCAATGCCGTAAAAGAAGGAGTAGAACTGATTTACAATAAATTTATGGCTGTCCTGGCACAAAACGGTGTGAAAGTCATCGAAACAAAAGACCAACCACTGGACACTGATTACCATGAAGCCATCGCGGTAATCCCCGCACCGTCGGAAGCACAGAAAGGTAAGATTCTGGACTGTGTGCAAACGGGATATACACTGAACGACAAAGTGCTCCGCCACGCTAAAGTGGTAGTAGGAGAATGAGGAGATTTATGAATTCTGATTTATGATTTATGATTTATGGCTGCGCTATTGGTCTGCAGAGTAAATCATAAATCAGAATTCATAAATCATAAATCTTTTCAATCATAAATCAATAAATGGGCATGGCAGAAAAAAGAGACTATTACGAAATATTGGAGGTGACGAAGACAGCCACAGTAGAAGAAATAAAGAAAGCATACCGTAAGAAAGCAATTCAGTATCACCCTGACAAGAATCCGGGGGATAAGGAGGCGGAAGAGAAATTTAAGGAGGCGGCCGAGGCTTATGACGTGTTGAGTAACCCGGAAAAGCGTTCGCGTTACGATCAGTTCGGTCATGCGGGAGTGAGCGGTGCGGCAGGCAATGGCGGTCCGTTCGGTGGTTTCGGTGGCGAGGGAATGTCGATGGATGACATCTTCTCTATGTTTGGCGACATCTTCGGTGGCCGCGGCGGCGGTTTCGGGGGAGGCTTCGGAGGATTCAGCGGATTTGGCGGCGGTGGCGGTTCACAGCAACGCCGGTATCGCGGCAGTGACCTCCGTGTGAAAGTGAAGCTGACGTTGAAGGAAATCTCTACCGGAGTAGAAAAGAAATTTAAACTCAAAAAATATGTACCGTGCGACCAGTGTCATGGCACGGGTGCCGAGGGTGACGGCGGATCGGAGACTTGTCCTACTTGTAAGGGCAGCGGCTCGGTGATCCGTAACCAGCAGACTATTCTGGGCACGATGCAGACTCGCGTCACTTGTTCTACGTGTGGCGGCGAGGGAAAGATTATCAAGAATAAATGTAAGAAGTGTGGTGGCGACGGAATCATTTACGGTGAGGAAGTGGTATCGGTGAATATCCCTGCCGGAGTGGCAGAGGGGATGCAGCTCTCTATGGGCGGCAAAGGAAATGCCGGCAAGCACAACGGTGTGGCAGGCGACTTATTGATCCTCGTTGAGGAAGAACCGCATCAGGACTTGATTCGCGACGAAAATGATTTGATTTATAATCTGTTGCTTAGTTTCCCGACGGCTGCACTGGGCGGTGCTGTGGAAATTCCGACAATCGACGGCAAAGTGAAAGTGAAGATTGATTCGGGTACTCAACCGGGCAAAGTGCTTCGTTTGCGTGGCAAAGGATTGCCGAATGTAAATGGGTACGGTACGGGAGATTTGCTGGTCAATATCAGTATCTATGTGCCGGAAGCTCTCAACAAGGAGGAAAAGAACACGCTCGAAAAGATGGAAGCTTCAGACAATTTCAAACCTAACACGTCGGTAAAAGAGAAGATTTTCAAGAAATTCAAGAGTTTCTTCGATTAGTCTTTTTGCTATCATATTATCATATATAAGGTATAAGTGGGCTGCAATCTTTTTGTGGCCCACTTTTTTTATGATATTCTCTAAATAGCCCCCCTCTCGCACAATCTTTTCATATAGTTTACCTAAATAAGGCGCAATATAGGGCTATCCTAAAAAAAATGGCATATATTTGTATAACAAACAAATAGATCGGCATAAAATAATTATCAACACTTTAAAATTCAAATTATAAAAACGAATTTATCAAAGAAACATTATTTAGTCGCTCCATAAAAAAACAATAACTGTTTAACTAAACTATATATTTAAAGAATGGCAGAACCTTTTAAAAACATGTTTAACGAGCAATTTTTCGATCTGTTTACGAAAGATTTGAAACTTGTTATCGACGATTTTGATGCTCGCGAGTTTGTATCTCAAGTGATGGACGATGAATGGGAAGGCAGGGAACTTAAACAACGCTGCATGCACATCACAACGGTGCTAAGAAAGTTTTTACCGGCAGATTACAAAGAGGCGATCGCTAAGATACTTGAATTGTTGGATCATATAAAAAAGACACGGCCTGATTTCTCGGTGATAGACGACACGAAGTTTGGTTTAACTTTGGAGTATGGGGGAATTCTGGATAATTATGTCGAACAATATGGGCTGGACGATTACGAAACTTCTGTCAAGGCGATAGAGAAAATCACGCAGTTCACAAGTTGCGAGTTTGTGGCTCATTCTTTTATTATCAAATATCCGGATCAGATGATGAAACAGATGTTGGTTTGGTCGAAACACGAACATTGGGGTGTCAGGCGGCTTGCGTCAGAAGGCTGTCGTCCGCGTCTTCCCTGGGCGATGGCGTTGCCGAACCTGAAAGAGAATCCTGCGCCTATCATTCCTATTCTGGAAAATCTAAAAAATGATCCGGCAAGATTTGTGCGGTTGAGCGTTGCCAATAATTTGAATGATATTGCGAAAGATAATCCCAAAATCGTCATTGATTTAGTGAAGAAATGGAAGGGAGAATCGAAAGAGGTGGATTGGATTATTAAACACGGCTGCCGGACGCTCTTAAAACAAGGCAATCCGGAGGTGATGGAGTTGTTTGGCTTCAACTCTACTATCAGCAATATCTGTGTGGAGGATTTCCAAATTTCAAGCCCGGAAGTGAAAGTCGGGGATTCGTTGGAGGTTAGTTTTAAACTGTTGAACAAGAACGATCAAACAACCAAGATACGACTCGAATATGGAATCTATTACCAAAAAGCAAATGGAACGTTGACGAAGAAAGTGCATAAAATCAGCGAGAAAGAATATGCCAGGAACTCAACCACGCGAATCACCCGAAAACATTCTTTCCGGGTGGTTACAACGAGGAAGCTCCATCTCGGACTTCATCAAATTGCTATGATTATCAACGGGAATGAATTTGAAAAATATAGTTTTGAGTTGATTGAATAATAACTGCTGTTAATACCCCGGATTCTGCTTCAACTTCGTATTCATCACCCGTATTTTCTCCGGTATAGGGAACACGGTAGTATATCCGTTTCCCTCATCCGGCAATTGCGGACGGCTACTGTAAGCTCTTGTAAACTTCCCGAAGCGAACCAAATCTTGACGTCTCCAACCTTCCCAAGCCAGTTCCAGTTGACGTTCGGCAAGGATATTCTCTAAAGTGGCAGGACGGGAGGAGGCATTGACGCGGCTACGGACTTCATTCAGTTCTTCATCTCCACTGGCTCCATTGCGCACTTTCGCTTCACTCTTCATCAACAGAGCATCCGCGTAGCGGAACAATACAATGTCATTCTCCATCAATTTACCGTCTTTTGTGGCAGTCGGGTCAACTTCGTACTTCTTCATACGGGCTCCTGCTGTTTGTTCATACGGGGTATCTGTAATATCCAGAGCTACTTTCCAAGGCAGATACTCCAATACGGTGCCATCATCCAGCTTGATGATGTTTCCTTTCAGGTCGCGCACCACTCCCGCAAAATAGCAAATATCAAAGCGGGGATCTTGTTCGGCTGTTTCATAACCGAAGGTTTCGAGGGCTTCAATGGTTGCGCTGGGGCCGTTCTCACCACTTAGGCCGTACGCCTTGGCATGATTGTAGTGGCGGGAACGGAATAGATATTGCATTTGATTGGTGTACAAGGTTTTATTCATCGGAATGGTAAAAATATTCTCTATCGATGATTCATTAAAAATGGAGAAATTGGTTTCGTATTTTGGTTCCAATTCGTTGTAGCCCAGCGCCTTCAGCTGGTCACAGTAGTAGATGACTGTTTCCCACGCATTGAGTTCGTTGCCGTTCACTGTAAACTTTATGTTTTTTCCGTCCGGACGTTGTCCGTCTGTCCAATCATTGTCCGTATAGACTTCGGAATTCAGAGCCAGTTTAGCCAATAGGAAAGTGACTACCGGACGGGTGATACGGCCATAATAAGGACCGGACTGGTTGCTGTGCGCATCGCTCAACAGAGGAGCCGCTTCCTGCAATTCCTTGAATACAAACTCAAAAACCGTTTTCCGTTCACTCTGGAGAACATCTTTCATTGCCACTGAAGAGGATTGAACCAACGGGATGCGTCCGAACAAATCCATCAGATAATAATAATACATGGCTCGCATGGCCTGCACTTCCGCCCGGTATGCCGGAAGTGCAGCATCGGAATGGGTTTCGGCAAACTTGTCTATCCGTTCGAGCGATTTGTTGCTTAGCATGACGACTTTGTAAAGATATTCCCATGTAGCTTGAATAGCGTCATTCTCAACACCCCAATCGTGAAGGTAAAGTCCTTGCCAAAAGCCGCCATCGTACCAGTCGCCTCCACGAGTGGGGATGATGGCTTCGTCGGAAGTGAAAGTGTTCAGGTCGTAGACTCCCCTACCCGTTCCCTGCAATCCCTGACTGTCGCTATATCCGCCTACGTAGGTATAAAGCGAAGCTACCGCATTGAGATATACTTCCGAGATCGTATTGTAGACATCCTCTTCCGGTAGTTTGTCCTTCGGATTTTCCTGTAAGAACTTATCACAGGAAAATAAGGTCAGACTCGTCACCAGAAAAAATAATAAGATTCTTGAAGGGTAGATTATTTGCTTTGAGATCTGCAAAAACTGATTTCTATTTTTCATATATCGTTTCATCCTCTCCTCCTCCATTAAAAGTTAATACTCAATCCTAAGGTGTACGTCCGTGCCAACGGATACCCCCGTTTATCGTCCACGCCCAACGTCGAGTTCACCGTGGAACTGTTAATCATGGGCGAAAGTCCCGAATAACCGGAGATGGTTGCCAGGTTGTTGACAGTAAATGCCAAGCGCAGGGAACGGACATATTTCTTTAGTTTCTGCACCTTTTCAATCGGCACGTTCCAGCCCAGCGTCACATAGTCGAAGTTAACGTAATCTCCCTTTTCCAGCCAATAGTCGGTGGCAGTCTGATCCTTGATGTTCTGTTGCGGAGCTTTCTTCATTACGTTGTAGTCGGGGAATATATTCATGTTCATATAGGTCAGGGAAGTTCCGTTGTAGATTTTATGTCCGAAGGCTCCGTTGATCTGCAAAGACAGGTCGAAACGCTTGTAACGGAAACTGATGTTAGATCCCAGAATCGTTTTGGGTACGGCTTGCCCTGCCACGTAGCGGTCTTCACCATCTTCCAGACTGACGCCTCCGCCATTCAGGTCGGCGATGCCATAGGTATATCCACCGTTTCCGTCGGACTCCAGTCCGGTGCTGTGAGGAAGATAGAACACGCCCAACGGTTGCCCCACCATCTGATAAACGATGTGGTTGTAGCCGCCGTGGAAGCCGGCTCCATCAAGGCTGGCAAGACTTTTATATTCGGAAGCGGAAAGCATTTCGCCGTTATACATACCGCTCAATGAAAGCAGTTTGTTGCGCTGAAAGGTGATGTTGGCATTGATATTCAGTTCCATGTCCTTCGTTTTCAAAGGGGTGATACCGATGGCGATTTCCGTACCCCAGTTGCGCATGGAGCCGATATTGGCAAGCAAGGTGTTATAGGTGAAAGGGGGCACGCTTACGTTGTAAAGGTAAAGCATATCCGTGGTGCGGGAGTTGTAATAGTTGGCGGAAAGCAACAGGCGGTTGCCGAATAAAGCGATGTCGAAACCGGTATTAAAGGTATGTTTCACTTCCCATTTCAGATCGGGATTCGTATTCCGGAGATCTCCCAAAGATACAATGGCGGAGTTTCCGACGGGGACGACACCGTTCGGCTTGACAAGATTCAGTGTTGTGTATGAGTCAATCCCGCTTTGGTTACCTGCCAGACCGTAACCGATACGGAATTTCAGATTGTCTATCACGGGGAATTGCTTCATAAATTCTTCTTCACTAATCACCCATGCCGCGGATGCAGAGGGGAAAAAGCCCCATTTATGGTTGGCTCCGAATTTGGAGGAAGCATCTGTACGGGCGTTCAACGTCAGTACGTAGCGGTCGGCGTATGTATAATTGAAGCGTCCCATGAAAGATGCCAGGCGCGGTTGCTCGTAGTAGGAATTAGTGCCTTCCCACAAACGGAGCGCTCCTGCCTGAAGGTTATTATACCCGAACTTATCGGTGCTGAAATTGCTGACTGTGGTATAATAGCCTGTGTAAGTCTCTTTCTGAAGTTCGGCAAGTGCCAGTACGTCAAAGAAATGCTTTTTCCAGTTTTTCTTATAGGTCAGCATCATGTTTCCCAATAAGGATTCGCGCTTTTTGGTTCCTTTGTATGCCTGACCGTTCGCCCAGACGGAAGTGGGGAGGTATTGCGAATTTTCTACGATATTGTAAGTATAAGCTCCGAACAGGCTTAGTTTCAGTCCTTCCATCAGATTGAAAGTGAGACGGGCGTGCGTACTGATGTGCGAAGTGGCATCATCGTCCTGCACTTCCATCCATGCCAATGGATTGGTGATTTGGCTGGCGGTTGTTATTCCGTCCCACGAATTGGTGACGGGGTCTTTATGATTGGGATAGGTAGGATTGAACGTAGCTGCCGAATAGAACGTTTTCTGATAATCTACCAGGTTATGGTTCTTCTGAATGGAACCAAACATTCCCAGTTCGCAGTTCAGGAAGCCGTCGAACATTTTCTGATTCATGTTCATATTTGAAGTGAAATTCTTCATGTCTTCATTCAGAATCACTCCCTGACGATCCATAAAACCGAGGGAAACACGATAACTGGACTCACTGGAACCGCCATAAAAAGCGATGTGATGATTCTGTTGCAGTCCTGTCTGCTCAATCTCTTTCTGGAAATCGGTATTGTTCCCTTTGTCCAGAATGGAAATGCCTCGTTCCGATGCTACGCGGCGGAATTCATCACCGGACAGCATTTTCAAATTCTTGTAGACGGTGGAAATCCCGAAGCTACCGTTGTAAGCCACCTGTGTCCTGCCACTCATCCCTTTTTTGGTGGTGACTTCTATCACACCGGATGCACCTCGCGAGCCGTACTGTGCGGTTTCGGAAGCGTCTTTCAGAATGGTAAAACTCTCAATGTCCGTAGGGTAAATGGAGGTAAGCATACTCAAGTCGCCAAATACTCCGTCGACGATAATCAAAGGGTCGTTGCCGCTGGTCAGTGAAGTAGTTCCCCGCAGGCGCACCGCATCCAGAGCCGCCGGTCCGTTGGAGCCCCGCTGGATGGTCAATCCCGGCACACGTCCACGGATTGCTTCCAAAGGGTTCGTTATCTGGTCTTTGTTCATCTGTGTCTCCGTGATTTTCTCTACGGAACCGGACAGGGTTTTCAAACTTCCGGTGGCATATCCTACGGTAATCAATGAGTCTATGGGCGCGACGGGAATCTTCTGTGCCAACGTGCCCTCGCACGGGATTACCAAAAGAAGAAGGCTGTAGAAAATGAGTCTAGCGTGTTGTACCATATTCTTAGTTTTTAAGGTAATAATACAAATATAACAAAAAAAGAGGGAATCTGGTTGAGTAGATTCCCTCTTTTATTTAAATGATATTGACAGGTTGAAATCAGCAAGTCCGGATGATACGGATTACACGGTTGCTTTAGGCCGGAATAATCCTAAAAAAACGCATCATACGTATTATCCTTATGCCTGCAATATTTATTTCACAATAATCTCATCCGTAAATATCCAGCCTCCGAATTCACTTCCGGCCTGTGCCTGATAGCGTACGTATCTTCCTTTGGCTTCGCCCTGCCATGAAATATCCGTAAAGCGGATGGGTGTTTCTTTGCTCACTTCAAAGTGTTGTTTGCGCAACTCGGTGAAATGGGTTCCGTCATCGGAAATGGAAATCACCACAGTCTCCGGCAGGAATACTTCCGCGCCTACCACCTGCATAAAGGCGGCAGTGACAGAATGGATGGAGGTTTCTTTTTCCATATCAATCGTCACATCGAGGCGGTTGTCCGAGATGAATCCTTGCCACGAGCCATCACCATAGGTCCAATCGCCACGTATGCCGTCCGTCAGAGCGGTGTTTCCCTGTGCCGGATAATGGGAGCTGTAAGGTGAATTATAAATCACCTTTTTACCCAATGCCAGATGGCTGACCGATTGAAGCGACTCGGGACGGCTGCCGATTTCTTTTTTCAAATCGAAAGGATGGTATCCTTTTGCCTGCAAATCGGCCACTGCCGACAATGCACGGGTATGGAAATCCGGCCATGACTTACGTTCCGGAGCCGACCAGGCTGTTTCCGCCAATGCCAGGATTCGGGGGTAAATCATATACTCCACGTGTTCGGGAGTGGGAATGTATTCCACCCATAGGTTGCCCTGCACACCGTAGACCAACTTCGCCTGTTCCGCAGTTAAAGAAGCGGGAACGGGATTGTAAGAATATACTTTCTTCAACGGCAGGTATCCACCGATGGCTTCCGGCTGCGAATATGGGGCATCCTGATAACTGTCCAGATAGCAGTAGGCACCCGGCGTCATGATGGCACGATGGCCGGAGGTTACGGCAGCGATGCCACCCTCTTCTCCACGCCATGACATGACGGTTGCGTTGGGGGCAATGCCTCCCTGCAGAATCTCGTCCCACCCCAGCAGATGACGTCCATGATTGTTCAGGAACTTCTCAATGCGGTGTATCAGGTAACTTTGCAGCTCGTCTACATTGGCAAGATGCTCGTCCGTCATTCTCTTCTGACATTTCGGGCAGGTCTTCCAAGCCGACTTGCCGGCCTCATCGCCACCGATATGAATGTATTCGGAAGGGAAAAGTTCCATGACTTCCGTCAACACATTTTCCAGAAACGTGAAGGTTTCTTCATTGCCGACACAGAAATCGGAGTTCTTGTAAGGTTCGCCCGAACAGGATAACTGCGGGTAGGCTGCCAGCACTTCTTCCGAATGGGAGGGCATCTCAATCTCGGGAATCACCGTGATATAATGCTGACGGGCATATTCCAAGATTTCACGAATATCATCCTGGGTGTAATAACCGCCGTAAGCTCCGGGAGCATCGAAACGGACATATTTACGTCCGCCGTTCCACCATTGCTTCCAAGTGGGATCTGTACGCCAGGCTGCAAATTCGGTCAGCAAAGGGTATTTCTTGATTTCTAGCCGCCAGCCTGCCGCATCGGTCAGATGCAGGTGCAGACGGTTGATTTTGTAATACGCCAGTGCGTCTATCTGTTTCTTTATAAACTCTTTGGTAGAAAAGTGGCGGGACACGTCCAGCATCAGTCCACGGTAAGCAAAACGGGGAGTATCTTCTATCTCGACAGAGGCTATGGAATAGCTGCCTGCCCCCGAAGGTTGTGCCAACTGCAACAGGGTTTGCATACCATAGAATAATCCGGCTCCCGAAGTGGCGCGTATCAGAATTTGTTGCGGAGTGACGGAAAGGGTATAGCTTTCCGGTGATGGCAACTGGTGGTTCTTTTCAGTTATCGATAGAGAAAGTATATTCTGCGTATCCTTCTTTTTCCCTTTCTTCAAATGAACCGGCAATGCTTGCAAGCAATTTTCCAGAAGCTGCGCTTCTAAACCCTGCAAGTTTATATAAAGTTTTGTGTTCTCTGACAGTAAAAAACAGCCCGTCCCCTGCTCCATTTTTAATGGGACAGGTATGACGGACTGTGCTTTGAGGGAATGTGCGGTTAAGCACATTCCCAATACCCATAAGAAAAGACAAACTTTAGCGTATCTATTTCTTATATTCATTAATCTATCGTGATTTCGTCTACAAACAAAAATGCCGGACTATCTTTGCCGCCATGCCATGCCGGCATTTTACTTTCAGACAGGGCAACCACTTTCACGTATTGAGTTTTCACCGGGCTGAATGACAGTTTATGTTCATAGATACCATTCTTATCGCTTTCTTTCATAGCAGGATACTCCTCGGAAGCAACTTTGGTAAAGTTCTTGCCATCGTCCGAAACTTCTACGGAAAGTCCTCGCGCGTCAAACACCCAGTCGCCCTTCTCCACGCAAGTAGAAATAGCAACGCTCGAAATCTCGGTAGGCTGCTGAAGGTCGATAGTCATGTCCATATCGTTCTTGTAGAACGCAATCCAACGACCGGTTTTGTAATTGCCATTTCCTTTCAAGCCGTCTACTAATGTAGATTCGCCTTTGAACATGTATTGCTTGTTGACCGGCTGGTTGGCTACAATCGGCTTCATGCTGGATTTGCTGAAATTAACCTTTTCAGAAACCACACGGCTGTTTCCGGTAGGACGGACAGCAATGGCAGAGAAAGTTACATTTTCCTTGATTTTCAGCGGGCTTTCATAAAGCGGGGAAGCAGCGGTAGGTTCCGTGCCGTCCAAGGTGTAATGGATAGGCGCATTGTCAATGGTAGACAAAGTGATGTCCAGTGTACCATCCGTCGGGTTCGGCGTGTATTCGGCAGTTACATTAAATACATGTTTGGCATAGTTGTATCCTTCCGCATCGTACCATTTAATCAGGCGCGGCAGACGGGACAGGAAGTCTTCATAATTCTTCTTGTCGGGAGCCGACCACTGGATTTCGGACAAGGCAGCCCAACGGGGCAATACCATATACTGGGCATGAGAGAAAGTAGGAATGTATTCAGTCCAGAGGTTAGCCTGCACGCCTTTGATATATTTCTGTTCTTCCGGAGTGAGGGAAGCCGGCATCGGCTCGTAGCTGTACACTCTTTCAAGAGGCAGGTAACCACCAATACCGAGAGGTTCGTTCTCCGTATCTTTTGTCTGGTAGTAGTCGAAATACAGGTAAGTATTCGGAGTCATGATAACATCGTGTTTCTGCTTGGCTGCTTCGATACCACCCTTTTCACCACGCCATGACATAACAGTAGCGTTAGGAGCAAGTCCGCCTTCGAGGATTTCATCCCAACCGATGATCTGACGTCCGTGGTCGTTGAGGAATTTTTCGATATGGTTGATTACGAAGCTCTGCAGACGTTCTTCCTTGCTATGCTTATCATCCGATTTCAAGCCCAGCGCCTTGATACGTGCCTGACATTTCGGACATTTTTCCCAACGTACTTTCGGACATTCGTCACCACCTACATGAATATATTCTGAAGGGAAGATTTCAATCAGTTCGCTATATACATCTTCGAGGAATTTCAAGACTTGATCGTTTCCGGCACAAAGCACATCTTCAGATACTCCCCATTGTCTCCATACTTCGTACGGGCCACCGGTACATCCCAATTCGGGATAAGCGGCAAGGGCAGCTTGCATGTGTCCCGGAAGATCGATTTCGGGAATAACTGTGATATAACGTTCGGCAGCATAAGCTACTATTTCTTTCGCCTGCTCCTGGGTATAGAAGCCACCGTAAGGTTTGCCGTCGTATTCACCGGAGTTACGTCCGATGACTGTTTCTGTTCTCTTGGAACCTATTTCTGTCAGCTTCGGATATTTCTTGATTTCCAGACGCCAACCTTGGTCTTCGGTAATATGCCAGTGAAAACGATTCATATTGTGTAAAGCCATCATATCAATATAAGTTTTCACTTCATCTACTGTAAAGAAATGACGGCTGGTGTCGAAGTGGGCGCCACGATAGCCAAAGCGGGGAGCGTCATTGATTTCTACAGCGGGCATGGAAATGTCTGCACCGACAGCCACAGGCAATGATTTGCGCAGGGACTGGATGCCATAGAATACGCCGGCCTCGGTAGGACCAGTAATCGTGATTCCGTCACCGGTTACTTTCAACTGATAGGATTCCGGATTTTCGTTTGCCGTGCCCAATGTCAGTACGATTGCATTCTTACCTTCCGTTCCGGCTTCGATAGCGAAATCTTTTCCGGTAGCGGTTTTCAGATAGTCGGCCAGGAATTGTGCGTTGCGTTGCATCTTCTCGTTTCCTTCCGGATAAAGGATTTTCACACCGCTCTTCAGAATGAAGGGATTTCCTTGAGCTGTTACAATTTCTTGTGGCATGGGGATGATCTGGTAGTTGGCGTCCTGTTGCGCCGATTGGCAAGAGGCAAAAAGTCCTGCTAGTGCCAGACATCCGGTTAACTTTAAGAGTTGTTTCATAAACTAAAAAATTAAGTGTTAAGTTATTAATAAATTAATTATAGGTTTCACGAATATGTTTGATTGTCAAAGGCAACTCCTCTCCTTTCTTTATTTGGGGAGAAGTGATGACAACTGTCTTACGCTCTCCGGGAAGGAGGTCGAAAAAGTTGTCACTGAAACGGGCTCCCTGCAAAGGGATTTCAATAAAGACGTCTTTGGCAAGACAGGGAGAAAGCAGGGTCAATTCGCACACGCCGTCTTTCTGTTTTATCTTGCAGGAAACGGTTGTCTTGGGCAGAAGCAGGTCTTTCGTCTTTCTAAAGAAGTAGACTGTTTCGGCTACCGTATGCCCGGACTTGTCTTTCAAGGTCAGTTGCATGAAGCAATGGCGCAGGTCATCCGCAAGCGGGCGCTTTGCAGGAAAAAACAAAGTGGTAAGCGAAGTGCGATATACACATTGGGAAGTGTTGGCCGGAAGAGTCAAAGAAGGAAGGACAACCGTTCTTCCGGCTTTCTTTCCTGCAAAATTCGTCAGTCTCATTTCCAGCGTCAGTTTCTCCCGGGTGTCAAGATGATCGGAAAGCAGGTAAACACACAGGTTGTCACCTTCCAGCAAAGGGTTGATATGAACGGGGGCAAATGCACGCTTTGCCTGATAATGCAAGGCTTTCCAGTTACCGTAGTAATCAATACCCGACCATGACACTACCGGCCAACTGTCATTCAATTGCCAATATAATGTACCCATACAATAGGGACGGTTGCGGCGGTGCGCTTCCAGACCGTGACGTATGCCATGTCCCTGCAATACTAGTCCGACATAGACAAAGTCTTCAAATTTTTCGGGAATGATATAGTCACGTTCCATATAGGTGCGAATCAGGGCATTGCCGATGCTGCTTTTCTGATGGGCATTCATCACCTCCGATTCGATTTGATAATCTTCAGGAGCCGCAAAGGTGGCAATAGTCTTCATCTCCGGGAAGGACTGGAAACCGAATTCGCTCATGAAACGAGGGAGGTCTGTATCTAGTGATTCGAAAGTTTTTTGGCCATACCATACTCCCCAGTTGTGGCTGTCTCCTATCCCCCATGATTCGGGGCGTCCCCAATTGGCTAAATATGGGGAGCTGTGTATATAAAAACGGTCGGCATCCAGCTCTTTTACCTTGGTAAGAAGGAGTTGGTGGAACAGTTTGTCATAGCCTTGGAACATTTCCTGATAGATTTCCGGCGTGAATTTCTTGTCGAATCCCCAATATTTCAAGGCTTCCAGTATTTCATTATTGCCACACCACATCGCCAGGGAAGCATGATTGCGAAGACGGCGAATGTTGTAGCAGGCTTCTGCTTCTACTCTTTTCAGGAAGGTTGGGTCGGACGGATAGGGAGTGCAGGCAAACATAAAGTCCTGCCATATCAGTATTCCGTTTTCATCTGCCAGGTCATAGAAACGGTCGTCTTCGTAGGTCCCGCCTCCCCACACACGAATGACATTCATGTTAGCTTCTTTGATGTCCCGGAATAAGGTTTGGTAGCGTTCGGTAGTGACGTTAGTCAATAGGGCATCCTGGGGAATGTAGTTGGCTCCTTTGGCAAACATCGGAACGCCGTTTACTTCAAAATAGAAGGATTCTCCGTCCTGATCTTTTTCATTGACGAGGCGAACGGTGCGCAGTCCTATCCGGTGGGATTGTTGGGCTACGACTTTATCTTCTACGATTATTTGAGCGGAGAAATCATACAAGGCGGGCTTTCCCCAGCCATTCGGCATCCAACGTACCGGCGACAGCACTTCGGAAGGAATAGATATATGATTGATTCCGGGCTGTAGGGTGATTGCCTGGCTAATGCCTTTTTCTGTGTTTCCTTCGAAGGAGGTATTGATTCTCACCTCTGCTTGAAGTGCTTGAGGGAGTATATTATTTATTTCCAATTCGTTGGATAGTTTTGCCAGTTGGTCGGTCAGCGAAAGTTGCTTTACGTGGTAGTCGCTGATAGAGGCTGCGTCGTAATAACGGATGGTTACCGGACGCCAGATACCACTAGTCACCATGCGGATTCCCCAGTCCCAACCATAACTGTAAGGGGCTTTACGGGAGAATACGCTTACATGTTTTTCGTGATGGTCGTTGTCTGCCGGATAGTTGAATCCGTTAGAGTTATATTGAGGCATTGTCTGCCGGATGGGTGAATGAAAATAGATGTGAAGAAGGTTTTCTCCGAGACGGAGTTGTGACTTGACGGGTATCGTATAGCCGACGAACATGTTATCGGCTTTCAACAACAGTGCTCCGTTGAGGTATACATCGGCGTATGTATCAAGACCTTCAAAGACTAATTGGGCGTCGTCCCGTTTCAGTTGCTCGGGGGTAACTGTAAAAGCAGTCCGATACTCCCAGTCTTCATTTTCCACCCACTGAATCTTCTGTTCATTGATACCGTAAAAAGGATCGGGAATTTGTTTATGATAGATAAGATCCTGATGAACGGTGCCGGGAACCTGTGCCGGTCGCCATAGCTCCGTGCCTGCCTGGGAAAATTCCCAACCTGCATTTAAAACCACAACTTCGGAATTGTCATTGCTCTGCGCATATGCCATACTGCAACAGCATAGTAGTCCACATGCTATTTGAGTCTTTTTTCCGATTAAATTAATCATCATAGTGGGGGCATTAGATATTAACGGTTTCAAAGATATTACTTTTTCAGCAAATTTCACTGATAATTTAACAAAATATGTTGTTTTAGCGTGAGCTATCCAGAAAGCCACAATTAAATCGCCTAAAGTTTCAGTTTATAATTAGTTAAATAAAGAGTAGTATTCTGTCCTCAAATGTATGCTAAAATGGCGTTTTTTTTTATTATAACGATATTCTTTTTCATTATAGCTAAATCTTGCTACCTATAAATCGTAAGCATAGATTTAAATCTTCGGACTTTCGGGACAGACTCTTTATTCCTTTATTATATCTGTCAATTTTATCGCTTGAAAGGTTATATGTGCGACGCTACTCTCATATAGTATACCAATTGTCTCTTTATCAATCATTGTCAGACAACTATACCCCCATCCTTCTGCCTCGTCGAGCATTAATTGATGTTCCGGCAACCAGGTAAGTCCTTTGTCCAGACTTGCTTTTATTGTTATATGATTACGTCCTTTGGTCGTATTCGGGTTCGAAAACAGCAGGATATCTTTATTTAATATGTTGTCTTTGGCATCTACATGAATCAGACTAGCCATGCATACCGGTTCCTGAAGTGCTTGGCGGGAAGATGGGTGTTCTGTCCATGTTTCTCCCAAATCTTTCGTTATGGCAATAGCCCGGCTTCCTCCTCTATTATCACGCATATTCAGCATCAATACTCCCGGTTCTATTTCCGCCACTTGCGCTTCCGTTGTATTGGTTCGTGCCATATTGTGCATTTTCCATGTTTTCCCCCGGTCTTTACTATACATGATTCCTGCATTCGGAACACGGGTAGAGTCTATAAATTGCGTTGGAAATACCAATGTGCCATCACTCATCGTTATTCCACGTCCGGGACCTTGAAGCAGGAAGTACCAGGAAGGATCTTTCACCTGCTCTGTTATATTGATAGGCTTCGACCAGGTTTTACCATCGTCTGTGCTTTTAGCCAATACCAACTGTGCCGTATGATTCAGATCCATTCCCGGATGGGAACTCCACCAAGCGCGTTGATTACCCATACCATGTGTCCATGCGGCAACCACCCAGACGGTATTCGTCTTAGTATCTACTAAAATAGAAGGGTCTCCTACCCCATTCTGTGCTTTAGGCAGACCACCATACTCGCCAAATGAAAGCGGAAGACGCATCTTCTCCCAATTCTTTCCTCCATCGATGCTACGGCTCAAACCCACGTCAACATATTCCTGTAAATCGACACTACTGTTGTATCGAACATCATACACGCCTAATAAGGTTCCTTTATTGGTAGTCACCAACCCGGGAATACGGAAAGAAGCAGAACCGTCATCACCGGCATGACGAACTCCAACTGCCATCCGGTGAACGATATTCTTTGGAGAAATAGATTTACAACATAATTCTTTCCCATCTACTTTTACGGCACACAAGTCAGAGAGTATCTTAGTCTGCAAAGAGGCATCTTTTTTCATCTGCAAACTGATCCAAAAATAATTTACACCCGGAAATAAATTGTAATTACCTTTTAATACTACTTTTTCTGATGATCCCACCTCTGCACATTTGATCGAATAGGAAGGATTAGCCGCCAATGTCCCACCCGGACGGTGACTGGATATGTACTCTACTGGAGCAAAGCGATTTTTGTCTTTGTCCTGCAACGCCTCTGTTCCTCCATAATAGAGTTTGATTGCCTGAATATCAGTTAGATTCGTACTTTTACTAAAATCTAAAATGATTTCATCGAGCTTCTTACTTTCTTTTGCATCCAAACGAAGATAGAACAGAACATTGTCTTGCCGCTCTATCAAAACCGGGATTTGTGTTTCATGAATAAATACTGTGTCTGAAGCTTTTACGTCAAAAGAATATCCTAAGAGGATAAGGAAAAGTAAATAATAAATTCTTCTCATAATGGGGGTATTAGTTAGTTTAACGCGATAAAGATAAAACTTTTCTACTATAATATTACTATGCAAACAGTAAACTTTGATTTTACCAAGTTCTGGTAGGACTAGTCAATACTTTGACCACGGTTCTGGCTCTTG